>JACCDU011217828.1_pt1 | contig 18983 bp, 10 predicted proteins | sample 7446081 | NCBI WGS metagenome assembly JACCDU01 (sample SAMN15323447, study PRJNA562643) | freshwater metagenome | isolation source: river surface water | place: USA:Blue River Watershed | collected 2017-08-17
AAAAATGCCAACCGAAGCTGTTTGGGAAACAGTTGCACTGCGTCTTGAAGGGTTAAATTTACTTCAGGAGCGCTTGAAACCTGAGCAGATGGCTTGGCGCAACTGCGGCTCCTGGGATTTAATTGCTAGCCATGAAAATGCGCTGGACCCCGATTTTATTGCAGAATTGAACAATAGTTTTCAGAAGAATTTCGGCTTAAAAGATGTGTATAGCATTGATGCACAAGCTCTAGAGCGCTTTGGCTTCAGTGGTTTTCAAACCAGTTACTTTAATCGCTACGAAGCCAGTATTGAAACCCACTTACTCATTGACGCTCTATTTAAAAAATGCATCCAAAAAGACATCCATTTTTTATTTGCTACAGAAGTCTTGGATTTTGAAGCTACACAAAACGAAGTACAAATCCAGACCCAACATGGAGATTTAAAAGGCACACACTTATTGCTGTGTACCAATGGTTTTAGTCAAAAATATTTTCCTGATGAGCTCAGGCCTGCAAGAGCGCAGGTTTGTATCACCAAACCACTCAAACATCAAATTAAAGGCACGTTTCATAGTGAAGCGGGCTATTATTATTTTAGAGATCTTGGAGATCGCATCTTATTTGGGGGTGGTCGAAATTTAGATTTTGAGGGCGAAACGAGTACCGAGTTTGAACTCAACCGAACCATTCATCAGCAACTACTACTGAAACTCCAAAATGAGATCTTACCTGGGCATCCTGTTGAGATTGAAACCCAGTGGTCAGGTATTATGTGTGTCGGCGACCAAAAGAAACCCATCATTAGGTCCCTGAACAAAAACGTGCATGCAGGTGTTCGAATGGGAGGCATGGGAATTGCCATCGGTTCGGCCGTTGGTGAATCTTTGAGTAAACTGGTATAAAAAAATGGAAAAAAAAGCACAAGCAAATCCAGACTTCGTCAATCCAATTGATCCGGACAAAATCGCGGAAAATCCACATTTGTTGCCATATGCGCATCAGGTAGGAAGTGCTGTCATTAAACCTGAAGATCAAGGCAAACTCAAAGGACGTGCGCTGAGTGCCATGAGCCAACAAACTGATATGCAGTTGGGGCAAATTTATGAGCAAATGCAATTGCTCGCTTCCCAAGCCAAAAAACTTCAAGATCGCAAAGAAATTTCAGCCTTCATTTACCAAGCAGAAATGCGCTTTGAACCGCTGATCAATCACACGTATCATTTATATATTAAAGAAGAAAGCAAATATTTACTTTCTTTGATTGCTCCTGAATCTTGGGGTCGATCTGGGGCGCATTTGACCTTTATAGCCAGTGTCAAACTATTAGCTGATCATACTTGGGATATTCTGCAGCAAAACCCTGACATCGAGCTACAAGAACTTAAGTCCTGACAAAAAAGTAGTTTTTTTCGTCCGATAATTCTGCTTGAAAAGCATAACCCATTAGTTTGAAATCTTTGATTTGTTGGGGGTCTGAAATTTTTTCGGAAGCACACCATCTGGCCATGGTACCTCTGGCTTGTTTTGAAAAAACCGACACACTTTGCAACTTTCCGCCTTTGTTTTCTTTGAATACTGGCGTAAGCATCCGATTGACTAACTTTTGATCTTGAATGAGGTCGCTGTATTCACTGCTAGCCAAATTTAGAATGGGCTCATTAGCATCCAAGTGGGAAGTCAAAAAGGCTTCAACTTGTGGTCTCCAAAAAGCATATAACGATTGTTGATTTTTGGTTATTGCTAATTTTTGAGCCATTTCCAAACGATACGGAAGCACACCATCGTTGGCGCTTAACAAGCCATAAAGACCTGATAAAATGTAGAAGTGTTCGTTCAGATATAGCTGTGCCTCTGAATCTAAGGTCATGACATCGAGCGCTTTGAATGCTTCGCCGATATAAGCAAAGATTGCTGGTGTTGGGACCGCACTCCCTTGTTCAACAAGCCAATTTTTCATTAAAGCTTGTGTTTCCTTGGCTTTATCTTTTGAAAGCCCCATTCTTTGAACATAATGCTGAACGGACCACTTTGCTAACACTTTTGCCAAATGTATGGCCTGAACCTGAAAAGAGGGCTCAGTGGTGTTTTCATTTGGTAAGTTGCGCATTAATTTGGCTGGAGACAATAGAATTTTCATGCTTTACAAAGATAATAGGCTCGGTTTATTTCAGCTGAATTTATTAATTTAATGGCCTTATAACTAAACTATAAAAATGAAACAACTACTCATCCTTCTTGTTTTATTCGGTGCTCAAACGGCATTCGGGCAAGGAACTGAATTTTATGGCTATGCTAGCCCTACTGCTGCAAAGCTTATACCGGCACCCGAACAAAGTGGTGCTCCTAAAGAATTTATAGTACCAAACTTTAAAGGAAGAGAACTTGTTGAAAATACGGTTCAAAATACGCATCAACCCGATTGGGTTTGGCAACAGCATCAAGTCACCAATAAAAGTGCTAGCGCGACACTTTTGTGGCAAGTTCAAGGTATCGGTAACGGAATTTCTCCACCCGACCCTACCGGAGAAGCTGACTCTACTGTTTATATCCAAGGAACGAATGCCAACAGCGGTGGATCTTTCAAAATATTCAATAAACAAACCGGCGCGGCAGTTTCAGGCACGCTCGTGATGTCTAGCATTGGTAGCCCAACGGTTACGGGACTTGGCGACCCTATCATTTTGTATTACAAATCTGCAAAGCGTTGGATCATTACACAGTTTTCTACTACTGCTCAAAAGAAACTTTTGGTTTATGTTTCCCAAACAAGTAACCCTCAAGGAGCCTATTACTTTTACCAATTCACCTGCCCGAACTTTCCTGATTATCCAAAATGGAGCATCTCTGAAAGCTCAGATGCATTGCTTGCCTCTACCAACGAAGGTGGCCCTCCACGCGTGTATGCCATGAAACTCAGTGCCCTGATCAACGGCAGCACCTCTCCATTTTTTGGTACCGCAATCGGATATTCTCTCAACGGGTTTGGTTTTCAATCCATTACACCAGTAGATTTAGAAGGAGACCTCCCTGCTCCTGCTGGTCAAAAACCACTCTTTGTTCGCCACCGAGATGACGAAAGACACAGTAACGGCTCACCAGATAGCCCAACCAATGACTGGATTGAAATTTGGGAAATGACCATCAACTGGACCAACAATACGGCCTCCGTTACCAAAATTCAAGACGTCGCTATTGCTGAAATAGATTCTGATTTGTGCGGTCTTACAAGCTTCTCTTGCATCGCACAACCGGGCACCACTGTCAAACTAGATCCCTTACGTGAACCGGTTATGTACAAAGCGCCAATGCGCGTTTTTAATGATCACCAAGCAATGGTGTTGTGTTTAGCAACAGATGTTGACGGGAGCAACCGAGCAGGTGTTCGTTGGCTCGAACTCAGAAGAGCAACAGGAAGTACGGGTGCATGGTCACTTTATCAAGAAGGTACTTACGCCCCAGGCACGACACTCAATCGTTGGATGCCTGCCATCAATATCGATAAATTCGGCAACATCATGATGGCCTACTCGACCTCAGGAACCACAGCCCCTAACTACCCATCTTTGCAACTCACTGGCCGAAGAGCTTGTGACCCACTTGGGCAAATGACGGTACCTGAAACGGTTATTAAACAAGGTTTATCTTCAAGAACAGCCAACACGCGTTGGGGAGATTATCACCATTTGTGCATCGATGATTTCGATGGCCAAACTTTCTACTATACAGGTGTTGTCATGAATTCAAACAATGCCATTGTTACCAATGTATCGGCTTTCAAGATGAACCCAGATACGCTTGATTTAGCTATTGTTGATGCCTTTACTCTACAAACTGCCGGAATTTGTGGCTCAAGCACTCAAGTTGGGCTTGTTGTCGAAAATCAAGGTATAAATCCTATCACAGGCGGGCAATTTACTTACCAAGTTGGCAGCTCAAGCGCGCAAAGCAGCACTTTCACAAGCACACAGTTAAATGTCAATGCGGCTCTAGATACCATTTACTTTAATCTTCAAGGGCTTGTTGCCGGAAGCAACAACATTGCTTTTAACCTGACCAATATCAATGGCAATGGCCTGGACGAAAATACCTGTAACGATGCCTTTCAATTTAGCATTTTTGTCAATGGCAGCTCAAGTATTGTATTGGGTAACCCGAGCATCAATCAGCTACCATCTTGCAACGGCAACGATGGCTCAATAGGTATCAATGCAACTGGCGGATTGGGTGTACTCAGTTATACTTTGAACAACGGCACACCGCAAAGCAGTAACATTTTCAACGGACTCAGCGCCGGAACCTATAACTATGAGGTTTCAGACACGACGGGTTGTGCAGTCATAGGCAGCTTACAACTTCAGGCTGGGGTTGTCGTGAGCGCAACGGCTCAACAGACAGCTACCATTTCTTGCGCAGGTAATCAAGATGCCACTATCGTGGTAACACCAACAGGCGGAACTGCACCGTATAGCTATGCCATCAATAACGGTGCTGATCAAGCCAATAATACTTTTGTAAATCTTGGTGCTGGTACATACACTATCAGTGTTATTGACGCCAACGGCTGTTCAACAACATTAACTTATACAGTTACCGAACCTGCTCCAATCAGTGTCAATATGGTTCCGACGATGGTCAGTTGTTTTGGTGACAACAACGGCAGTTTACTCTCCCAAGTAAATGGCGGAACACCACCTTACACCTATTATTTAAATTCAGCCGTACAAGCGAATGGTGGCCCTTACACAGGCTTAACCCCTGGTGCTTATACTTTAGATGTTTTTGATGTCAATGGCTGTCAGCAGGCCTTTACGAGCACAATTACTGAACCAAGTGCTTTGTTGTTAACGGCTACCACAACTATTTCAAATGGCACTGATGGAACGATTGCCATGAATGCAAGCGGTGGCAACTCGCCTTATACCTTCTCTATCAATGGTACCAACTGGTTTAGCGGCTCTTTCTTCTCTAATTTAGCAGCGGGAACTTATACTTGCTCGGTGAAAGATAACAATGGTTGTATCACGACCATTGAGGTAGTTGTCAATACCTCTTCAGTTACCGAACTCAGTTTTGAGCTTACTTCTTTATTCCCTAACCCGAATAAAGGAACCTTTGAAGTCGTAGTGAGTGGTGTTCAAGGCACTGTGGCACTGGCACAAATATTCAATGTAAACGGACAACTCATTTCAAGTTTTGAACTGAAAGCCACAGACGGCCAAATCAAACAAACGCTTGAACTGAGCCCGAAAATTGCAGCCGGCACCTATTACCTTAGTATCTCAGACCAAAAAAGAGCGGCGGTTTTACAATTTGTGAAACAATAAGCTAGTTATCAAATTCAAAAGTAGCGAGGTCAATTTCTTCATCTACCGTTTGTAGACGTCGAGTGACCTCCCTTTTGATTTCGAACGGCGTACCGTAGTGTAAATAAAATTGGACCGTGAGTTGCGCTTTGCCATTTAACGAGGGGCGATGATTACCGTAATAATGCGCCTGAATGTGAAATGAGCCATTTGGGGCTTTCTTAATCAAGTACTCTTCTGGGCCATATCCTTGTGTGAAGTCATTGGAGATACGCCCTCCGTTTTCGGTGCGCTGATAAGAATACATACATTTTTCACCCCCTGGTTCTGTCACCCATAAGTCTACATCAGTATCGTCAGCATCCCAATTCAAAACAACCCGCACATCGTAGGGTAATTTCTTTAAAAAGATGGGATCAATGAATTTCAAATCGAGACCTTTGGGATGCCGATTAACGATATGATTGATTTCATTAAGGACAATCATATGAATGCCTTCAAATCTGTGGTCATAAGGATTTTTAACCACTTTGTAGAGTTGTTCTATCGCTTTTTGAAATTGCCCCACAGCTTCGAGTGCTAAACCTAAATCGCGGTAAGACTGTGGTTCTTCCGGCCTGAGCTCAATGATTTGTTCAAAGAGTACTAAGGCTAGTTTGTTCTCCTTCATTTGTAAAAGCCTTTGTGCTAAAAGCCGAAGCAGGGATGGATCTTGGATTTGCATTTCAGCCAAATTGCTCAGTACCCTAACCGCATTGGGGTATTGCTTTTTTTTCATGAAGAAGTCGCTGACATCTATGTAAAAAGAGGGTTGATCTTGGTAAGTGGGTCTTAACAAAAGATAGGTTTCATAAATTTTTGATGCCGGGACGCGCTTTAGCTGTTTTAAGTAAGGCGTTTTTGGGTTCCAAGCCGCTAATTTCAAAGTGGACTGACCAGCATTTTGCCCTTGAGCAGCTGTAGCATTGCCATTACTCATACTCAATGAATAACTTGAAATCGAACTCGGCGACAAACCAGTGGCGGCGATGTCAAACGAACCAGTCGAGCTACCTGAAGGCGATATAGTGAAATTATTTTCATTGGTCCAGGTAAATGTTTGAGCTCCGGAAGCAAATCCATCTTCATTAGCACTTGATCGCCGCTCCTGACTAACAGGCGCTTCTTCAGTCTCAGTAGAAACGGCAGCAGGAACCTCGGAAAGTGTTGCTGCATTTCCGTATTCTTCTTGAACACCGATGACAACCCCTTCGTCTAATGGATAAGTTGGACGCTTAATTTCGTAATTAGGATTGGCGTACCACTTTAGGTATTCTTTCCAATCACTCTTCAAAGCTTTCCAGTGCTCCGCATGTTCGTCCTTTTTCTCTTTTAAATACTTTGCGCGCAGGATTTTATACTTTTTCTGCAAAGTTTTTGGCGGGACAATACCGTGCTCGACATAATCATTAATGTCATCTAATACCAACAATGACGTTTCATTGGTCAGCAAGCGATACTGCAAACCAAGCTTCAAAATACTTGCTTTGTGCAATTTGGGCTGTTGTTGTAACTCGTTTAAATAGGCTATTGCCCACATTTTCTCATAAATATTACTTTTTGCTGGACTTGTTTTGATACTGATGCGCTCCTGATGGATGATTTGCTCACCTAAGCCAAACTGGGCAGTCAAATGTTTTTTAGTCAAGGGGAGTTCACCAAATACTTGTAGCCTTCCAAAATGTTGAGAAGCCTCCATTGAACATTGATTCATAATCGAGGCCTTTTCTTTAAAACCCATGAATTGAAGTGGTACTGTTCTGAGCGCGAAAAATGCTTGCCCTAAAGTAAGCTGCGCTAAATTGAGCACGGTGCCGTGATTGGAACGGGTTAGGGCGCTCATGAATCCGAGATCTGTTTGAGCAGCACTGTGTATTACATAAAGTGGCTTCTTACAAGCTAATTTCTTTTGCTGACCTATGGTTTGAATGCCATCGGTAAATAAAAGTATTTCTTCCCCTTTAAATTGCTCAAAGGGCAACGCACTGATCACAGTAGCACCATCATAGACTTGCGCTTTTAAATAACTTTTCAAGGTTTTAGCAGACCCATTTTTAATTTTAAAATCCTTTCGATACAGCACCCGATGTGCAAAACCGATCAGTTCAACATCAACTTTATTTAAATACCTCAGGTAGCGCTCTAGCATGCGCAACTCTTTGGCAATTTGCGCACGATTTCTAGACAACGACTGATCCCAACAAATCGTTATTTTTTGAGGTTTCTTTTTGACGGCATAGCGCAATGGCACTGCAAGGTCTGCCATGAAAAACTGTTGCTTTGTTGAAGAACTGGCCACAATAGTAGATGGTGCAGGCGTAGGTATTTCGAGTAAAAACTCTCCTTTCGGTATGGTTTTGGTTTGGGTGCAGCGATAAGTATAAGAGTGATTGTCTAGTTTTCGCAATGAATGTTTGTTATCAAATGATTTTAAAATTTTGGGTGCACGATTCAAGCCATAAACTTGCAACTTCAAATCGAAAGAACTGAGTTGTTGCGTAAAGTGCGGTGCAAGGCGATAATAGGCATGTGTTGGATCAGCTAAGAGTAATTCTTGCGTTTCGATGATGACACGCTTCTGGCCTTTCGCCGGGACTGGAAAAATGCGCAAACGAAAAAGATTACCTTGGATTTTCTCTACGAGTCCTGGATCCACTCCTTTTCTGACCGTTGCTTGATAAGCTACACGTGCTTGGGTGCGCTCAACAGCAACACCAGGACGCATTTCGCCATTGACCTCAAGTGCAAAATAAGAGATCGCTTGCCCGTCTTTTAATGGAAACTGCAATTCGCCTTCAAGTTGCCGATTATGTGGATTTGAAAATACCATCTCATAACGTGTACGCGCGATGTTGTGCTCGATAAAAACCGAGACTTTCAAAGCCTTCATGGGTACCGACTTCTCTCTGTCGTTCTTGATTGAAAGCTGAGGAACGGCTGCATGATCCGAAAAATCCTTAGCAAAAAGACGGGGCTGCATCTTATTATAATACAGCGCTTTATAAGGGTCTTTTGTATCCTTCTCTTTTTTCAAAAAGAAGGTGCCCAGCAAAATGACAATCAATAAGAATAAACCAAGTAAACCTACACTACGCTTCATCAGATGAGTTTTTAACGATAGACGCATACCTAACGTACAAATAACAAAAAAGCCGCTTTTTCAAGCGGCTTTTTTCATTCAAATAAGAATTTCTTGCTTAAGCGCGTAAACGCTTAGAGAAGTCAATAAGGATTGGTGTTGCCACACAAAGTGAAGAATAGGTACCAATTACGACACCTACAAGAAGTGCGAACAAGAAACCTTTAATGGCTGGGCCACCAAACAAGAACATGATCAAGACAACCACAAATAAGATCATGGACGTGTTGAAAGTTCTTGAAAGTGTTCTGTTCAATGAAGCATTGATGATTTCACCGTGGTTGTCCTCTGGCTTGCTGCGGCGAAGGTTCTCACGAATACGGTCAAATACAATAACGGTATCGTTCATGGAGTAACCGATGACGGTCAGGATAGCCGCAATGAATGCTTGGTTTACATCTAAAGTAAATGGCAAGTAACCATGAAGCAAAGAGAAGATGGAAATCACAAAGAACGCATCGTGAGCCAAACCTACGATAGCTCCCAATGAATATTGCCAGTGTCCGAAGCGAATCAGGATGTAGGCAAAAATGGCGATGAGCGCTAAAGTAATAGCGATTGTAGAGGAAGTCCAGAGTTCAGAAGAAATGGATGCTGAGATCGCACGCGTTTCTAAGATTTTGTATGAACCCATTTTGTCTTTACATGCGTCTAGACCAGATGTAAGTTTTTCGTTTACTTGATCTGTTGCACCATCGTTGTTCAATAAATAGTTGGTAACGATTTCAACGTTGTAATCATTGGTTTTAGTTTTGAGGTCGATAGATGCTGTTTCACCATTCTCAACAAATACTTTCGATAATTCTTTGCGAATCACTTCGATATCTGCCTTCTTTTCAAATTTAACAGCAAAAGTTCTACCTCCTGTAAACTCAACACTTTGCTTAAGACCACGTGTTGAAAGCGCAATGATACCTACGATTGTAACCGTGATGGAGAACATATAGAAGTACTTACGCTTACCGATCCAGTCGAAATTGAAGTTTTGGAATAAACCTTTAGAATACTTCGTGTTGAAACCAACTTCTTTGCCTTTAGCTAACCATGAATGGATGGCTAATTCAGCAATAACCATTGCGGTAAACAATGAAGTAAAGATACCAATGATGAGGGTAGTTGCGAAAGATTCAATTTCACCTGTACCAAATACTTTAAGGATGATGGCAACAAGTAAGTGTGTGACGTTGGCATCGATGATGGATGGCAAGGCTTTGCGGAAACCAGTATTAATGGCTGTTTCGGTGTCGGCACCAGAAGCTTGTTCTTCACGCACACGCTCGAAAATCAAGATGTTGGCATCGACAGCCGTACCAATTGTTAATACGATACCTGCAATACCTGCAAGGGTAAGAACGGCTCCGAACGAAGCCAAAGAACCAAAGATGAAGACTACGTTGGCGATAAGTGCAATATTTGCAGCCATACCCGCCTTACCGTAGTAGAACATCATGTAAAGAAGTACCGCGATAAACGCAACACCAAATGAAATAAGACCAGCTTGTGAGTTTTGAGCACCAATGGTAGGCCCAACTTTTTGAAGGTCTTTAATGACACAAGGTACAGGTAACGCACCACCGTTCAAGAGACCAGCGAGGTCTTCAGCTTCTTGGAAAGTAAAGCTTCCTGAGATTTGCGTATTGCCATTTAAAATTGGATTGATCACGCGCGGTGCACTGTAAACAACGCTGTCCATAGTGATAGCAATGATGCGATCTTTGTTTTCAGTGGTCATGCGACCCCATTCGTCTGCACCTTCATTGGTCATGCCGAGGCTTACAATGATGCTTCCGTCTGTTTGATCGTAGTCAACTTTAGCTGAGCTAACGTGCTCACCTCTAACACGTGCCTTACCTGTATCAGGAATGCGACATGCATATAAGAAATAAGCTGTTTTTTTCGATTTGTTATCTACGCTTTCTGGCTTAGCTGACCACATGAACTGAATGTCTTGTGGGAATACTGATTTGACATCTTTACGACGCAAAATTGCAGCAACAGTAGCTTTGTCATTAGCATTTACGTAACCAATGGCATAGCCACCAACTGGCACTACTAATTCAGCAAGTGATTTTTTAGAAGCCATGGCACCAGTTGTGTTGGTGGTGGTTGGCTTTGGATCTTCAACAACGCCTGTATCTGCAGTAACAGCAGTTGTATCTGCGGTTGTATCTGTGGCAAGGGCTAATTCGTCAATGTTCACTTCATTGAGCTTGCTCAAACGCGCAGCTTCTTGCCATTGCATTTGAATTTGCTCAGGCATGTAAGTTTCGAAAAACTCGAGGTTTGCTGTTGAACGGATTTTGCGAGATACCGTTTCTTCGTCTTGTACACCTGGTAGCTCGATGAAGAGGCGGTTAGTAGCGAGGTCGCGTTGGATGTTTGGTTGTGCTACACCGAATTGGTTGATACGACGACCGATGATGTCTTCGATGCCTTTCATTGAAGAGGCAACGAGCTCTCTGAGGAAGTTTTCTACTTGCGCATCAGAAGTTTTGATACCGATACCCTCACCTTTGATGATATAGCTTAATGGTAAAGAACCGTTTGCTTTTTTGTAGGCTGCAATAAAGGTACCGATGAAGTCACCACCGTTTTTGTTGTAGTCAGCGACAGCGCGATCAAAAGGCTTCGTGAATTTTGGATCTGTGATGCTTTTAACGTGTCCTTTGATGAGGTCTGGGTAAGAGATCTCAACGGTAACACTCATACCACCAACGAGGTCAAGACCAAAGGCCAATGACATTTTTTTCACTTCACCGAAAGTAGAACCAAGTACTGGATAAACAGGCTTCTCACCTTTTTCGCGAAGAATTTCATTGATGAATGCTGCTCTTGCAAGTTCAACTGCCTCTGGATTGTTGAAATCAACTTGGGTGTTGTTGGGTAGCATTGCAATTCCGCCGGTTGCTTTGGCTTCATCACGGAGCATTTTTACTTTGAGGTCTGCCTCTTTAGCAGCTTTGGATTCTACATTACTAGCAACCCATGTGAATGAGAGTTGGTAAACGCATACCGCAGTAAGAAGAATGGACAAGAACCAAAAAAATCCTTTTAAACGCATTTCTTGAATATTTGAATTTGAATTAAGGTTGCAAATATAGGATTTAGGATCCTGAAATTCAAATAAAAAATCTAGACAGTCTCACTGAATTCAATTATTGCAGCAGCGAAGTCGAGCCAAGCTTGGTCCGTGTTGGTATTTTTGAGGGCAAGCCCTCGATTACAAGCGCTTATATTTCCATTATTGAACAAGTCCTGTATTTGATTTGCAAAGCTTTTTTGTTCGGTTTGCGCCAATTCAAAGCCCTCTTGATTGGCTACGAGTCCTTCGGCTAAACCTCCGACATTTGTGCACAAAACGGCTCTTTTTTGCGCAAGTGCCAAGGCGCGCACACCTGACTGCGTGGCACTGAGATAAGGAAGCACCACTAAATCGGCAGCCTGAAAATAAGTGGCGACCTCGTCATTGGGTATAAATTGGTTGAAAAAACGCCAGTTTTGATTCGGTGAATCGGCGAGTGCTTGTTCGTAAACTCTGGCAGATCCGTAGACTTCGCCTGCAATCAATAATTGGTATTGGTCATCGAGCAGACTAAAAGCTTGAATGAGTTCGAGCAAGCCTTTATAGCTTCTGATCAGGCCAAAAAACAACAAGGTTTTTTTATGGGGGTCCAAGCCGAGGTGCTGACGACACTTAGCTTGATCAAGCGCTGTTTGTTCGATGGCATACGGTGGATGCGCGATGTGCTTGATTTTTGCGGTCGGTTTTAGTTGTAAAATATCGTGTCCTACAGACGCTGAGAGCACGACAAACCCATCGTAATGCTTTAAAAAAAGCCGATTAAAAAACGTGTCAAAGAATCGGGCTTCATGGGGTTTTAAATTGTGTACTATGGCGATTTTCTTGGTTTTTTTGGGAAGAAAAGCAGCCCAAAAAGCCATCATCGGCGCAAAAAATGTCATCCAATAACTCGTGACAAAAAAAGTAGCTTGCTCTTTTCGAAAACGGCGCAAAGCACTAAGGTAGGTCCAGGGCAAAAAAGTGGAAACGATGCGCGGGTATTGCTGCTGTTCGGAAGAATTGGGGTCGAGCTGAGAGCTGCCCGGAAATAAGAAATCTGGATATTGTTGCTTGAAGGTGTATCCCTTGACTGAAACACGCGCAGCTAATGCTTTAATGGTAGCCAAGCTAAACTGAGCAATCCCTCCACGAAAAGGCGGAAGGGCCGAAAAAAACAACCATTTTTCAGTTTCTTGCTGACTCATTCTACCGGCTTAATATTTCTTGCTTTGCAATTGGATAAATAAATAGTCAATTCTTTTTCAGATAGTTTTTGACCATCTAAATAAAGGGTCTTATTGAGCACCTGACCCGCTTCGTCATAGGTTATCACCCAACCATGTAAAAAGTCGTTGACATATTTCATGGTGCCAATCAGGACGCCTTTTGAGTTGTATTCAGACCACAAACCTTGCTTCAAGCCGCGCTCATAGCTTCCCTCCTGCTTGAGTTTACCATTGTAAAAATAGCTTTGGTACTTGCCATGGAGTTTGCCATCGAGGTACTGAACCCGTCTTTCAACCTGTAGCTTGTGTTCCAAAACCTGGCCTTCTTTGTAATAATACAGTGCTTTGCCATTCAATAAATCGTTTTTGTAATTCTCGGCGCTCATGAGCTCGCCAGATTGTGCATAATTGAACCACAACGAATCTTTCTTCTCCTGCTTATAAAAACCATCCGATAACACCTGACCGTTGTCAAAATAAAGCTGGACAGCAGACTTTCCTCCGGGTAAGCCGTGTTCTATTTTGGCCTTGAGTGCACCGTCCGGGAAATAATAATTGAAAACACCAATAGGCCGATCATCTTTGAAGGAACCTTGATAAATCAGCACCGAAGAATTGGGGTAAGTTTTTTGCCAAGGCCCTTGTTTTTTGCCTTTCGCATCGGTTTGGTTCATTTGTGCTTGAAGCCCAAATAAAAACACTGAAAACATCAAAAAGAAAAAGTATTTCATAAAAGCAATTTTGGTAAATCAGCTAAATGGTCGATGTAAAGATCTGGAATTTCTGAGGTCTTTTCTTTTGAACGAACCAGCACGGTAAACATGCCAAGGGCTTTGCCAAAAACGATATCCGAATCGGTGTCGCCAACCATGACCGCTTTTTTAAAATCGAGCTCGGGATAGGCTTCTTTCAGCTCTAGTGCCATTTGCGTATTGGGCTTGCGCCTAAAGGGTTCCTGATGCTTGCGTTCAGTGGCTACTTTGATATCGTCTATTTGAAGACCTCTAGCCGCTAATTTCATTTTCATTTTTTGATGAAGGAGGGCCAGTTCTGACTCAGTAATGAGTTGTTTGGCTACACACTGTTGGTTTGTCACAACAAAAACGCGACCAAAGTGTTGGCCGATTTGAGCCGCGGCATCTAGCAAACCAGGTGTAAAATGAAAATCGGACCACTGCAAGATATAACCATCGAAATTGCGCTCATTGATGACGCCATCACGGTCTAAAAAAAGCGTCCAGCTCTGATCGATCTTTGGAAGTTGATTCATAGACCCAAACGGCTAGCGACCAGGTAATGATTGCGGGTACTTGAGTTGCGCCCAATCAGTTCGGCGATGAATCCGGTGAGGAAAAACTGAACACCAATAACCATTGCAACTAATGCGACATAAAATTCCGAGCGCTCAGACAAACGTTGAGCGATGGGGTGAAAGAAGATTTTATCAATGCCCATGTAAAGGAAAAGTCCAAAACCAAGTATAAACATGAGTACGCCAAGCGCCCCAAAGAAATGCATCGGCTTCTTGCCAAACTTACCCATAAAAGCAACCGTCATGAGGTCCAGCGGGCCATTTAAGAAACGATTCAGGCCAAATTTAGTGACGCCAAATTTGCGTGCACGATGCTCGACAATTTTTTCGCCAATTTTGTTGAAACCAGCATATTTAGCAAGCGCTGGGATGTAGCGATGCATGTCTCCGTAGAGTTCAATACTCTTTACAACCGCTGATTTATAGGCTTTCAAACCACAATTGAAGTCGTGGAGGTAAATGCCGGTGATGCGTCTGGCAGCCCAGTTATAAAGTTTGGTTGGAATTGTCTTGGAAATTGGATCATGACGCACTTTTTTCCAGCCAGAAACTACATCGAGGTCTTCTTCGGTGATGAGCCTGTAAAGCTCTGGTATTTCGTCAGGAGAATCTTGGAGGTCTGCATCCATGGTAATGACTACAGCTCCTTGCGCCGCTTCAAAACCCATGTGCAAAGCAGCAGACTTGCCATAATTTTTTTGAAAACGAATGCCTTTTACAGCAGCGTCTTTGACACTTAAAGCTTCAATAACCGCCCACGATTGGTCTTTACTCCCATCGTCAATGAACAAGATTTCGTAAGAAAAAGAATGGGCGTTGAGCACGCGTTGCAACCAACTGTGCAGCTCTGGTAAAGATTCCTCTTCATTGTATAAAGGAATGACAACAGATATTTGTAAAGCGTTCATGTGTAGTCAAAGATAAGCCTTTTTTTATTGCGCAGACTTTACCCATTTATGCATTTGAACTCCGATTTGCACCCAATAAATACCTGATTCAAGATGACGGGTGTCAAGACAAGTATTTTGTACATCGTGCACTTGCTCATAAACACATTTGGCATCAGTGGTATAAATAGCAATTTTTGTGGGGGCTTGAAGGCCTTTGACTTCGAGTAGTTCATTGCCCGGATTGGGTTGAAGCAGGTAGGCATTTACCAGATTGTTTTGCTCGACACCTAACACTGACTCATTGGTGATACTAAAATGATCAAAGGCAGCTTCAGTGATATTTGGGTTGCCTGCGTAGTCAGCGGTTCTGATAAACAGTTGTAAATTGGAAGTTAAATCTAGGAGGCCATTGAGTGGAATACTTTTGTATTCCCATTGCATTTGTTGACCTTGCGGGCCAATGATTTGTTCGAGCTCAACTTCTTGCAGACCATTACTCAAGACAACTAAAAACGTATCTGAGAAGGCGCCGGGGCCATGGTAACAATAAAAGGACCTCGCATAATTTAAGTGTGGTGTACTCAGGCCATTGGTATTAAATACTGGTGAAATCAGTTGCGTATAACCGTTGTCTACATCGTTGACATCTGGGTTTAGAGCTGTTCCAAGACCTGTATACATACCAAGATCTGTACAATCAATATCAGTGTCGGCAGACATGACGGTTTGGGTTGTTGCAGATACTTTTCCGCGCTGCCACATACCTGTTTCAGCATCCCCTATGACCGACCAACCATAATCAAAGCTGAAATCATCGTAGAATCCTTTTTGGAGATAGAATGAAAGGGCTTGCGTGCTTGCATCTATTTGCAAATTCGCACACTTGCTTTGGTAGCCCCATTTTCCGATGACCAAATCATAGGCTTCTTGATAAAATAAAGTCAATTCTTCTTGCCCTAGCCCATTGGTGAGACCAGCATGAATAATTTGAGGATGCTTCAATTCAATTTGGACATTGCTCAAAGGAATATTGGTACCCTCTTCGTAAACATTGATTTGTAACTGGAAAGGTGGAATTGGTAAAAGATTGACATTTTTAATGACCGTTTGGCCCGCTATTAAATTCACGGTCAATGTTTGCGGATAATAACCTGGTTTGTTGACCGTAAGCACATAGCTACCGCTTTGGCTCATGCCTGTTTTGTATACACCTGCAACATTGGTGAGTTCATTCATGGCAGCTCCTGTAATACTCACGCTGGCTTGCTCTAGAACAGCACCTGTCAGTAAATTTTTGACAACACCAGTGAGGGCTGCGGCTTGTGCATATTGCACTTGCAAGATGAATAAGCCCTTTGTGATATCAGCTGCTACTGCTTTATTCGATGGAAAAAACGGATAAACTCCCCAGCAACCATCAAAACCTGGTGTTTGCCCTGGGTAAGTATCAAAAGAACCTAATTTGATCAGGTTCTCGGGGTCATGTGCGTCGTGAATCACAACACCATCGCTGTAATAACTCGTCACTAGATAGTCACCCTTGACATGGACATTATGAGGAATTACAAAAGTTCCTTGTGCGCTCTGGACTTTATCAAGAGGTGTGATTTGTTGTAAATCGGAGATGTCGTAAGATGCCACATAAGCTCCGGAGATTTCATCGGTGGTATAAACCACTTGTCCATTCGCACTGGGCCAAATATTATGTGTGAAAAAATTGGGCGTACTTTGGGTAGCTAACAATATCGGATTGGCCTTGTCGGCGACGTTTACTATACTAAAAAACCCGTCATAGATATGACCTACATACAAGGTGTCATTGCGCTCAAAGCCGTCGTGTACATAAAACGGATCATAAGTCCCTACTTCGATGGGTGCCATTGGGTTACTATTTAGATCAAGCATAATCACACCGCCATTTCCTCTGTTTGCACCAAAAATATAAGCGTAGCCACTCGGGCTCGTATAACAGGTATGCGCACTTTGCCAAGGACTCGCTGCTGGGCCTGTGTAGAACACATGACTCAGGTTGTTAGATTGCGGCAAAGGACTTAAGTCAATGATGAGCAGCCCATCTTCTGCTTCGGTGGTAACATAAGCGTAATCATCAAAAACACATGGGTCTCTCCAGATGGATTCCGAACCTGGCAACCAAAATATTTCTTGTGGCTGTGCTCCGTTGGTGATATCGACAATAGAGGTGCCTTTCGAGGTGCCAACAATGGCGTATTCGTTACCCAACTCATCTACATAACCCCAAACGTCATTCAAATTGGCACCATGCAGCGCCTGATAATCTATATGAGATAAAGAGTCAATGGAGAATTGTGCGCTCAGACTCCAGGTGATGAAAAAAGAAAAAATGAAAAGAATATTTTTCATAAAAGACAAGGTGCTAAAGTTCAAAACCTCAAATTCTTATTTTTATTGCTTGATCAATTTTTGCGTATAGCGGCGGCCATTGGCTTGAATTTCTACCAAATAGGTTCCAGGAGCAAACTCACTTATATCCACGAAACTTTCTGCAAAATTGGCACTGGCATTCATGGCTGATTGATGACAAACGCGTCCACTTAGATCCATAATTTTCAATTGCGCATTTCCGTTAACTTCACCACTTAGTTCAATAGTAGTAAGTCCTTTACCAGGGTTCGGGAAAATACTGATTTGAGCCTCTGATTCGAGTTCTTGTGCGTCTAGCGTGAAGCCCACTGTAAAATCATAGCGATGATAACGCCCGAAGTCTCCTGGGAAAAACTCAATGTAGCTTCCTCCTACTTGTCTGAGGCGCATTTGCCCAGATGTTTCACCTTCAACTTGCGCAGAATACCAGAAGGCCAAGCCATCGTGATCCGTATCTTCTATTATGATTGAGTAACAACCTGGCGCTAAATCAAAAGTGTCCTTGTACTGGGTACTATTCTGAAGATTACTGCGCTCAAACAAGACAGTTCCTGCATGATCTTGCAATTGGTAACTGTTTTCTGTGGCTTTATTATTGGTCGTTAACCAAATGAAAAAGGGTCCGTCGATGCGCTCCGGCGCATCATATTTGACAGTTTTGAGACTATTCTGATTGTAAAGATCCGGGCCAATATTGCCATTGACATCGGCCACCCAAGCAGTGAAGGTAAAAGAGCTATCTTGTTCGTACCACCAATTTTGATCGAGCACCGGAATTTCTACAATTGTTTCTTCCAAGAAACCAAGATTTCCGGTCCAATCATAGACAAGGTTAGCACCGTAGTCTAGCCAACAGAAAATGCGACAAGAAGTCAGGGCTTGTTCACCTGTATTCTTTAGAATAATTCTAGGGTTTTGGCACGTTGGGTTCCATTTGGAATAATATTCATAGTTGTTCGGATTCAAGACATCGACAATGGCTGCGTCATAGGCAAAATTTGGCGCGCCATATGAAATGAGGTCATAAGCGGCGATGTAGTTACCACCAGCCTGCCCAGGATCTGTGCTTGGCACTGCATTAATGGCGTAATCGAGGTTGACGGTATCTCCGGGTTGCACATATGGCGTGAGCTCAAATTCAAATTCTTTTACCATGTCTCCGGGGCACCAACCTTCGCGGGCATAAGGCCAGGTTCCACCCTGCCCGATATTTGGGTTGTCGCCACAAACCATGGCATCCCAGATACTCCAGTTGAAACGCGGCAGCCCATCTACTTTGATTTGATGGCTATTATTGACCCACTCACAACAAGCGTAGTCACCAACCTGTCCGTGACCAGACATGCGGGTCTTGATTTTAAACATTTCAGCTGTATCTGAGAGCACTACTGCCTTTTCTGGCAAGACAACATCAGCTGCCATTTGCCCAAAGTTATAAGACTTGAAGTCAGACCAAATCGGCTCGCGTTTGATGAGGTCACGCGGTGGAATGCCTTTCACAAAGGCAAATTTGAGGTCGATGAGTTCTTGGGTGTTATGCGCAGCTAAGTCTACCAAACCGTGCAAGTATTGTTGGTAGTCTGTGACTTCATAAATCCAGGTAAAACCATTCGGGCCCAGGTCAAA
>JACCDU011093746.1_pt1 | contig 18971 bp, 29 predicted proteins | sample 7446081 | NCBI WGS metagenome assembly JACCDU01 (sample SAMN15323447, study PRJNA562643) | freshwater metagenome | isolation source: river surface water | place: USA:Blue River Watershed | collected 2017-08-17
CTGTACGCGCTTGGAGCAATCACTGGCGTAAATCCACAATTGCGTTCTGAGGGCAGCGATACAAACTTGAACCTGCTCATTGGTGCGAAAGGCACAGGCGCGATCAGGTTCACAACGTCAGGGGGATCGGCTACAGAACAACTTCGCGTCTCCCACACAGCCTCTGCCGTTAACTATGTGCAAGTGACGGGTGCGGCGACTGGTGCAAGACCAGCGATTAGCGCGCAAGGTAGTGATGCCAACGTAGGCATGACAATTACCACCAAATCTGGCGGTAATTTGTTTATTGCATCGTCTGCATTCGTAGATTTCGCCCTTGGTGGTGCTACGCAGTTTAGACCGATTAGTACCGCATCTGCCGTCAATTACACGCAAGTTACTGGCGCGATTGCTGGCGGCTCTCCTGTCTTCGGCGTTGAGGGGTCAGATACGAACATTAGCCTAACCCTTACTCCCAAGGGTTCAGGTCGCGTTTTAACGTCCGCAGGTATTACCGCTACAGGCACAGTCCAAGCCCAAGCCGCAGCCACTCAAGACGCTGTAGCGATTGCAGGACGCGCTGGCGGCACGGGATCGTTCGCTGTCACGATCAGCCCAACCACGCTCACAGCCAGCCGCGCAGTCACGCTGCCTGACGCTGCTGGTACGGTGGTGCTGGATACGGCAACGCAGACGCTGACGAACAAGACGCTGACTAGCCCGACTCTGACCACGCCTGCACTCGGTACGCCAGCATCAGGGACGCTATCGAGTTGCACGGTGGACGGCACTAACGCTGTTGGCTACCTGAACATTCCGCAGAACAGCCAATCCGCAGCCTATACGCTCGTCCTGTCGGATGCTGGCAAGCACATCCTGCATCCGAGTGCGGATACCACGGCGCGGACGTTCACGATCCCTGCGAATAGCTCAGTGGCATATCCAATCGGAACAGCAATTACCTTCATTAACCAAAACGGTACGGGCGGCGTTGTGACTATCGCCATCACAACGGACACGATGCGGCTTGCAGGTGCTGGCACGACAGGTAATAGGACATTAGCGCGAAATGGGGTTGCAACGGCAACCAAGATTACATCGACAGAGTGGATTATCAGCGGCACGGGGCTGACCTGATGAGCGGCATTACTCAAGCATTATTTGGTGGGTTTGGTGGCACTGCGAGGACGTTTGAGTACGTCACAACTACTGCTGTCACAATTTCTTCAGTTTCATCATATACGTTCAGCGCGGTCAGTATTGGTGCTGCTGTCGCGACCAGGAAAATAGTGGTGGCTGTTGGCGCGTCTGCATCTGTATCCCGGTCAATTAGTTCGGTAACGCTTGGCGGAAATGCAATGACGCTGATTGTTGCAGCGACCTCCGCTAACCCATTAGGGATATATACGATTGATGTAGCAGCGGGCACTACAGCAGATGTTGTCGTGACGTTTTCGGGGTCAATGTCGCGTTGCCGAGTTTCTGTTTACCGATTCACAGGAACGTGGTCAACACTGGACAGCGCGTCGGATGCGACCCCATCGTCTGGAGTTTTTTCTGTGACAAGCAATACCGCGTCCGGTGGTGCGTTAGTGGCGGTCGCCGCTTCGTTCGCTGGGGCTGCGCCGACACTCGATAGCGCCGTTGGGTGGACGGTAGACGACGAAACAACATCTGGCACAAACAGGCTGGCTGTGGGGTCGTCCTACGCAACAGACACAGCAACAGGTGCAACGCAATCAGCCACATTTAGCGCAAGTTCAACGGGTGCGCTGGCAGTTGCGACATTCCAATAAGAGGTGATCGTGTACGCACAACAAATCAACGGGGTCTGGACTGAACTGCGCGGCAATGTCGTTTTCTCGCCCAACGTATTTCAGACTGCCGAAAGCCTATCTGATGAGCAGAGAGCCGAGTTTGGCGTTTATCCGCTGGTGGATATGCCGCTTGATCCGATCACGGCAACGCAGAAGTACGGCGATCCGATGTTCCAGTTGGTCGATGGCGTAGTGCAGCGCAGTTATCCGGTGCTAGACAAGACCGCCGAAGAGATCGAAGCGGATCGCATTGCTGCCGTGCCGAACAGCGTATCTATGCGCCAAGGGCGGCTTGCCATGCTGATGACTCCGTATGCCGGTGGAACGCTGCTGGACGTTATCGAGGCGATGCTGAACGGGATTGCTGACCCTGTGCAGCAACGTGCAGCAAGGATCGATTGGGAGTATGCGCAGACGATTGAACGTGACTTCCCGCTGGTGCATGAACTGACTACCCAACTGGGGCTGACAGAGCGGCAATTGGACGATCTGTTCACGCTGGCTGGATCGCTATAAGGAGAAAACATGGCACTGATTAAGTCAATTCCCACTGAATTCGGCATCGATGCGAAGTATTGGAACATCGGCGCAAAGCAAGAGGATTTCAAAGGCAAGGGCGCAGAAATCACGGTTTATGGCTATGCCAGCAAGCAGGCTCGTCTGGACGGGAAACAGCCTCTGTCGGCAGGGAAGATTCAAGTCGCTAGTGATGAATATGTCGCTGATGCGGATCGCGCCGCCCTTTATTCGGTCATCAAAAAACGCGCTGAATTTCAAGGCGCACAGGACGAATGAACCGCTTCTACAAGATCGCGGATGCTCTGAGCCAGTTGGCGAACGTGGCATTGCTGCCTCGCGTCCATCAGACCACGGCAAATGAGTCGATCAGCGGACGCGCTCACCGGATGGGCTGGAAGCGTACCGAGAAGGTGATTAACTGGATTCTCAGCCCGCTGGAAAGGAATCACTGTCGGCTGGCGTATGAGGCTGACATAGAACGCGCCAAACAACTGCTGGACGCATTGAAAGGCTGATTAAGTGCTTGGATTCGCGCCACTTTCGTCTACTCCGATATCGGAGATATTGCTGCCTACGGGCGCGGATATCTATGTGTCCGCCGTTGTCAGCGCGACTGCACAAGCCACCAAGCCTGGAACTGCAGCAATCAGCGGCACGGCAACGGTTACGGCTGACGGCATCAGGACTCGCGCAGGCTCGGCGGCGATCAGCGGCACGGCGACGGTATCGGCAACTGCGACACGCCAGCAATTCGCTGTAGCAGCGATTTCCGGCACGGCGACGGTATCGGCTCTTGGCGGAAAACTCAAAGAAGCGCAGGCAGAGGCTTCGGGTTCTGCGATGGTGTCGGCTCTCGGCGGCAAGCTGACGGGTGCTGCGTCTGCAATTTCAGGGACAGCGACGGTAACGTGCATTGGTTCCCAACTGCTGGCGAGTGCCTCCTATATCTACTGCGAGGCACGGGCGACGGCAGCGGCGCATGCGGTCATGGCAGGTTATGCGCCGATTGAAGGCACAGCAACGCTCAACGTCATCGGTTACCGGATCGGTGAAGAGTGGGGCGATACCACGCCAGATACTGACGTTTGGACTCCGGTGACGGCTCCTGTGCCGGTGTGGACTACTCAAAATAACGAGACTTCGACATGGCTAAGACAAAGCTGATTTTTGGGGAGTGGTTGCCGGATCAACCGGGCGTGACGGGTTCGGTCATGGATGCATTCAACTGCTATCCGGTGACAAACGGCTACGCTCCGATGCGCTCGGCAGTGGATTATTCGGATGCGGCTTCTGAGGACTTGGTAGTGGCATTTGCCGGTAAATACAGCGGCGCAACGAGTCTTTTCGCGGCTGGAACGACCAATATCTTCAAGTTCAATACTGCCACTTTGGGCTTGGATGCGCTGACCACCACTGGCTACACAACGACTGAGAGTTGGGATATCACGCAGTTCGGATCGACGATGATCCTGGCGAACGGCATCAACAAGCTGCAGGGCTATAACCTCGGTTCCTCTACCTATGTTGCCGACCTGTCGGCTACCGCTCCCACGGCTCGATATGTAACGGTGGTGCGTGACTTCGTAGTGGCGGCGAATACCGCAGGCGAAGAAGCCAAAGTGTTCTGGTCTGACATTAACGATGAAACGGACTGGACTTCCGGTATTACCTCGCAATCGGATACGCAGATCCTGCCTGATGGTGGCGATATCACGGGGCTGGCGGGCGGTGAATACGGGCTGATCTTCCTTGAACGCGCCATCTACCGGATGACGTATGCCGGTTCTCCGCTGTTCTTCCAGTTCGACGCCATCTCCCGCACCCTTGGCTGCGCCTCTAACGGCTCCATTGCTCAGTTTGGCGGGCTGACCTACTTCTTGGCGGATGATGGTTTCTACGTCTGCGATGGTCAGACAACGAAGCCTATCGGGGCTGAGAAGATTAACAGGTGGTTCTTCAATACCGCCACGCCAGGACTGATACGAACGTCGATGAGTGCGACGGTTGACCCGATCAACAAGCTCATTGTGTGGTGCTTTGATGCGGTGGCAGGGGGCAAATACCTGCTGATCTACAACATCAACCTAGACCGCTTCAGTTACGCAGAAACGGACGTATCAAGTGTCTCTTATGCCCTTGCGCCGTCTGTGACGCTGGAGCAGATCGACTCCTACGACAGCGATATCGACACGCTGGACACGCCTTTGGATTCGGCAACATGGGCTGGCGGCGGTCTGCTGTTCACGGGGGTGAGGGGCGCGAAGATCGTGACCTTCTCCGGTGACAGGCAGACGGCGGCGGTCAGTTCCGGCGATATCGACATGGGACGGTCTGTCGTTACCTTGATTCGCCCGATTGTGGACGGCGGCACTGGCTCAGCAGCGGTCGCCTCCCGTGAGCTACTGAGTGCGCCTGCGGACTTCAGCGAACTGTCGGCAGCTTCTTCCGAAGGCAGGGTGTCGGTCAGAAGTGCCGGTAGATATCACCGGATCAAGGTCAGCCCGAATTCAGCGAACTGGACAACGCTTGTCGGAGCTGAAGTAGACATTGTTTCTCAGGGGGCGCGATGACATTCAGAACCCTACCAACCTTTGGAGCCGACCAGCGAAATGTCGCGGAAGTGGTGCGCGGTCTTATGTCGGGAAAGTCCAACAATACCGGCTCGGTGACGCTGACGGCTGGAGGCGCGACCTCAACAACCCTGAATGACGAAAAGATTGGATATGGCTCGGTCATCCTGTTTTGCCCATTAACGTCAAACGCAGCGGGATTTTTAAGCGGCTTATATGTTTCCGCACGGAATAAAGGATCAGCGACATTGACGCATTCAGCGAATTCCGCGAGTGACAGAACTTTTGCGTATGCGGTGATTGGATGACGGGGCGATTTATCAAGCCGGAAGAACTGAGGCAGTGGTGGGCTTCAATAAGGCCGGGGCTGGATTATTTACAGACAAAGACCCCTGAAGAATGGATACCGGAGGACGTTTATTCGGATTGTTTGAATAATCGTGCGCTGGCATTTGCCTGGATGGACGGGCAGGAAGTGAAGGGTTATTTCATTGTGCAGCCGATGGGCATTTATTTGCACGTTTGGGCAGCATGGAGCCTTGAGAATAAAGAGGAAATCGTAATCGAGGCTTTAAAATTCGTGAAAGAAATAGCCCGTCAAGGTAATGCCAAATATTTGACATTCTCCAGCCACAGAAGAGGGTGGGATAAACGGGCAGCGGAGCTGGGTTTTAAGCCGCGCCAATGGATATGTGAGGTTTAACATGAGTGGTGGTGGTTCTCAAAAATTCACGCCGACGAGTACCCGCGTTGACCCGTCGCTGGCTCCGTACCGCGACATGGCGGTGCAGGGCGCATCGCAACTGTACGGTCAAGGCACACCGGGATACTTTCAAGGGCAGAACTGGGTTGATCCCTCGACGGCGACCAATCAAGCCCTGTCGCTGGCACAGACTCGCGCTCTGAATGGCTCTCCGCTGGTATCTGCTGCGCAGAACTCTGTTGCTGGTCTGACGAACTCCAGCAATCCGGCAATCGCGGGCTATCAGAGCATTTCATCAGCTGGCTTCAATGATCCTTCGTCAGCGTTCTACAAGAACATGATGAACAACGGGTCGCCCAATGGCGCGATGAGCTATCTGCAACGCACAGCCAATGGCGACTTCCTGAATGGCAACCAGTTCTTTGATGGAGCTTTCCGACACGCCACGCAGGGCGCACAGAACCAGTTCACGGACTCGGTGAATTCCGCACTGTCGAGTGCTTCGGCGGCTGGACGTTATGGATCGAGTGCGCTTGGCAATGTCCTTGATCGTGCGAACCAGACCTATGCACGTTCGCTGAACGACACGGCAGGGCAACTGGCGTACCAGAACTACGCCTCTGAGCGGGGCATGCAGGAAGCCGCGATTGGCAACATGGGCAACCTGTACCAGCAGGACACGGCAAACCGCATGGCTGGCGCACAGTCGCTTACGCAAGGCGCGAACACGGCAGCGACGAACCAACTGAATGCTCTGCAGGGCATGAATAACGCCTACGGTCAGCAGGCACAGACGCAACTGAACGCCTCGCAACTAGCGGCAGGCCTGGCGAATCAGGACTACGCCGACCTAGAAAAACTGCTCCAGACAGGACAGATTGCGGAAGGGTATGACGCATCGAAGCTTGCCGGTCAGATGGATAAGTGGAATTACGAAACGCAGGCTCCGTATCAAATGCAATCGTGGTACGGCAACTTCCTGTCAGGCATCCCGCAGGGTTCGGACACGATGAAATTTAAACGTGACCTATCCGAGGCTGATTATAGGGCTGCGGAAGAGTGGGCTAAATCACAGGGGCTTCTGTAATGGCTGATCCGATCACGATGGCGGTAATTGGCGGCACGGTGGGTGCTGCAACCAGTGATGACCCGCTAAAGGGTGCGCTGCTTGGTGCAACTGGCGGGTACGCTGGTGGGGCACTTCTCGGGGCTGGCGCGGCAACTGGCGCGGCGGCAGGCACGGCTGGCGCAAGTACAGCAGGGCAGGCTTCTCTGATGGCAGGCACGGGGGCGATCGCTCCTGGCTTTGGCGCGGCTGCTGGCGCAGGCGGCACAACCCTTGGCGGCACGGTAGGCATGACGGCGCCTGCTGGGGCATTGGCTCCATCTCTGATGGGTGGAACGACTCTCGGCTCTGGCGTTGGGATGACTGCTGCGCCGTCGATGCTCGCTCCGGGTCTTGGCGCGACTGAGATGGGTTTTGGCGCAAAGATGATGGGCATGGGGCAACGGGCTATGCAGGCAGCGATGGCGAACCCGCAGATAGGCATGATGGGTGGCGAGATGATGAAGCAGGCAATGGCTCCGAATCACATGCCGAATCAGGTGCTTCAAGGGCAGGTCAATCGAGGTCAGATCGCGGCTCCGCAATTCCCTGGTTTGAAGCTTCCTCCGCGTAAGCCGGTTTCTCTTCTGGGGTGAGCATGGATCTTTTCGATTACGTCTCCAAAGCAAGCGATTACCTGCCAAACGTATTTGGTCACGCGCCTGTCGGCGTGGAGGGCTTGCTGGGTGCTGACCAAACCGGCGCACTGAACAAACAGGCGAACCTGTCGGGTCTGCTGGGTGCGGCAATGGCTCTGTCGGTTGGCATGGCGAATCAGGGTGCGCCGCGCAGGGCTGCCCAATACATTCTGACGGCATTGGGAGCTGGAGTTGGTGCAGCGCAAGGGCAGTACAAGGGTGCGCTGGACATGTACGAAGAGCAGCAGAAGATGGCGAAGCTGCAAGCGGAGTCTGCGGCAATCGCGCAGAAACAAGCAGCAATCCGAGACCTTGCAAAGAAATATCCGAAGTTTGCCAACATCATTGCGATTGACCCGAACAAGGGCTTTGACGCTGCATATCAGGAAGAAGTTGACGCGCCGATTTATGCGGCATTTGAGTCGGTAAGGAACCGCAGGTCAACGCTGAATCCTCCGCAGGGAGCCGCCCCCCAGCAGCCTGTTGGCGCGGATGGCATGGTCGCACCAACGATGGTTGACGGTCAGCCGACGTTCCCGCCTGTTGGTGTGGGCGGCGAGTTGGATCCTGTGACGAAGTTGATGGCAGAGCGCAACGACCTGATTGATGTGAACTCACGCATCACTGGTCTTCGTGGCAGCGACAAGCACATTACTTCAAACAACACCCGTATTGACGCTATACGCAAGCAGATTGGTGATCTATCGCCTGGACAGTTTGACTTTGAATCGTTCAGTCGGACGATTTGGGATCGGTATCAGCCTGAATTGCAGCAAATCCGTGCTCAAGCAGCGGGGGGCATGCTCACGGGCGAAAAGCTCTTTGACGCGCTGTCTGACCTGAAGAAGCGTTCGGATGAGTTCGCAGTCAAGAATACGGACTTTACGAACGACGTTCGCCGTCTGTCCAAAGAGATGTTCCCGGACACGCCGCTGTATGCGCTGGATGATAAGCAGGTTGCGCAGCTAAATGCGCGGATTCAGAAAGATAAGTTGGCTGCGGCGACTGCTGGCGCTCCCAAATTGGCGGTCAATACTGCTGATCCGACTGCTGTCACGAAGGCGGCAATGGATGTTGCGGACAAATTCAACGCGCTCACGAAGAGTGATCGAGAAATCCGCACTCGCTACGATCAACTGATCTCTGCTTACAAGAATCCTGGCTTGGGCGGGACTGGTGATGCGGCAATGATCTACCACGTTGCCAAGATTCTCGACCCTGAAGGCGCAGTCCGTGAGGGCGATGTTGCAATGATTGCTGGCGCAAAAACATATCCAGACCAGCTCCGCGCCATTGCCAATAGGTTTATCAGCAATGGCAAGTTGCTTCCGGGTGAGCGCGATCAACTAATGAGTCTCGGCTTTCAAGTGGTGGCAGGCAAGCAAAAGACGCTTGATGCGACCACGAAGCAATACCGGAATTACTCCAAAAATTTCAACGTTCAGAATCCTGAAGAAGAGATTCGCAATCCTTACTCTGATTTTGAAAAGCCGCAGTACCGAATCATTCGGTTTAACGGTCAAGACGTCCGTGCGCAGCTATCTCCTAAAGACGGCAAGTATTACGTCGAGTCAGGCGGCAAGTTCTATCCGGTCGAGGACTAAATGGCAAAAATAGGCGCACCTGTCGATTTCGACCCGTTCGAGGGAGTGGCTCCGCAAGGTGCTATGTCTGCCACTGATGCAGGCATTGCGCCGCTTCCACAGCCAAATGAGAAAACGCCGGATATTACATCTGCGCCCACTGGCGTTGGCGACTCGTTCAGCAACTTCCTGTCTGTCATGTCAACGACAGATCCGAAGGCATTGCAGGACATGGTGGTGCGTAATATCGATGGCGCACAGGCAGGCACGGACAAAGATGGGAACCCGTTTGTTGTCCTGAATGGCAAGCCGTATTACACCAATCAGCCAGGAATGTCGGGAACGGATGTAGCTGGCTTTGTTGGCGATCTGGCGAAGTTCTTCCCTGCTGGTAAGGCCGCAAGCATGTTCACGAACCCATTGGTTCGCATGGGTGTGGCTGGAGTCGGCACGGCATTGACCAGCGCAGGCTCTCAGGTCGCAGCGAAAGCCCGTGGCAGTCAGCAGGACTTCGACGGCGGTCAGGTTGCGCTGGAAGGTCTGTTTGGTACAGCCGGTCAGGGCATTGGCGATCTGCTCGTCGGCTTCATGAAGGCAAGCCGTCCAATCATGGATGCGGCAGGCAATTACACGCCGGATTTCAGGCAAGCGGTAGCCCAACTTGGCATTGATATTTCCTCGCTTGGCACTGCTGGGCAAAAGGTCATCTTTGACGCTTACCAGTCGCTCGGCAAGCAGTTTGGCAAGGATGCTCGGCAGATTGTGTCGGCTGCGAATACGGCTGACAGTCCTATCCGGCTGACGGCAGGGCAGGCTGCGGGTGACGTTCGCATGATGGCGAAAGAGGAAGCCATGCGGAACGGTGCGCGTGGAGCTATAGCGCAGCGCATTCTTGGCAGGTTCGACAATCAGCAGGCCGACGATATCGCTCGGAATGCGGATTTCATTCAGGGCGAATTTACGCCTACCGGCTTCCCATCGCTGCTGAACCAAAATGAGGCTGGTGGGCTTCTGTACGAACAACTGCGAAGCAAAGCAGGGCAAATGAAGCAGGCAGGCAAGGCTGCTTATGAAGCGGTCGATCCGCAAGCCCTTCGCGTCATGGATGATGCCTTCGGCGGTCTTGAACAGCGCGTTAGAAGCCAATTCGTCAACTCTGACCGAGTTCTTGATCCTCAACTAACCCCTTCTGCTTACAAGGCAGCGCAGGAGGTGATGAACCTTGCGCCGAAGGCAGGCAAGGCGAATATTACGGATTTGAGCATCAAGCAGTTGGAGTCCACTCGGAAGAAGTTGAATAGCTACTGGTCTGCCGCCCAGAACCCGGCTGATCGCGATGCTATTCGCGTCATACAAAACGAATTTGATTCCTGGCTGGATGACGCCGTAACTGACGGGTTGATTCGTGGCGATCAATCGCAACTCGGCAAGCTGAAAGAGGCGCGTGAGCTGTGGTCTAGATACAAGAAAGCCTTCAAAGCCGACCCGAAAGCGGCAGATGCTGACGCTCAGAAAGTCATTGAGAAGATCACCACGAAAGACCTCCAGCCACATGAGGTGATGAACTACCTCTATGGCTCATCCGAGATCGGTAATTCAGCTGTTTCTCAACGAGTCGCAGCGCGGCTGAAAAAGACTTACGGAGCGGAATCCGAGGAGTTCAAGCGTCTTCAGGAAGCCGCTTATCTCCGTATCGTCAAGGACACGCAAGGCAATCTGAGATCGCCGCAGAAGGTGGTCAATACGATTGATGAGCTAGTCATGGGCAAAGGCTCTGGTTTGACCCGTGAGCTTTTTACAGCAGAGCAGATCAATGCCATCCGCAAGATGCGCGTGGATCTGGCGCGGACGATTGTCCCTGCTGAAGCCAAGAACCCCTCGAAAACAGGCTATGAGATTGCGCGGCTGCTTGAGGACGGCATGGAGAAGCTCGGCCTTGCGTCAACGGTTGCCAATGCTGCGACTGGTCGCTTTGGTGCGGCTTCGGTGACGGGGCTTCTAGGGCTTGCCAAGCAAGGCAAGCAGGCCGCGAGTGCGTTCAAGGCGACTCGTCAGGCTTCATCTGTCGCACCTCCACCATACCCAAGCGCATTTACCAGCGCATTTGCCGCCAGCGCAGAACCTACTGCGGGTGGTCTTCTTGGCGCACCCCGTAACCCCTCTGGAACGAGGTAAGAATGGCAAAAACCAAAATCTCCGAGTACAGCAGCACGCCGTCGAATAACACGGACGTTAACGGCATCAACATTGCCGAGGGCTGCGCTCCTTCCGGCATTAACAACGCCATCCGTCAGGTGATGGCAGATTTGAAAGACTTCCAAACGGGGGCAAAGGGTGACTCGCTGACGGTGGGCGGCAATCTGTCGGTGACGGGCGCGTTCTCTCTTGGTACTCCGCTGGCGGTGACGAGTGGTGGTACTGGATCGAGTACCGCAACGGGTACGGGTTCGGTGGTTCGTGCGACCTCTCCGACGATTGACTCTCCGACGATGACGGGGACTCCGGTTGCGCCGACTCCTGCCACGGATGACAGTTCGACCAAGGTGGCGACCACGGCATACGTTAATGCGAAGGTCGCGGCGAGCACATCTGGCTTGGCTGATCCTGGCGCGAACGGCATGGTGGTTCGCACGGCATCCGGTGCGACTACTGCAAGGACGATTACCGCAGGCACGGGCATCAGCGTTACAAACGGTAGTGGCGTATCCGGTAATCCTGTGGTGTCGCTGACTGGCTCTGTGGTGACTAGCTTTAACGGTAACACGGGTCCCGTTACAGGCGTATCGTCGGTGACTCTTGCCGCAGGCACGGGTATTTCTCTGAGCGGGACTAACCCGATTACCAGCAGCGGCACGATAACAATCACGAATAGTGGTGTCACATCAATTAACGGATCGCCTGGGTCAATGAACCTTGTCGCATCCATTGATGGCATTACCGGCGCACCTACGGGCGCGATTACGCTGGCAAACCTCGCTGCATTCGCCAAGAGCCACGGCACAAATGGCTATCAGAAGCTCCCAGGCGGCTTGATTATCCAATGGGGTACGCATACAGGGACGGCGGGTGCTGATGCGACGATTTCGTTCAGCACATCGCCCAACATCGCATTTACATCGGCTTGTTATTCGTTCGTTGCCACTCCAAAGCAATCATCGCTGATTGGCAACCCTCCGACTGTGTCGGCGTTGTCTGCAACAGAGGCAACGGTCAAGGTGGGGACGGGAGCGACGGCTTTTTATTGGGTAGCTATTGGAGTGTAAATGGACGATTTCGGCAGCGATATCTTTACCAAAGTCGGGGCGGGGATCGCTGCGATTGGTCTCGGTGGCTACGGTGTGTTCAGGCTGTTCAAGAATGACCGGCGCGAGGATAAAAACGTCACGCTGACGGACAGCGCGATGACGCAGGTAATCCAGACTCTGCGTGATGAAGTGGCAAGGATGGCGGTTCGCCTGGAGAAGGTTGAAGAGGAAAACCGCAAGTGCGAAGAGCGCAATGCGGAACTCCAGCAGCAGATCATTGAATTGAAACTCCAGCTCAAGATCGCATGAACGTCGAGCGGCTAAAGAAGGCTCTTGTCAGGCATGAGGGGCTGAAGCTCAAGCCTTATACCTGCACGGCGGGGAAGCTCAGTCTTGGAGTCGGACGCAACCTAGACGATAACGGCATCAGCGAATCCGAAGCCATGCTGCTGCTGGATAACGATATCAAGGCGATTACCCGCGACCTCGACAGGATGCTGCCATGGTGGTCAAAGATGGATGACTGCCGCCGCGAGGTCTTGGCGAACATGGCATTCAATCTCGGACTGCCTACGCTCCTGACGTTCAAGAACACGCTGGCTTCAATGCAGGCGGGTGACTACAAGGACGCTGCCGCACAGATGCTGAAAAGCCGGTGGGCGACTCAGGTGGGCAATCGAGCCAAAGAGTTAGCCGCGCAGATGGAAACGGGCAAATGTACCTGAGACTCGCCGCTGCTGCTGTCATTGCCATATTCCTCGCGGGGACGCATTGGAAAGCATACACAGTCGGCAAGAGCGTAGTGCAGGTCGCATGGGATACCGAGAAAGCCGAGATGGTCTTGGCTGCTGCTGAAGCCCAGAAGAAGAATCAGGAAACCGCAGACAAGGTAGCCGAGAAGGTAGTGACTGCCGCTGCCAAGGATCGCATTGTCTACCGCACGATTCTGAAGGAAGCCGCCAATGTACCGAATGATTGTCCTCTGCCTTCTAGTGTCCGGGTGCTCCACGATGCAGCCGCCTCCGCAGAAATGCCGGATACCCGTACCAGCGGAACTGATGCAGCCCCCATTACCGCTCAAAGTCTTACCGAAACAATCGTAGAGAACTACGAAGCATGCCAGGATTCCATCCGACGATTACAAGCGTTGCAAGAGGTTGTTCGTTCCTTTAATGGAGGTTCACCATGAAACTGCTTCCGGTAATTGTGATGGGCGTGGCGGTGACTGCTACGGCGGCAACGCGAATGGATGATGGGTCTGTCCTGCTGACTGCTGAAGATGTATCCAAGGTCGAGCAGTACCTACGGGAGATACAAGCCGAGGCAATCATCAATCGGGATCGGGTGAAAGAACTCGAAGCCCAAGTGAAAGTTATCCGCAACGCCAAGTGTTCATGAAAAAAGATGACGATGCGCCTCGCTGCGCGACCTGTGCCTTCTTTGTGCCCGACCCTGAAGATGATCTAGGCGAGTGTCACAAGAACCCGCCTAGCCTGTTTTCGGATGAACGAGGGATGGGGTACTGCTTTCCTTCCGTTCCACCAGCGGAGTGGTGCGGGGCGTTTCAGAGGAAGTGCGCGTCATGAACGACGAAGCTGATCGCTCAGATGAGCGGATCGAGGCGGCGATTCAGGAGGGCATCCAGCGCGTGAGAAAATGCGTTTCGCTTTTTTTCACGGGAGAATGTCACTTCTGCGGCGAATCGGTTGAAGAACCGAAGCGATTTTGTGATAGCTACTGCCGCGACGATTACGATGCACGGCAGAGGGCTAAGAAGTTAATCGGCAAATAGCCGCTTTGCCAGTTCAGGCCGGTTAGCCTGAACCCACGGAGCAGCTTCGTTATGGCATCGCTGGAAATCCTGCCCCACGGTCTGACTGCCAGCATGGTGAACGTATCCACGGCTGATGAAGTGCCGGAAGCCTGCCTTGGACAGATCATCGCAGATGACGTTATCCGAGTACCAGTTAATGGGCGGGAACTGCGCGGTCTGGAACGCCTCTTTTGACAGGTAGGCAAAGATGGGAGCCACTACCGCTGTCTCGATGATGTAATCCTCAGACTCCCAGCGTACCCCTTTCCTTCGGTCTCCCTCAATCGTTGAGCGGATGTTTTGACTGCCCATGATGTAGTCAGAACGGCAACCCAAGAAGCCCAAACGATGCCCCTCCTGCTGGATGCTGGCTACGTCCTCCTGCATGAGTCTCCAAGTATCCGGTCTTAGCACAACGTCATCATTAGCGATCACCACGTTGTCATACCACCTGAATGCTTCAGTCAATGCATTGTTGTAGGCATCTCCAAAGTTAGCGGACACATTTTTGTGCATTGATAAGTTGTCACAAAAGTTGTTTTCAAAAATGGAAACGGCGTTATGCAAATTTGGCGCATGTGGGTAGCTCGGGACTGATAGAAAAATATCAACTCCGCTTGGAACATAGAACTCAATAGACGCTGCCAGGACGGGTAGGCACTTGCCGTTAAGGGTGCAGATGACGATAGCTTCCATAGTGTTTTCACGGGTTCGCTAAACCGGGATTTTTCCTCAAAAGTCTTTTCGCCACGGGCAGTTTAGCCACGGAAGAATGCGGCTGTTGTAGCCTGAAAGTAAAAAAATGGCGAAAGTGGTTGATAGATAAGTCCTTGATTTCATGGGATTAGGGCGCGGCCTGCAAAGCCGTCTACGCCGGTTCGATTCCGACCCCCGCCTCCAGTATTATCAAGCACTTAGCCTGCCCTCCGGGGTGGGCTTTGTGCTTTTTGGCGAAAAGCTTTTCGCCATCACCCGGCTTTCTTCACCGGCAGAGGCTTCACAACGTCGCCCCTGCGCTTCCTGATGTACTCCGCTGTCATACGCTCGGTTGTGTGTCCCAAGAGCTTCTGAGCGGCTTTTAAGCTGTGCAGCGTATCCAAATCGGTCGCTGCCTTCGGGCGCAGATCGCGGAACTGGAAACGCACGAATTCAATGCCCATTTCCTTGGCTTCTTCTTCTGCCAAATCACGCGCTTTGTCGAATTGGCTGCGGAAGTATCCGAAATCTTTCAGCGGTTGCCCCTTCGTGTCAGCCAGGATCGTTAGCCCCTTGATGCCGCGCCTCTTGATGCGCTCAAGGACTTCTGCCAACTTCCCCTCGATGACGATGCGAAGCTTTGCGCCGGTCTTGTTTTGCCCGATCAGCAGAACCCCATCCTGAACCTGCGACCAGCGCATTTTCTTAACGTCGGCAGGGCGTTGTCCCGTCAGGTAGGCGAGGTCAAGCGCGTCCTTGATAACGTCACTACCATGCTTGTAGACGAGCGCAAGCCACATATCCTCGACATAGATATCGCGGCCTTCCTTCACCTTCATCTGCTGGAAAAGACCAGTGCAGGGATTTGGGATTCGCATCAGCCCTTTGCCACGCGCCCAATTGCACATAGCAGACAGAAACTTCAGTTCCTTCTTTGCGCTGACCTGAGAAGATCGGCTTTCAAAGTAGGGAATGATGTATCCTGGCTGGAGCGAATTGATCGCCACGCCGCCGTAAACAGGCTGTAGCTTGACCCAATACTTTTTACGATCAGCGATAGTACGAAGAGATAGCTTCGACTTCTCACGATCCTCTGCCCACTTCATGTAAAGGGCATACACGCCTTCAATGGTGGTCATGTCCACAGGGGCAGGGCGATGCTCCAGCTCTGCCCACTTGCGTTTTGCCTCAGCAAGGTCAGTACCCAAAGAGATGAGCTTGCGCTTGCCTGCCGCATCCCTTGGTGCTTCGTAGTAGTAGCCGACCCAAGTGTCGCCACGCTTGTTCGTGTACGTCCGCACCGTCATCCGTGGCGGGAGGTGGCGGTGCTTGGTCTTAGGCTTTGACATTTAGACGACCTTGGAGAAGTCAGGCAGAACCCCGAAGAATGGAGTTGATTCCTCGCGGCTGTGCTTGTCAACATCGGACTTCATGACAACTAGGGAGCCGTCAATGCGGGTCTTGAACGGAATGCCCATGTGCCGCAGTTCACGCTCCTGCAAAGCTTTGAACTTCTTGCCCGTCAGTTCTCGGATTTCTTCTGGCGTAAGGATCATGTTTCACCTGTTGCTTTCACAGCTTCGTCAGCGTACTGCATTGCTGTTTTCATCAATGACTCCATCGAAGCACCTCCCCTGGCGATCAGTCCTGTCATCGCAGCAGCAAAGTAGAGCTTCCATTCATCGGGGCGAGTCTGCCACTTAGGATCGTCGGGATTCTTGCGCGGTCTAGGCACTTTGTTTCTCCTTCAAATACTTCACCACGGCATCCACAACTCGCTTCGCTGCGTCTTCAACGTCACCTCTTATGATCGGCTCCACTTTGTAAAGCGGAGTGCCTGTCTCAAGAGGGCGCGGAGCAGGGAAGCTAGCTCCTACCGTTCTGTAGTTGAACACCAGTTCTATCCGGTGCTTGCAGATCAGTTTGAACGTATCGTTCATGCTCTTGGTATCCATGCTGTCAGTGGATCGGCTTTCGGCTTCATGCGCTTCGCTCTTAACTTTGCCAACATCGTCATGTGCCATTCAGGGTCTTCTTTCTTCCGTTCGCGATAGCGGCGACGGAATCGCTCGGCATCCGTTTCCCCGGACTTCGGTTTCTTTGGACTGGTCGCATTCCCCCATGCGTAAATGGCGATCCAATGTGCCCTCCCCGCCGTCCAGCGTTTCTCCCAGCGATATACATGAATCTGCTTCGTCTTCAGCAGGTAGCGGATGTACTCACGCGCACGAATCGCGCTCATGTAGACCCCGTCCGCGATCTCTGGCGCGGTCAGGTATTCCCGGCGCAGCAGGTACTGGATGCGTTCGATCCGGCGTAGAGCAAGAGCCGATGTAAACGTCATTTGTGACATCACGCCTCCTTCTGAAACACTCCAGACGGCAGCATCCTGCCTTTCCTGTCTTTGATCTGCTGGTACGCAGACTCCAGGCATTCGGTTAAGTCCAGATCTTCGAGCGCGGCAACATTAACAAGGCAAACCAGCACATCGCCCAGAGCATCCACAATATCGTTTCGATTTCGCTTACTGATGGCATCGGCTAACTCCCCCATCTCACTGACTGCTTTGATGAACTGCGCGGCACTGGTCGAGTTCTGGATGATTCCTCGCGCCTCGCTCCAGCGGATGATGTTCATTTCTACCTCTGCAAAACTCATATACGTTCGCCTCGTTTGTTTGCTTGTTGTGTGCGCCATGCGTCTAGTACGGCTTGTGCTGCAACCATGCCCCACCTGTTGAACTCGTCTGCTTGAATCGCTTCGCGCATCGCTTCCAGGTGCTGGATGTATTCCTCGCTGCTATGTGCTTCACGCTCTTGTGCTGCCAGCGGCATATCCAAGTGACGTTTCATGACATTCGACTTGATCACACGGCGGTATTCTTCAAGGTAGACGCGCTCGGCTTTCGCCTTGGCTGCTATCCCGCAGTTCGTCCGCAGGTAGTCCAGCGCGTTCTCGACCTGTTCATCTGAAATCATTCATTCCTCCGAATTGCAGGGTCACAGGCGGGAGATTGCCTGCCCCTGCTGCCGGTGTTATTTCGGGACTACCGGCTTCCCTACTCTCGCCGTCGCAAGTGAGTTTCAAAGCTCTTTTTTGAAGCAGTAATCGATCATCTTTTCCAGAAGCTCACCCATCGTCACCTTCCGCTTCGCTGCTTCGATCTTTAGGCGCATGTGATACTCGTCGCCAATGTTCAAAGTCAGACGAACATCGCCTTCTGGGACTTGTCCTGATTTCGGCTTTTGCTTGGTCATTGTTTGCCCCTCAGTTCTATTCGCTGATTCATGTACTGAATGACTTCTTGCTCAATCCATACATTCATTGCGCTGCGATCTGGTGACGTTCCAAGTTTTAGAGGCATAGGGAATTTGCCGTCATCTACCATCCTGTAAAGCGTTCGCTTTGATACAGGAATCAGCCCCAAAACATCGCGTAGATTCAAGAATCGAAGCTGCGGCGTTGTTTCTTCTTCCATGTTTTCATCCTCAGAACGGGGGCAGATCGTCATCAATGAAGGCTTCGACCTTCTTGGCTGGCTTCGGCGCAGTCTTTGGCACTTCATCCTTCGGCTTAACCGACAGGCTCATGAACTTGCCTTTCTGCCCTTCCTTGATCCAGGCCGACAGCCACAGTTCTTGACCGCCAACGTTGATGCTGCCTTTGTAGTCAGGATGGTTGTCCTGCTCTTTGCGGTCGTTCTTGAACAGCACTCCGCGATTCGTATCGTCATATTGCTTATTCATCTTCATTCCTTAAGCTGCTACGGGTTGATCTGCCGATGCTTTCATCTGCTTTAGATAGGCACGGCACTTACTGTCCAACTGCGCCCACACAGCGGTGCTGGCATCGGTGTCAAACAGATTCGGATCGCGCAAGTCCCACATCTCCCATGCAGACCACTCATTGCCTGCATCGAACTGCGCTTGTATGTTGGTCGCCAGCTTGTCTACCTGATGACGCTGACGCTCACTGAGAGCTTCTTTCGCGCCGTCAGTCGGACGGTGTGTTTTCTTTGCTTTTGAAACAGTCACTTCGTGTGTCGTTGCGTCTGCATCGTTGTCGCCTTCAGTTGGAATCGCAAAGGCTTGCATGCAGGCGTACTTGTAGGCGGCTGACATGGCTTTGTTTGTCGCCTTGTCGCCAGAGTCCATTGCCTCGCCATAGGTTCGGATCGTGTGCTTGCTGCCGTCCTCTGCTGCCACCAGGTCAAACTCAGCTTCAACAGTCACATAAAACAGCGCAGTCCCGCTTTTGTTGGTGCGCTCCTCGACCGAGCGAGAAAGCATCCGAGGCAGGATGC
>JACCDU010680655.1_pt1 | contig 18966 bp, 18 predicted proteins | sample 7446081 | NCBI WGS metagenome assembly JACCDU01 (sample SAMN15323447, study PRJNA562643) | freshwater metagenome | isolation source: river surface water | place: USA:Blue River Watershed | collected 2017-08-17
AAATGATGTATTGTGGCTTAATTTCGGAGAGCAAGGCCACCCGTTCCTGATACGTATTGACACCTATTAATTCCTCATCAAGGGCAATGGGCACGATGTTTTCCCGACACAAACGAGCCATTTCTTGCGCCTGCCCAGCTTGAATGGGCTGCTCAATACTATGCACTTTTAAAGCTTTCAATTCGGCTAAAATGGATGCTACTTTTTCTGTGGAAAAGGCACCGTTGGCATCTACCCTCACCGTGATTTGCTGCTCTGAAAAATGTTGGCGAAGCTCTTGGATGAGCGCCAATTCTTCCTCCCAAGCAATCGCGCCAATTTTAAGCTTGACAACCTTGAAACCTTGCGCAATTTTTTGCTGAATTTGCTCGCGCATATTCATTTGTGTGTCCATCCAAACCAAGCCATTGATCGGAATGGACTGCTCCTTTCTAGTAAACGGAGTATCAAAAAGAAGGGGGTATTTCTCTGCCTGAATGCTGAAGATTAAAATTTCTAAGCCGAAAATAAACGACGGATATGCAGCCCACTTGGCAACAAATTGCAACCAAGATGCTGAATACATGAAAGCGGGCGTTGTCCATAACTCAAGGGAAGTCAAGGCTTCAGATAGAAAACTTTCTAGTTGACTTTGGTATTGCGTTTCATCTTGAAATTCTGGTGACAAACCCGGTATGATCGGGAATTCTGTCTCGATTTGGCGGCCACTAGTTGTCGTGTGTGTAAAAATCCAGGAGGGTTTGCTCTGCAGTACTCCGCGACTGGTGCCTGCTGGTTTTTTGAAAATCAGGCGGTGCAAACGCAATTGATCAAGCATGATGATACGGTTCTCCTTTTAATATACTGTAGGCCCGATAGAGCTGCTCGAGAAAAATCATTCTTACCATCTGGTGCGAAAAGGTCATTTTGGAAAGGGATAATTTGTAATCGGCGCGTTGGTAAACCGCTGCGCTGAAGCCGTAGGCGCCGCCAATAATGAAAACAAAAGGGCCTGCGTGCTGTAGTTGTTTTTTATCTATCCAAGAGGCCAATTCTTCAGAACTAAAGTGCTGTCCATTTTCATCGAGGAGCACCACAAAATCTTGTGGCTGTAATTTTTCAAGTAAGAGTTGCCCTTCCTTTTCTTTGATTTGGGCCTTACTTAATGCTTTTGGATTTTTGACGTCGGGAAGTTCGAGTCTTTCAAATTGGCAGTAATGAATGAGTCTGCTTTGGTAACGCTGTTCGCCGACTTTTAAATCGTCGAAAGCTGTTTTGCCAATGACCACAAACTTGACCTTCATGCTTATACCGCTTCGACACCTTTGAGTTCAGGAGCTGCAAGTTTGAGCGCTTCCTCTAGGCCGCCTTTGATGGTCATTTGCGACATCGAGCAGTCACTGCAAGAACCCAATAAACGCACTTGAACAATGGCGTCATCGGTGATATCAACCAATTCCATATCGCCGCCATCGGCGTGCATAAAAGGTCTGAGTTGATCTAGTGCATCGAGCACTTTTGCGCGTAATTGTGCTTTCTCCATCAAATTAAGCTTTTGGCGTTGCAGCGTCTAGGCGCTGTAATTCGATCTCAAAGTTATGAACTAATTCATCAAAAGCCTGTGTTGTAGGTGTATTTTGCTGAAAAACAGCTGGTCTGCCTGCATCTCCGGCTTCACAGACACCCTGAACAAGCGGAATACTACCTAAAAACGGAACGCGCATCCCTTCTGCTAAATTCTTGGCGCCATCTCTACCGAAAATATAGTACTTGTTGTCTGGCAACTCAGCAGGTGTAAAATAGGCCATGTTTTCTACAATTCCGAGAATCGGCACTTTAAATGAATCTAGGCGAAACATTTGAATACCGCGTCTGGCATCGGCAAGTGCTACTTCTTGTGGCGTACTAACGATCACGACGCCGTCAAGCGGAACCGTTTGCATCAAGGACAAATGGATGTCGCTGGTGCCCGGTGGTAAATCGACGAGCAAGAAATCGAGTTCTCCCCAGTGTGCATCGGTGAAAAGTTGTGTAAGCGCTTTGGCAGCCATCGGGCCTCTCCAAACAACGGCGTCATCTTGATTGGTGAAAAAACCAATTGACAAAATGCCAATTCCGTTAGATTCAATTGGGCTAATGAGCGATTGCCCATTGACATCTATCATTTTCGGGCGATCACCCACAAGGTCAAACATGGTGGGCATAGATGGGCCATGAACATCAGCATCAACAATGCCAACTTTATAACCTTTTTTAGCCAAACCACCAGCTAAATTGGCTGTGATGGTAGATTTTCCAACGCCACCTTTTCCGGAAGCTACAGCGATGATTTTCTTGACGTCCGGAAGTATTTTTCTTCTGGCGCTGCGGCTTTCAGCATCGAGGCCTTGTATTTTACACTGAATTTGAATGTCTTGCCCAAAAACGCGCTTCAAGTTAAACTCAATGGCTTCTTGCATGCGCTTGCGAGCGTGCAAAGCAGGGTTTGAGATACGCACCTCTAATGAGACGTTTTGGCCTTCGACCTGCAGGTTTTCAATCAAATTGAGGCTCACCAAATCATTCTTGAGATCTGGCTCTGTAATTTTTCCTAATACCTCGAGTACGGCTTCTCTGGTCATGTTTATTTTTTTGCTTGAATGGATTGAATACTATGAAACATAAAATCTACAACCCTTTTGGAGTCGCCTTGTTCACGATTCATGATCTCATAGTAGTTTTCGTCAATTTTACAGACACTATATATATGATACTTTTCATTGGGCTGTGCGACATAAGCACCCTTCACCACTCTTTTATAAATCAATAAATTGGGTTGTTGTTCTACGACCTTGATATCAAAATAGCGATTGGGTTTGAATAATTTTCTTTTGAACTCTTCAAAACGCAAGGCGTTGTCTCCGTAATCTTCAATGAGCATGGTGTAATTGCGCCCGACATCGATGCGCCACTTAAACCCTCCTATTTCATAACTTACTTTTGGTTTCAATGACGTTCCAATTCCGGCCGAAGCATCGGGCAGCATGATGCTTGCTGGCAAATCATAACGACTTAAGTCGAAGGCCTCATATTGAACATAATCAAAGTTGTCTTGCTGGTCTTGTTGACACGCAAACAGCACAAGGGCAAAAAGCAAGAGCAAAGATTTTCCAAACATCTTTGCAAAGATACAGCTTGATTTTACTTTTTTTCACAACTTCGTGGAATGGAAAAACAAAGTACCGTCCTGGCCAGTATTTTTTTGATGCTTTCAATTGTTTTGGGGGCCTTTGGCGCGCATGCACTGAAGGATATTTTAACTCAAGAATTACAACATACTTTTGATGTTGGGGTGCGTTATCAAGGAGCACTTTCGATGGGTATTTTAATATTAGCCTTAAATGCAGATCGCTTTAGTTTCCAAATGAAGGGTTTGCTTAGAGCCATGCTGATCGGTATGCTTTTATTTAGCGGCTCTATTTACGGCATTGTGGCACTCAAACACGCGGGTATGGCGGTCGGAATACTGGGGCCAATTACGCCAATCGGCGGTGCTGTCAGCATCATTTCATGGTGCGTCTTCATTTTTCGTCTGTTAAAATACTGACAAGAATTAAACTTTTTTGTCAATCATGTTTTGTTATTGATGAATAGTTTTTACATTTGATTAGTTTTTCATCGTTAAACAGATTATTTTTTAAGCATTATGAATACACTCACTCCAGGAAGCAAGCTTCCATCCTTTACTGGGCTTGACCAAAACGGCAATTCCATCAATAGCACTGACTACGCCGGAAAGCGTTTAGTCATTTATTTCTACCCAAAAGACGACACCCCTGGTTGTACGGCTCAGGCTTGTAGCATCCGCGATGGCCAAGAAGCACTCGTAGCTGCAGGTGTTCATGTCATTGGCATTAGCGCAGATAGCGTTGCGTCACACACCAAGTTTGTCAATAAATATGAGCTTAACTTCCCTTTGATCTCAGACACCGACAAAACCATCATCCAGGCATTTGGCGTATGGGGCACCAAAAAATTCATGGGCAGAGTCTATGACGGCATTCATCGCATGACTTTCATTTTTGATGAAACACACACCTTAATTAAAGTCTTAGAAAAACCCAATACAAAAGATCACGCCAACGAAGTGCTCTCTTGTTATTAATTATTTTTTATAGATCGTAAATCGTTTACGTTCTTCCTCTTGCAACTTTGTAAAAATTATTCACCGAGCCTCGCTCAAAACAACAAACGATATGTCTAAAGAACAAAACCTCGAAAAACTCAAAGCACTCCAATTGACCATGGAGAAGCTTGACAAAACATTCGGCAAAGGAGCCGTTATGAAATTAGGAGATGCGCCTGTAGAAAAAGTAGATGTCATCCCTACTGGTTCACTCACCCTTGATCTTGCCCTTGGCATCAACGGCTACCCAAAAGGTCGCGTAGTTGAAATCTACGGCCCAGAATCTTCTGGTAAAACTACTTTGGCCATTCACGCTATTGCTGAAGTTCAGAAACAAGGTGGTATCGCTGCTTTCATCGATGCCGAACACGCTTTCGATCAATTTTATGCCCAAAAATTGGGTGTAGATGTCGCTAACCTACTTATTTCTCAGCCAGACAACGGTGAGCAAGCTCTTGAAATTGCCGATAACCTCATCCGTTCAGGCGCTATTGACCTCATCATCATTGACTCCGTTGCCGCCCTCACGCCAAAAGCAGAAATTGAAGGCGAAATGGGAGACTCTCAAATGGGGCTTCAAGCACGCCTGATGTCAAAAGCACTTCGCAAACTCACTGGTTCTATAAATAAAGCAGGTTGCTGCTGTATTTTCATCAACCAATTACGTGACAAAATTGGGGTCATGTTTGGTAATCCAGAAACAACTACCGGTGGTAACGCCCTCAAATTCTACTCTTCTATCCGCATCGACATCAGAAGAGCTACACAATTGAAAGAAGGTGAAGACATCATTGGTAACCGCGTCAAAGTAAAAGTTGTCAAGAACAAAGTTGCTCCTCCTTTCCGCAAGGCAGAATTCGACATCATGTATGGCGAAGGTATTTCTAAAGTCGGTGAAATCATCGATTTAGGAGTAGATCTCAACATTCTTAAAAAGAGTGGCTCTTGGTTCTCTTACGGAGAGACCAAACTTGGTCAAGGACGTGATGCTATTAAATCACTCATTCTAGACAATCCTGAACTCATGGAAGAACTAGAAGAAAAAATCAAAAATGCGCTTGTAACACCAAATGGTCAAGCAGAGGTGTTGCAAGACTAAAGCCTATCGTTTGGTTGGAAGGCGGCGCTCCTTGGGGCGCCGCTTTTTTTTATGCAATAAAATCTAGCAGCATACGTTTTTTGCAAGCTGTTTAAATGTTTTATATCTTTGAACTACTAAAACTAAAAAAATGAACAAAACACTCTCATTACTAGCGATTTCAGCACTTTTACTCGGAACGGCATCTAGCTGCAAGAAAAAAGGCTGTACAGACCCAAGTGCCGTTAACTATAGCACTGAAGCCAAAAAAGATGATGGCTCTTGTAAGTTTGCCCCAACACTTGTTGTCAATGGCAATAATCCTGAAACAATTAATGTTGGAGACGCTTACAATGATGCTGGCGCTACTGCAACAAATACTGATGGCACAGCTGCCACTGTAACTACAACGGGTCAGGTAGACGCAAATACCAAAGGAACTTACACGCTTACTTATACGGCAACCAACGATAACGGTACTTCAACAGCAACACGCACTGTAAACGTTGTGATTGGCATGAATAACTGGTTAGTCAATTGGGAAGTAAGTAGCGATTGCGGAACATCTTTCCCGCTTGCAACTGCACCTGTATTTGCTACAGGCACAGCCGGAACCAACGATCTACTCATTGACAACATGTTTAATATTGTCGGCGGAACAGCAACAGCAACTGTAAACGGTAGCGCTATCAACATCCCGACACAAACTATTGACTTTACTTTTGGTCAAGTGACTTTCTCTGGTGTTGGCACCATTAACGACCAAGCCAATACAATTACGATCACATACACCTATGACAACACCACACCAATCATTGGTGGTAGTGGCACTTGTGTAGCAACTTACACAAAGATTTAAGGATCATATCTTTTCTAAAAAAAAACACCATTTAGGGCCTTATTTAAGGCCCTTTTTTTGTAACTAATTGTAGCATTTGTTACAAATCAAAACCACAGTAATACTTAAATTTACACACTTATTTATCAGCTATACTCATGGGAAAGTTTAAAGAAATTATCGATTCAGCTACACCAACCCTTGTTGACTTTCATGCAACTTGGTGTGGCCCATGTAAAACGATGTCTCCTGTTCTCGAAGATTTCAAAAAAGCATACGGTGCAAAAGTCCGTATCCTAAAAATAGACGTTGATAAAAATCCGGCAATTGCCGATCAATTTAAAATTCGTGGCGTGCCTACTTTTTTGCTCTTTAAAGAAGGGAAAATGTTATGGCGCGAAAGTGGTGCATTTCCTTTAAATGTTCTCAAACAAAAGATAGGTTCATTCCTGTAAGCTACCTTTCCATTTGCATATTGATGAAATAAAAAAAGGTGACATTATGTAACCCTTATTTTTTTCTTACGTATTTGCTTTCCTAGGCAGAATCAGCTACTTTTGCCCGAATTTTACACTTAACAAGTAATCTATGAACGTAATTTACATTCCTATCGCACTCTCATTAGTTGGCTTGCTTTTTATGCTCGTCAAAATGGCATGGGTAAAAAAACAACCTGCAGGTGATGAAAAAATGCAAGGTATCGCTAAAAGCATTAAAGAGGGTGCCATGGCATTCCTTTCTGCTGAGTACCGCTTGCTTGCCATCTTCGTTGTTATTGCATCCGCTGCACTTTTTGGTATTTCTACAGTAGTTCCTACAACACACTGGTTGATTGTTCCGGCATTTATTGTTGGTGCTATCTTTTCTGCGATTGCAGGAAACATCGGTATGCGCGTAGCTACTGATGCTAACGTTAGAACAACAGAAGCTGCTAAAACTTCATTGCCAAACGCACTTAAAGTTTCTTTTGGTGGTGGTACGGTAATGGGGCTTGGTGTTGCAGGTCTTGCCGTATTAGGTTTGTCTTTGTTCTTCTTTGGCTTCCTAAACTACTTCCTTCAAGGTGGTGCCTGGGACTACGATAAAATGACAATGGTACTTGAGGCCCTTGCTGGTTTCTCTTTAGGTGCTGAATCTATCGCATTATTTGCACGTGTTGGTGGTGGTATTTATACTAAAGCTGCTGACGTAGGTGCTGACCTCGTAGGTAAAGTTGAAGCGGGTATTCCAGAAGATGATCCACGTAACCCAGCTACAATTGCTGATAACGTAGGTGACAACGTTGGTGACGTAGCCGGAATGGGTGCTGACCTCTTCGGATCTTATGTGGCTACTGTATTGGCTTCTATGGTTCTTGGTAACTACATCATTAAAGACATGGCTGACAACGGTCAAGCGCTTTCTGGTTTCCAAGGTATGGGCCCAATTTTATTGCCAATCATGATCGCTGGTGTTGGTATCATCGCTTCTATCATTGGTACTTTCCTCGTTCGTATTTCTTCAAACGATGCTAAAGAAGCTGAAGTTCAAAAAGCACTTAACATTGGTAACATCTCTTCAATCGTTATTTCAGCGGTTGCCGGATGGTTCTTAGTAAAATGGATGCTTCCTGAAACTATTCAAATGAATTTCTTCGGTGAAGGCGTTATGGAAATTCCTAGCCGTCACGTATTTTACGCAACGCTTGTTGGTCTTTCTGTAGGATACCTTATTTCTTACTTTACTGAATATTATACTGCACTTGGTAAAAAACCAGTTCTCGGTATCGTTCAAAATTCATCTACTGGTGCCGCTACCAACATCATTGCTGGTTTGGCTACAGGTATGATCTCTACTTTCTCTTCAGTGATTTTATTTGCTGCTGCCATTTGGGGATCTTATGCATTAGCTGGTTTCTACGGTGTGGCAATCGCTGCTTCAGCCATGATGGCAACTACTGCTATGCAGTTGGCAATCGATGCTTTTGGACCTATCGCTGATAACGCTGGTGGTGTTGCTGAAATGAGCGAATTACCTAAAGAAGTTCGTCAAAGAACAGACGTTCTTGACTCTGTAGGAAACACAACTGCTGCTGTAGGTAAAGGTTTTGCTATTGCATCTGCTGCACTTACTGCCCTTGCATTGTTTGCTGCTTACGTAACCTTCACTGGTATCGAAGGTATCAACATCTTTAAAGCTCCAGTTTTAGCTGCACTTTTCATTGGTGGTATGATCCCTGTAGTTTTCTCTGCACTTGCTATGAAATCTGTAGGTAGTGCCGCGATGGACATGGTGAACGAAGTACGTCGTCAGTTCCGTGAAATTCCAGGAATCATGGAAGGAACAGGAACGCCAGAATACGGTAAGTGTGTAGAAATTTCTACAAAAGCTGCGCTTCGCGAAATGATGTTGCCAGGTGCCCTCACCATTGTAACACCTATTTTAATCGGTCTTGGTACTGGTTTCATTTCTGGTAACTGGCCAATGGCTGCTGAAGTACTTGGTGGTTACATGGCAGGTGTTGCTGTATCTGGTGTACTTTGGGCAATCTTCCAAAACAACGCTGGTGGTGCATGGGATAACGCTAAAAAATCTTTCGAAGCTGGTGTAATGATCAACGGAGAAATGACTTTCAAAGGTTCTGATGCGCACAAAGCGGCTGTAACTGGTGATACTGTTGGTGATCCATTTAAAGATACTTCTGGCCCATCAATGAATATCTTGATCAAATTGACTTGTCTTGTAGGTTTGGTGATTGCACCAATCTTGGGTGATGGTCACGGAGACAAAAAAGAAGCAGGTGCTGCTCAGTGTGAAATGTCAAATGGTCATTGCACAGGTCAAGAAGCTGCTTGCACTGGTGATAAGGCAGCTTGTCATGGCGATAAAAAAGAAGCATGTTGCGATAAAAAGTAATTGAGTCTTCTCTTAACATACAAAGCCACCTTTCGGGGTGGCTTTTTTTTGCACTCATTTTTGAAAAGCCTTTCTATCTTTGTTTGTGCTCAAAAACAAGGATTTTTTTCAGGATGTTTATGATGTCGTTCGGTTGATACCTGAAGGTCGTGTCACGAGTTATGGTGCTATTGCTAATTATTTAGGTGCCAAACAAGCCGCAAGAATGGTAGGTTGGGCCATGAATGCAAGTCATGCACTTTCTGATGTGCCAGCGCATCGGGTGGTCAATCGGGTGGGTTTGTTGAGTGGAAAAAATCACTTCGAAAATCCAATGCACATGGAAGAACTCTTAGCAAAGGAAGGAATCATCGTGGAAAATGATCAAATTCAAAACTTTGAAAAAGTTTTCTGGGACCCCTCCATTGAATTAGGCCTGCCTTAAAGATTCTATTAATTTTGTCAAAAATATTTTTCAATGAAATTTGCTACCAAAGCCATCCACGCAGGCGTACATCCTGATCCTGCAACAGGAGCCATCATGACACCTATTTACCAAACCTCTACCTATGTACAAGATGGTGTAGGCAACCACAAGGGCTATGAGTATTCACGTACGCAGAACCCAACACGTCATGCCTTAGAAAAAAATATTGCCGCTATTGAGAACGGCAAACACGGCGCTTGTTTTGGCTCTGGTTTGGCTGCTATTGACTGCATTATTAAAATGCTCAACCCCGGAGATGAAGTCATTTCAACCAATGACCTCTACGGTGGTTCTTACCGCATATTCAATACCATTTTTGCTAAATATGGCATCGTTTTTCATTTCGTAGATATGCAAATCCCGGCCAATGTGGAGGCACTCGTCAATGAAAACACCAAACTCATCTGGGTTGAAACGCCAACCAATCCCATGATGAACATCATCGATATTGAAGCAATGGCTCAGATTGCCAAAAGTGCAAAAGCCTTGCTTTGTGTAGACAACACTTTTGCAACACCTTACCTACAAAACCCACTAGACCTCGGTGCCGATTTCGTGATGCATTCCGTTACGAAATATTTAGGTGGCCACTCTGATGTTGTGATGGGCGCCTTGGTTTGCAACGACGACGCTCTTGCCAACGAAATGTACCGCATTCAGAACTCTTCAGGAGCCGTTACCGCACCTATGGATTCTTTCTTGGTACTTCGCGGTATTAAAACACTACACTTGCGCGTACAAAGACACTGTGAAAACGGTATTCAAATTGCCAATTACTTACAGCAGCACCCAAAAGTTGCCAAAGTATATTGGCCAGGATTTGAAACGCACCCGAATCATGAAGTGGCTAAAAAACAAATGCGTGGTTTTGGCGGCATGATTTCTTTCACCTTGAAGGGCGATCGTTTAGAAGATGCACTTGCTTTTGTGAAAAATGTAGAAATTTTTGCCTTAGCTGAATCTTTAGGAGGAGTTGAATCATTGATTGGGCATCCAGCTACCATGACGCATGCGTCTATCCCGAAAGAGGTCAGAGAAAAAAGCGGCGTCGTAGATTCATTGATTCGCCTAAGTGTCGGAATTGAAGATGCACAAGACCTCATTGAAGATCTTGACCAAGCATTAGCTGCACTATAACTGATCCAGACTCTTAAAGAACTGTTCTTTTTTTGCTGGCGACAGCGGAATAGAACTTCCGTCTTTCAAAATCACAGAGCCACCGTCGTGCTTGTCATAGCGCTCCACAAAATTGAGATTGATCAAGTGCGACTGATGCACCCTGAAAAATGAAAAGCCAGCCAACATGGTGTCGTAGTCTTTGAGGGTCTTGGAAACCAAGATTTTCTTGCCGTCGTTCAGATAGAAAAAAGTATAGTTTTTGTCTGCTTCACAATGTACGATGTCGTCGATTTCTACTACAAAAATGCTCTCTTGCGTCTTGAGAACGAGCTTTCTTTTGTGCTGCGGCTGAATGTTGTGCTGCAACACACTAAATTGGCTCTCTTCTTTTTTCTGATCGAGGTGCTGAATGGCATTAGAAAGTGCCGTATGTAACTCTTCTGCATCAATTGGCTTAAGGATGTAGTCAAGGGCTGAAAACTTAATGGCCTGCACCGCAAATTCTTGAAAGGCCGTAATGAAGATCACTTCAAAGTTCTTGTACTTGACATTGCGCAGTACGTCAAAACCATTGCCATCAGGCATTTGAATATCGAGCAAAACGATATCCGGTTGTATATCTTCAATGGCTTCTATTCCACTCTGAACGTTTTCGCCATCGATATAGATATTGAGATTCAGGTCAAATGATTCAAGCATTTTGCGAATGAAAGTACGCGTTGGCTTTTCGTCGTCGATGATCAAAACTTTTGTACTCATAGTTGCAGCTTAAATAGAGGCTTCATAGCGAAGAGGTAGTACCAACTTCACAACTGTTCCGGTTTCTTGTTCTTTATTGAGGTCCTCAAAAAGAAGACTTCCATTAAATTTATACTTTTTATTGATAATCTCAATGCGTTCTTTGGTAATGTCAATCGCCATACTCTTGTGCGTTCGGATTTTCTTGGTTTTCTGCGATTTCTTGCGCCCTACTCCGTTGTCTTCAATCCTGAGCAGCATCGACTGCCCTTCCGCGCGCATTTGCACCAAAATGTGTCCATCTTTTACGGTATGCAATTGCCCATGTTCGATGGCATTTTCGATGAAAGGCTGCGTAATCATAGGTGGTACCATTGCTTTATTGAACAATAAGTCATCGCTGATGTCAAGGGTGTAGTCAAAGCGGTTCTCAAAGCGCATTTTCTGGGTAGCCAAGTACTTGTCAAGGATTTCAATCTCGAGTTCAATAGGAATAAATTCTTTGGGTGAATTTTCGAGGATGAGGCGCATGAGTCTGGAAAACTTCACAAGAAATTGAGACGATTTCTCGGGGTCGTTTTCGTAAATATAACTTTGGATGACCGACATGGCATTGAAGACAAAATGCGGGTTCATTTGCGTGCGCAGCAAGGTTTGTGAAAGTTCAGCCTCGCGCTGTTCTTGCTTGATGCGGCTTTGCTGGATGCGCAAAATAAAAATCACGACCCCAAATATGATAGCCACAATAAAAATGATGGAAATAAAAAGCTGGCGGTCTTTTTGAAGTTCTATGATCTTGCGCTCTTTTTGCGCTTTCTCAATAGAAGCCCGTTGAAAGTCAATGAGGCGTTCGCGTTCTTCACGTAAATTACTCGAGGTCATTTCCTCAATTCGGGCTGCACTGCGCCAAACCGGGCTTTTGGCCAACCAATCTGAATAGGCCTTTTGATAAGCTAACGCCGCTTTTAAATCGCCTTTTTGCAGGGCAATTTTTGCCAACAAAGCATAGGCAACAGCTATTTGCGGCCTAATTTGCTCATTTGAAGAGATGGGTTCTAATACTGCTTTGAGGTGTTTTTCAGCAGCTGCAAATTGCTGTTTGATCAAGAAATACTTGCCATATTCGAGATGGAATTTATCTGCCAATAAAGAAGATTGACCCGCTTTCAAGTAATTGGTCAACTTTAAAAAATAAGGGCTTGCGTCCTGCCCTTTGGTAGCAGCAATATTAGCCTGACACAAAATAGCGCGGTGCAAAGCCTCTTGATTATTGATGCGCTCAAAATAGCTCAGGGCAAAATTGAGGTTATTTTGGGCTTTTGTCGTTTGATTGAGTTGCAGAAAATGCTCACTTAAGATGAGCGCTGAATAGGCCCGAAAGAAATCGTCTTGGTACTGATCGGCTAAATTTTGAGCACGCTTGGCATAGGCAATGGTTTGATCATCATTACCCACCTCTAAGGAAATCGCTGCAATCAAGATCAAAGGCCTGATTTTGAAATAAGGCAGCTGTGCTTCCTCTGCCAATTGCAGTGAAAATATCGAGCGCTGAACAGCTTTATCCAGTAAATTAGCGCGCCAAAACACTTCTGCTTGGGCTTGCAAAGCATTAATGAGGGTCCAGCTTCCGGCAGAGCGTTTGGCAATTTGCACCGACTGATCACTGAGTATCAGTGCAGAATCTATTTGCCCTTGGACTAAATAATGGGTGGCTTGAATTTGATACAACTGCGCACTCTGCTTGTTTTTCATGAAGCGGCGACTATAAGCCAACAAGCTTCTGAAGTTCTGAGATGATTTATTTTGTTTGAGCGTATATTCAAGAAGTTTTCTTCGCCATTCTAATTGCTTACTCTGAAAAATGTACGTTTTTAGATTGTGCTCAAAATTCAATTTTGCATTGGAAAACGCCCCTAGATAGATAGCTTTTTCACAAAGCAGCAGCGATATAATTTTTTGATCTTTGGGATTGTTATAGGCAAGCGCTTGTTTTTCAATCAATTCTAGCTCTTTTAGCCACGAAGATTTATTGGTTTCTTCCAAAAAAGATAACAGATGCAACCTTGCTTGCAAATGTGACGTCTTGTCCTTGGTTTTTTGCAGGTTTTTGCGCAATTGATCTTCTGTTTCAGCATGTACTAGACATGTAAAAAAGAGGAAGAAAAATGCAAATAAATGACCGTACTTGACCATAAACAACGAATATACAAACTTATCACATGGCTTTCAAGTGCTTAGTTTGTATCTTCGCTTACAAATTTTGAAACATGACCTTTAAGAAATTTTATTTTGTCCTGATTTTTTCGCTGTTAAGCGCATTCTCTAGCTGGGCTAGCCACATTATCGGTGGAGAAATCTATTACGATTCTTTGGGAAATAATCAGTACAAAATCACCATTGAAATTTACCGCGATTGCAACTCTGCGACCAACTTCGACAACCCTTTAAATTACACCATCTTTAACGCAGACGGCAGCATTTATCAGGTCCGATACATTGGTGTCTTTTCGCAAAACGTCTTACCTGTCGTCTATGATGACCCCTGCGTGACTGTCCCTAATGATATTTGTGTAGAACGCGCTATTTATATCGATACCGTCACTATGCCACTGACTCCTGGTGGCTATTACATTTCCTACCAACGCTGCTGCTGGACCGGCGCCATTGACAATATCGTTGACCCAGCGGGTAATGGCATTACGCTCACAACCTATGTTCCAGGAAACGCTTTAATTGCCGTTCACAACCAAGGTGCTCGTTTCATCAACTACCCACCATTGGTTTTGTGTTCGCAAAACACCCTCGACTTTGACCACTCAGCCTATGACCCCGATGGCGATTCCCTGAGTTATGAACTGATGTCTCCTTTCCTTGGCGGAAGCCTCACCAATGTGGTACCTGACCCTGAAACGGCAGCCCCATATACACCAGTAAGCTGGAACCCAACCTTCTCAGAATTTGTGCCTTTTGGTGCCGGATCAAACGTTACCATTGACCCTGTTACAGGGCTCATGACCTTCACACCAAACCTCATCGGAAACTTTGTGGCTGGTGTGGCTGTCAAAGAATGGAGAAATGGCGTCCTGATCAATACCAAAATCCGAACCTTTGGCTACCGCGTGGTGGCTTGCCAGATTGAAGTCCCAATTGAAGTAGATGTCACGGGGCCTACTGAACTCATCGAAGACTGCGGATTTGCCGGTTTCATTGTCAAAAGAACAGACCTTACGTCAAACCTCATGGTGTTTATCAGCCTGAGTGGTTCAGCAACAAACGGCGAAGACTACCCTTTCATCAACGATACTTTGGTTATCCCGGCAGGTGTTGCTTCAGACACTATTGGTATTTCAGCGATCCTTGACCTCATTACAGAAGGTACCGAGACCGTGAACTTCAACGTAATTGTACCAAGCCCTTGTGATGGCTCTTTTGACACCACTTCTATTTCCCTGAACATCATCGATTACGTCCCAATGAGCATTGGTGCCGTAGACTCTTTAAATGTCTGTGCCGATTTCGGTGAAGGAACCAACATTTACTGCAGCGTCATTGACGGAATTCCCCCTTACAATTACTTGTGGGGGCCAGGTAGCTTCCCGAACAATGACACCGTTTATGTAGCCCCAGGCATCTTGCAACCATACCTCAATAACTTCCAAGTATATGTCATGGACCAATGTGCCAAGTCTGTTACTTCACCGGTTGTTAGGGTTTACAATCAGTGTCCGTTGGTGGTGCCAAATATCATGACAGCCAACCAAGACAACATCAATGATTTCTTAGTCATTAAAAACTGGGAAGACTACGAACAAGTCAGCCTTCAAATCTTTAATCGTTGGGGTAACCTCATCTATGAGAACGACAACTACCAAAACGACTGGAATGGCAATGACCTCAACGGAAAAGCCGTTGAAGAGGGTGTTTACTTCTATATGGTAACACCATCTAGTGAAAAATACGAATACGACAACAAACAAATTACCCTTTACACTTTACATGGCTTTGTTCATATTGTAAAGAACTAGAATACAAATCTCTCCAAACAAAAAAGGCGCCTCTCGGCGCCTTTTTTTATACATCTATTTTGAAAGTGCTTATTCAAAACTGTAAACCAAACCAGCGTGCAAGCCAACAGAAGCCGCATTGGTTTTGTAATAAGTTGAGTAATTATCAAGGTCATTACCCATTGCATCAACACCTTTAGCATCGGCTGTTGAGTACATAAAACGAGCGCTAATAGAAAGCATCACAGGAATTTTTGGTAAGCTAATACGGCCACCAACGCCAACCATATATGCCAAAAAGCTCTGGTATTGATCCGTTACATCAAATGCAGGATCAACCAAGGCATTAGAAGCTGAATAAGAAGCTGAGCTGATATTATTTGCAACCACACCAAATTCACCAAAAGATCCTTTAGAACCCCCCACTCTTAAATAAACAGGGATTTGAAGGGTTTTGAGTTCAACTTGTGAAGTATAAGCTCCTCCTCCCCAAATTAATGGGGCCTCACCTTGATACGCTCCTTTGAAATTACCAGCGAGGGCTTCAACACCTAAACCAATTTTTCCAAAATTAACCGAAAGCGCAGCACCATAATTCGAGCTAAATGCAAAATCGTAGTCTTGTGAAGCACCAAGATCAGAGATGTTCTTGTTGAACAAAGCAGTTGTACTTGAGGCATATTTGAGCTGTGCATCAAAGCTAAATTGCGCCTTTGCCTGCGTAACGGCACCTACAAGGAGAAGGGGTAGAAATAATTTTTTCATAGTTCGTTTTTGTTTTAAAGTTAGCAAGAACTCTATACGGAAGGCATCTTTAAATGGTTATCTTTATGACATGAAGATTTTTACGATACTATTTTTATGTAGTCTTCTTCCCTTCTCAAAGGTGTTTTCACAGGATACCATAAAGATTTGGCAAATTCCTCCTTACGAGGTGCAACTCGTCAGCTATGAAAATATCCGCGAGGATGTAGGGATAAAGATAGACCAACAAGGCAAAGTAAAAAGCTACTATCAAGCATTTGAAATTTCCAAGAACGAAATCAACTTTCAGAAGTCCGGTTATATCAGGGTAAATAAAGATTCAACCGAATTGAAATTCATTGAGCTTGAAAATCCAAGGAAAACAGAAGGAATACTTGGCTTAGATGTTACTATCAATTTGAAAAATAAAACGGTTATAAATACACCTATTTCAAAACCAAAATGGTTGTGGCAGGCTACAGACTCTGCCTTTATTGTAAGATTATCTGATGATAGTACACAGCGCCTACATAGAAAAATGACCGATGGTATTCAGTTAGTTGGGAGAGATAACACAATGAATTTACGTTATAAATACATCCCAATAGAATGGAGAGCGCCAAATACACCAAACTTTAAAGTCATTCTTTACCAAAATAATGGCCGCCATGAAATTCTTCTTTTTAGTAATTATTATATATTGGACGGTTATGTCTATTCAACTGGTGGTAGTGGTTTGGCACAAGCAAATGGTTTTGGCGAAGGATTTTGGAATGCGAATAATAAATTAGTTTCAGGTCTTAATGGTAAAGAGCCAGAACAGCATTAAATAATGGAAATAAACAAAACAATAGGTATTGGTAGAATTGAGCGCTGGTTAAAATGGTTGCAATACCATCTCAATAAGAAACAATTTCTTTTAATTGCCAGTATTTTAGTAGGATTAAGTGCTGGTGCAGCAGCCATTGTTTTAAAGACTTTTGTTCATTATATCTTCTTAGCTGCTACCTATGACAAACTCAGTGATTTCCGATTTTTGTACTTGGTTTTACCTGCAGTAGGGCTATTACTTACAGTATTTGTCAAACGCTTTCTGCTAAAAAATAAACTCACAAAAGGGTTGCCACAGGTACATGCTGCAATTGCTAAGAAAAATAGCTCCATGCCCAATAATTTGATGTATGATCAAGTACTCACGAGTTCAGTAACTGTAGGTCTTGGAGGCTCAACCGGATTAGAGGCTCCGATTGTAGTTACGGGGGCTGCTATTGGATCAAATTTTGCCAGAAAATACCGATTGTCGATCAAAGAAAGAACGCTTTTATTGGCTTGCGGTGTAGCTGGCGGAATTGGCGCCGCTTTTAACGCCCCTATTGCCGGTGTTTTGTTTGCCCTTGAAGTACTTCTTTTAGACATCAGTATCACCGCATTTATTCCATTAATAATAGCAGCGGCTACTGGTGCATTGGCCACAAAAATTGTATTACACGACGGGATTCTTTTGACATTTTCGTTAAAAGAAACATTTGACTACACCAACGTGCCGTACTATGCACTTTTGGGGCTACTTGCAGGTCTTGCTTCTGTTTATCATATGCGTACATTTCTACGTGTCGAAAGTTTAATGACAAGACTCAAAGCTGGTGTTTACTTCAAAGTGTTTATCGGCGGATCACTGCTGGCACTTTTAATTTATGTGTTTCCCTCTTTATTTGGTGAAGGGTATCAAAGTATTAAAATCTTGGCAGATCAGGACCCAAGTAGCTTAATGGACAACAGTTTGTTCGAGAAGTTTAAAAATTATCCGTGGGTTGTTTTGGCATTTACTGTTGTTGTCATGTTTGCCAAACCTTTTGCAACTGCGCTCACCCTCGGTTCTGGTGGTAATGGTGGTAACTTTGCGCCTTCACTTTTTGTTGGTGCTTACCTCGGGTATTCATTTGCAGCCATTCTTAATCTGACCGGTTACTTTCATATACCAGTTAACAATTTTACTATTGTTGGTATGGCTGGAATATTAAGTGGAATTTATCATGCGCCATTGACAGCCATATTCCTAATTGCAGAAATTACGGGTGGATACACCTTAATGATTCCCTTGATGCTTGTTTCCTCAATAAGCTATGCCGTGTCAAAATATTTCGAGCCCTTTGCAATGGATATTAAACGCAGTGTAAGAAAAGGTGAAGCACTGACACAAGATCGAGATAAAAATGTTCTATTTTCTTTAAGGACCGATGAATTCATAGAAGCCGACTACCCTATTTTAAAACCTGATCAGCATCTTGAGGATTTAATTGAAATTTTAGCACAAACCAATCGGTCAATTTTTCCGGTATTGAATCAACGAAAAGAACTCTTAGGTTTAGTTAGGTTGGATCAAATTAGGTCACTTATCTTCGGCGCTGATGAAGGCCTAAACCCCACCATTGGTGAACTGATGACCGATGTGAAAAACACCATTAGCACCCAAGATAGCATGGAAGAAGTCATGCGTGTTTTTGAACAAACCGAAGATCTTTCCATTCCAATAATAGACCAGGGATATTATCGAGGCTTTATCAATAAATCTACAGTGTTTTCAGCCTATCGCAAAGCATTAAAAGTAAATACCCTAGAATAAATTCAAATCTTCATCATTTGAAACAACTCCCCTTCCTACTCATTTTATTCAGACTCGCATTGGCGCCCCTCCTGATCTATTTAGTTTATCAAGGAAAAGACCATTACATCTGGATTATCATTTGCTGTTATTTAGCGCTCATTTCTGATATATTTGACGGTATAATTGCGCGGCACTACAACGTAGCCACTCCAGCCTTGCGCCTCTGGGACAGCAACGTAGACCTCGTTTTTTGGCTGGCTGCTATTTGGTGCATGTGGGTAGGTTTTCAACACGAAATTGAAGAGCGTTGGGTTTTGGCCCTACCACTTCTATTG
>JACCDU011102660.1_pt1 | contig 18964 bp, 18 predicted proteins | sample 7446081 | NCBI WGS metagenome assembly JACCDU01 (sample SAMN15323447, study PRJNA562643) | freshwater metagenome | isolation source: river surface water | place: USA:Blue River Watershed | collected 2017-08-17
CGATCATTGATCCTGCCAAAGCAAGAACGAATTTACCTTAGCTATTCAAAGTTGATAATCAAACTCACGGTGTGAGTTTTGAGATTGTTGACATTCGTATACCATAGCGCCCCCGATCTTCCGGGATCAGCATACATGTTGACCAGTCCGTGTGAAAAGCGAATCTCTGGGGTAAACTTAAAAAATTGAAAAAACTGCTCCATACCAAATCCGTATTCCAAGGTTAAATCCGCTGTATTGGTCGTTAAAGCTGAACTCTTTTTCTTCACGTTAGCTTCGACGCCAAATTTCAACCCTCCCACCATATACATTCTGTGGTTTTTACGTCTGATGGATCGGTATTTGATGAGCGCTGGGATTTCCAACCAAGTTGATTCACGTGTTAAAACTTCTGGAACGGCACCGGTTCCTGCATCTAAACTTAATTGACGATCATATAAGGCGATGTTTACGCCGGATTTTACTTCCCAGTGTGGATTAAGCGCATAATTTGCCAGACCGCCAATTTGAAATCCAAAATTTCGGGGGGAATATAAGTAGGTTCCGCTGGGTAATTCCGTTTTAGTACTTAGATTAAAATTAGAGGACCCAAAGCCAAATAAAAACCCAAAATGCAGCGGTTTTTCATCGTAGAATTCGTGAAACACCCGCACATATTTTTTCTTTTGCGCTTGCACGTTAAAGGCAATCAAACTGATTAATAGGCTAAAAATAAGTTTATGCCGTCTCAAGTTTTTGGGTTTTGGGTGCTTTAACTTTCGGTGCTTTTCTGCCCAAATAAATGGAGCAAATACCACCCGTCATGGGAATCCAATTGGTCTTGATAAAGCCAACTTTTTCATAAATGGAGATGAAATTGGGTCCATCAGGAAATGCTTCCACGGATTCTGGTAAATAGGTATATGCAGCTGGATCTTTTGAAATCAGCTTGCCTAAAAGCGGTAAACAGTAATTTGAGTAAAACGAATACAATTGCTTCATCGGAAAGCTGCGTGGATTTGAGAATTCCAAAATCAAACAATAGCCATCCGGTTTCAATACGCGCAGCATATCCGTTAATCCCTTTTCTAAATTCTCATAATTACGCACTCCAAAACTAACGATGATCGCATCGAAACTATTGTCTGAAAAGGGTAGTTTTTCGGAATCCCCCATTTGTAGGAAAATCTTGTCTTCTAAGCCTAGTTTTTTGATTTTCTCTTTTCCGAATGCGAGCATGCCGGCGGAGATGTCTACGCCTACAATCTTATCGGGATTTATTTTGAGTGCTTCGATCGCAAAATCTCCGGTTCCGGTTGCGATGTCGAGTACACTTTTAATGCCTTTGTCTTTCAGTAATTTGATGGCCTTTTTACGCCAGATGATATCAATTCCCCCACTCAACAAGTGATTTAAGAAATCGTACTTAGGCGAGATAGAATTGAACATGTCGGCAACCTGTTCTTTTTTGCCCTTGTTCTGGTTTTTATACGGAACGACCATAAAATTTGTTGATTTACCAATTACTAACCGATTCTGGCTGTAATTGTTCAGGCAAAAATACCAATTTTATTTGGTTTAATGGGTGGTCATTTGGAAAATGCCCACGAGTAGCCACATCAGCGCAAAGCTAATCAGCATCGAAAAATTCACTAATGCCGCTGCAATTCCCGTATCGAAATTCAGTTCGTCAGCATACGTAATTAATGTCATGCCCGCCGGAAGTACCAAGCAGATGAGTATCATGTTGCGATATTCAAAGGCAAACGGCGTCGTGTAGTACAGCAGTAGACCTACACTTAAACCAAAGGCATATCGAAAACCTAGTACTTGAAAAACCTTGGCATAGGTCCGCTTGGGTAAACGAACACTGAAATAGATTCCCATGAGCAATAAAACCATAGGTTTGTTGCCTTTGGCTATGGTATCGATAATTTCCATCGCTAAAGCATGTACTTCCACATTCCCTAAGTTGAGGGCTAAGCCCGCTACCATGGCCAAAAATGGAGGTAGCGAAAAGATTCGCTTCGTCACATGAATCCAGGTATTTCCTTCCTGTTTTTGACCCGATAAATAGGTGCCCATGCCATAGTTGACCATGAAATTTATCACTGAATTACCTAGGTCAAACATGATCGCATAGGTCAGGCCTTCCCATCCCCAAATGCCCTCAATCAGCGGATAAGCAAATAGTCCTAAGTTCCAGCCGGCCGATCCCATCGTTAAAATTCCCCGGTATTCACTCGGCTCATTTTTGAACATTAAAAATCCGATGTAGGAAGAAACCATGCCGAAAACCATGGCGATGAGTGGGAGCCACATGAGGTTTGCTGCCAACTCAATATGCGTCATAGTGGCGAAGACCAGGGCCGGAAATGTGGTGTGCATTAAGAATTTAGAGACCGATTTGGCGTCGTGCGCTTGAATGAATCCAAGACTTTTCAATAGGTATCCGAGTGCGATGACAATCAAGGCGGAACCGAAAACGACGTTAGATGAACTCATGACACAGCTGGTTTAGGCAGTGAAATGCGGAAGGTCGTCCCTTTGTTCAGCTCAGAAGATTTAATACTTAGTTTCCCCTCGTGGTAATTCTCTATAATCCGCTTGGCTAAGGTTAACCCTAGGCCCCAGCCACGCTTTTTGGTGCTAAATCCAGGTGCGAATACCTTCGATATATTAGCCGTAGGAATTCCTTTTCCCGTATCGCTAATGTCTATGTAAAGTTGATTATTCTTTCCTTCATGCAAGTAAATCAACATATCTCCCGTTCCACCCATGGCATCCACCGCGTTTTTACAGACGTTTTCAATCACCCATTCGAACAGATATTTGTTGACATTCGCCACTTGATTCGCGATTAAGGCCGACTTAATTTCGATGTGCACTTTGGTTGAAATGCGGATTTTCAGGTAGTTGATGAAGCTGGAAATTAATTCTTCCAAATCCTCCTCTTTCAAAATAGGCATGGAGCCGATGTTTGAAAAACGGGTGGTAATCGTCTCGAGCCGTTGAATATCCTTTGATAGTTCGACTACGATTTCCGGATTGATGCTTGGTTCATTACGCAAAATTTCAACCCAGGCAGTGAGTGAGGAAAGCGGAGTGCCAAGCTGGTGAGCGGTTTCTTTGGCAAGTCCCACCCATACCCGATTTTGTTCGGCTCGTCGTGAATAAGAGAAAAAGATGTAGCCCAAAAATCCGATAATCAGTACGACTAATAGCTGGGACAGCGGGTAGTAGCGCAATAATTTCAGCAATTTAGAATTGCCATAATAGATGTATTCCTTCTGAAAACCCATGTCCATTTCGATGGGTTTATTGTTTTCTGCGATGATCTCTTGGAGTTTAGATTGAAGCAATATTTGCTTTTCCTCTGTAGAAAGCGACTCAGACATGGCGATATTGATGGAGTTTAAATGGCCACTTCCATCTTTCCAAATCACTGGAATCGTATTGTTTTCGTTGATTTTTTTAATGCGCTCAAAGAAAAAATTGATATCTGCATTTTCATCACTCGTCATCACGTAGCGGATGGTTTCTGCATACAATTCAATCTGCTGTTTTTCCCGTTCCTCGAGTTTACTCACTAGGCCATCCGTGAAATACAAAGAGAAACCAGCCATGAAGACACAAACGCCGAAAAACGCCACTTTCAACCAGGTATCCCGATTGTAAAAGGCCAGCGGTAAGGAGACTTCTTTAAACATGTGTTTGGTTTCGAGTAGGGCAGATTATGCCATTCGACACAAATTACTCACCGTTTATCCACAAATCAAAAATATTTTTTCTAAGGTACTTTGTAATACATAGTACCTTTTATACATTTGTCCCATCAATTAAAAAAAACAAACCGATGGATATTGAAAATACCAAGGTGCAGATGCGGAAGGGAATCTTAGAATTCTGTATTCTGCAAATTATTTCGAGGGGTGAGGTCTATGCGTCTACGATGCTGACTGAATTAACCTCCGCTCAAATCATGGTCGTGGAGGGAACCTTATACCCTTTATTGACTCGATTAAAAAATGCGGGATTTCTCGATTATAAATGGGTGGAATCTGTTTCAGGTCCGCCACGTAAGTATTACGTTTTAACTGAAAAGGGAACCACCTTTTTAGCAGAGTTACACGGAACTTGGGATGAATTACATGCCTCTGTCTCCCAAATCATTCATCCTCAACCACCTCAAGCATAAACTTTTCAGATATGAAAAAGACGTTATCAATAAATATAGCCGGCATTGTATTCCACATCGAGGAAGATGCTTTCGCAACATTAGATGCATATTTAAAATCCATCCATGCTTATTTTAAAAATTTCGAAGGCGCCAAAGACATCGTTGACGACATCGAAGCGCGTATCGCAGAAAAATTCTGGAACATCCGCGAGACAGAGAAAACGGAGGCAATCACACAAGCGCATGTAGATGCTTTGATTGCTTCGTTGGGGACGGTTGCCGACTTTAAAGAAATTGAAGGCGAGGATGGGAAGCAGGAGCAGTCACAAAAATCGTCAGCAAATACTGGGGAAAAGAAGATTTTCCGTCGGGATTTGACCAACAAGCAAATTGGTGGTGTGGCTTCCGGTGTGGCTAATTATTTTGAAATTGATCCAATCTGGGTTCGACTAATTTTGATCGTAGGTTTCTTTGGTCTTTTCCCCCTATTACATGCGGCTAACCTTGTTTTCTGGGCCTATGTGGCTTGTTGGATCGCTATTCCTGGTGAAATCACTGTTGAAACTGACAAGTCTTACCGCAAATTTTACCGTGATCCGGAAAATGAAGTAGTGGGCGGTGTGATGGCCGGAATCTCCGCATATACCGGCTGGGACGTAGGTTTATTGCGGGTGCTTGCGGTGATCTCTCTATTCTTTTTTGGTACCGGTGCGGTCGCTTATATCATCATCATGGCCATTACGCCGAAAGCAAAAACAGTCACCGACAAAATGGCGATGACGGGCGAGCCGATCACCTTGGAAAATATTGAGAAAAATATCAAGGAGACTTTTCAGCCTGATTCAGCGGAGGAAAAACCTCTGACTCGCGTGCTTCTTTTTCCGTTCCGAGCTTTGGCTACCATATTTACATCTCTTAAGCCCATTTTGTTCGGTATAAAGTGGTTTGTCCAATACCTTATCGGAATTGTATTGATCATCATTTCCATCGCACTAGCTTTTGCTTTAATCATTGCAACAACTGCTGGTGTATCTGGTTTCGATCATGGGGTAGTCGGTCTTAATTTTGGAGAAACAGGAATTCCTTTTTATCTGTTAGCGCAGGATTTGCCTGCTTGGGCAATATGGGCGGCTTACGCAGCTATTGTTCCGATGATTTTGGGAATTGGTATTAGTGGGGTTTCTTTATTGGCCAACCGGAAATTGACGAACAAAATCTACAATTATATTTCTACCACGCTCGCGATTGTGGGCTGGATCGGTTTGGTTGCTGCTTTTAGTTTTGTGGGTCGTAATTTCCAACGCACAGCTTCGGTCAATCTAACGAAGGAAATTTCAGCGGATTCTACATATCTAATGGATGTTAACCGGGAGTCGAATGAAACGATGTGGGAGAAGTTATTGGGTAATTCAAACTTTGTAGAGGAGCTATTGGATGAAGATGAAGCGCACGATTTTAATCGAGGTGGATTTTCGCGCGCGCAAGTCACCTTAGAAGGATATGATGGAAAAACGATCCAAATAATTCAATTCGCTAAATCCAATGGCCGCACACGAGCTGAGGCAGAAAGCAATGCTAAAGCCATTCAATATCATTATGTTTTGAAAGGGAATCAATTAATATTGGATAGCCATTTTGGTCTTCAAAATCTTAAATTCCGAAATCAACGCATGCGTGTAAAAATTTTAATTCCTTACGGAGTTACTTTTGGGATGACGCGTGAATTCGGTTATTTCATCGAAAATGTATTGGATAGTGGTTATTTTAATGAAAATGACACCGACCTATTTGTGGGTTCTAAGTGGACTTTTTCGGCCGACAAAGGATTAGTTTGTTTGAATCGTGAACCAAATCGCTCAAATGACTCTTCCGATTCTAACGACTCCGAGACTGAGGAGGGAACGACTTCGTCAAACCTCTCTATCTCCAAAACGGTAAATCCATTTACGCAAGTTGAAATTAGCCAAACAGATGGGGCCAAGATTGAGATCAAACAAGCTGCCGAGTATAAAATCTCCATGGAATCTTCGGATCCGGTGGATAATTGGAGCCAAATCGCATCCGTGGACGGTAGCTTATTACGCTTTAAGTCCTTGCCTAGCAATGTGACTGTGACCATTGAAACACCAGATTTGCGTAAAGTAGATTTAGGGGGAACTGGTCGCACAGAAATTTCTGGTTTCGATGCGGCCAAAATGGAAGTGATTCTGCACGATTTCCATAGTTTGAAACTAGAAGGTCGTTCGGATGCGCTAGCCGCTTCTACCTACGATCGGTCCGAATTAGATGCATCTGGTTTTAAAGTAAAAAATGCGACCGTGTGGATTGATAAGAAAGCCCGGATGGATCTGAATGTATCGGAATCTTTACGTGGGAAAAAATATGCTTCAGCTACTGCGAACAATTCGAATTCGCTCGGAAAGAAAGAAATTTGGACTATTTTAAAGTAACATGCAACCTTTGGTGAAGAAGTAACATCTTGCCAACCGTTAAAAAAAACATATGAAAAAATCGATCTACTTACTGATTGCGGCACTAGGAGTCTCCATCAACTTGTTGGCCTCTGCCGACCTAACCACTAAAAAATATAAAGTTTCCAATTTCAATTCCCTCGAAATTGGCCATGCCTTTGAGGTACACGTCTTTAAAGGAAACACCTATTCCATTTCGGCGACCGGCAACGAAAATGATTTAGAGAGCGTTGAAGTTCAGGTAAATGGCTCCACGCTAGAAGTTACGCTAGATGAATCTTATTGGACAAACTGGAGAAATTGGAGGAACAATAACAAAAAAATTGTTATTAACATCACCATGCCGCGTTTGAAGGATGCTGAATTTAGCGGAGCCGCAAAAGTTACGTTAGAAGGATTTGTGGATGAAGAAGAAATGGTACTACATGGTAGCGGAGCCGTTAAATTGATGTCCTCTAAGCTTGTTGCCGACAAGCTTACACTGGATTTATCAGGCGCATCAAAAGTAGAAATGAAAGGCCAAGTGTTAAAATTATCCATCGACCTTTCTGGTGCGAGTCATCTAGTATTATCCGATATGATTGCGCGAGATGCGGATGTAGATGCTAGTGGGGCAAGCCATGTGGAATTGAATGTCCAAAAGTCCTTACGCGTCGAAGCTTCCGGCGCTTCCAAAATTACCTATCTCGGAAATCCTGCTATTAGTAAAGATTTATCGGGGGCATCTTTTGTGCGAAGGGCCAACTAACGATTACGCTCACCCGCTTCCACCCGGATGTCTAGCTCATTTTCAAGCGGGGGGATCGGACACGCAAATGTGCTGTTGTAGGCACAAAAAGGGAAAAAAGCTTGATTGAAATCAACGCGTAGTTTGTTTTCTTTCAAATTAGTTAGGGGTAACTCTAAATACCGACCGCCTCCATAGGTTTCTGTGGGGGCGGTTTTGTCTTTAAATGGGATGAAAAAATCACCAGAGTCATGTTGGTATACGGTCAACGAAATACGTTTTCCCTGAATAGTGGCTGATATCTTTCCGAAAGCAATCAGTGAATCCAAACTTCCATCCGTCATGTTTAAGGCAATTTTTTCCACTTTCGTGGCGCGCGTTACGTCAAATAAAATGGACCATTCAGCCTTAAATGGAAAATAATGTAATCCCGTAAATTCAGTTTTATTGGGAATGGGAGAATCTTCTGCCGTTCTCAAATCTTCATCTTTTGCTTTGCGGGATTCAACGCTCGCTAAGGAGTCTATGGTTGATTGCGCGGGAGCTGGTTTGCTTTTGGGTAGACTCACATAGACGAGAATAGCAAGAATCGGTAGGAGAATCAAGAACCAGCGATTGAATTTCATAGGAATGCGTGTAAATTTGGGTTCGTAAAAATATAAAATTAATCAGATGTTTACAGGTATTGTGGAATCAATGGGCGTTTTGGAAAGCAAGCAAGCGCACGGGTCGAATGTTGATTTTTGGTTTTCATCTCCATTCACAGACGAATTGAAAGTTGACCAATCGGTAGCTCACAATGGCATTTGCTTGACTGTTGTCGAAATTAATTCCCCGCAATACCGCGTAACCGCGATTCAAGAGACCTTACAAAAAACGAATTTGGGTGATTTGGCTGTGGGCCAAAAAGTAAATCTCGAACGTTGCATGCCCGCAAACGGTCGTTTTGATGGACATATCGTGCAAGGACATGTAGATTTAACCGGAATTTGCACCTCGATTAAAACGCTCGACGGATCGTGGGAATACCATTTTCAATATCCTGCGGGCCATGTGACGGTTGAAAAAGGCTCTATTTGCGTGAATGGAACGAGTTTAACTGTGGTTGAATCTGGCATGGACACATTTTCTGTGGCGATTATTCCGTATACCTATGAGCACACGATTTTTCACCAACTGAACGTAGGTGATCGCGTGAATTTAGAATTCGATATTCTCGGAAAGTATATGCAGAAGTTGTTGGCCCGCCAACTAGCTCAATAGACTCTCAATCGCGTCTTCCACTTTTTCAAATCCGAAGCGACTCCAGACTGCATCTTTTTGCGCTTGAATTTCGTTCAGTCCTAAATTTCCGATGCTCCCTAAGTGTGTGTGATGAAGCTCACGTGAGCTGCCATTGAATTTTCCCGCTTCGATCATGTTGCCTACTTGTACATACGCTTCCCGGAAAGGCATGCCTGCAACGACTAATTTGTTCACCTCTTCGACAGAGAATAACAAGTCATATTTCGAATCTTTCAATAGATCAGCTTTGACCTGCATGTTCGAAACCATATAATGCGTGATTTCCAAGCAATCTTTGATCTCGTCGATGGCGGGCATCAATAATTCTTTGGTCAATTGGAATTCCCGGTGATAGCCAGAAGGCAAGTTGCTCATGAGCAATTGCATTTGGTTCGGAACCGCCTTGAGTTTATTCGATTTGCCACGTAATAATTCCGCGACATCCGGGTTCTTTTTATGCGGCATGATCGAACTGCCAGTCGTTAGGGAACTTGGTAATTCGATAAAGCCAAAGTTTTGGGAGTTGTATAAACAGACATCCATCGCAAGCCGACTCAGCGTCGTCGCGATCTGGCTGATGGCGTTGAGTACATAAAATTCCGTCTTACCACGAGACATTTGGGCATTGACCACGTTCACATGTGGTGCCTCAAAACCTAATAAAACGGTTGTTAGTTTCCGGTCTAATGGGAAGGAAGAACCATATCCGGCGCCTGAACCTAATGGGTTTTTATTGGCCAAACGAAAGGCGGCCTCCAACAATTCTGCGTCTTCCACCAAGCACTCCGCGTATGCGCCAAACCACAATCCAAAAGAAGAAGGCATCGCGATTTGTAAATGCGTGTAGCCGGGCAATAAATCGTTTTTATGTGCTTCGCTCTTGGATACTAAAAGATCAAATAAATCCTCCACCGCGTCAGCGATTTCCATGATTTCAGCCCGCATGAATAATTTCAAGTCGACTAATACTTGGTCGTTCCGCGAACGGCCCGCGTGAATTTTCTTTCCTAAATCACCGAGTTTTTGGGTGAGTAAATATTCGATTTGAGAATGAACATCCTCCATGCCCTCTTCGATGACGAAGGTCCCGTTCTCGATGGTCTCTAGAATATTTTTTAACTCCACACAAAGCGGCTCTAATTCTGCAGCAGGCAATAGCCCCACATGCTCGAGCATGGTGATGTGCGCAAGCGAACCCATGACATCGTAGCGCGCTAGCTGCAAATCGTAAACAGGGTCATTCCCAATCGTGAATTGCTCAATGATTGCGTCCGTTTTTTGATTTTCTTTTTGCCAAAGTTTTGCCACGATCTTCTTAGGTTAAGTGTGAAAGTAAATTTTGATAGGTTTGGATTCCCTGTTTCAGTTCCTCCAAATAAATAAATTCATCCGCCGTGTGGCTTCTTCCGGAATGCCCTGGTCCGATTTTTACAGAAGGAAAATTCATCAAAGCTTGATCCGAAAGGGTAGGAGAGCCAAAAGTAGGTATACCTAACGCAGCCGCTGCCGCGAGCACCGGATGTCCATCAGGTATTTTACTCGATTGTAAGCGGGTACTCCGAGGTGTTAATTCCGCTTGTACCAAGCCACGTAAAATTTCGAGTACTTGTTCGAGTGAATAACATTCGTTGACCCGACAGTCTATCGTATAGTGACATACGTCTGGTACCACATTATGTTGTTTTCCTGCATTTATCACCGAAACGGTGCATTTTACAGGTCCGAGTACCTGGGAGACCTCTGGAAATTCAAATGCCTTGATTTTACTAATATCTTCTAATGCCAAGTAAATCGCATTCACTCCTTCATTCCGCGCCGCATGCCCAGCCACTCCGCGAACTTCCGCGTCTATGACCATCAATCCTTTTTCCGCAATGGCCAGTTGGCAATCCGTCGGTTCCCCCACAATCGCCCACGAAATCACTGGAAAATCAGCTGATTTTAAAATGGATTCAATACCGCCACTCCCAGAAATCTCTTCCTCAGCTGTCGCAGCTAAAACGAGGTTAAATGGCAGCTCTCGGTCGAAAAACGCACAAAAAACACTAATTAAGCACACTAAACTAGCTCCTGCATCATTACTACCGAGCCCAAACATTTTGCCATCTTGGATGGTAGCCGCAAAGGGTTCGTAGGACCAAGAGGCATTCGGCTTGACGGTATCGTGATGGGAATTTAATAAAATGGTAGGCTTAGCTGCGTCGAATGACAGGTTCTTTGCCCAGACATTATGGCCAAGGGTATGAAACGGAATATTTCTGGCAGCTAAAAAATCCTGAATGATGGTAGCAGTTCCTTGCTCTTCCCGACTGAAAGATGGGCAGGCGAGTAGCTGGGCCAACAGGCCTTTTGCATCAAGAAATTGTTGTTCCGTATACATCTAGGCTTGAATTAACGTGCCTTTATCGGGCTGTGAAACAAAATCTGCATGGCAAAGACGGACGGTTTGAACACCTTCGTCAATCGCTTTTAATGCATTTTCGAGCTTGGGAATCATACCTGCTGATACAATACCATCCGCCTTTAATTGCGTAAAATTTACCTGATTTATCTGCGGAATCACCGAAGTATCATCTGAGGGATCTCTTAAAACACCTTGCTTTTCAAAGCAATACGTGAGCGTTACATCGAAATGTGCACCTAAGGCAATGGCTAACGCTTGTGCCATCGTATCCGCATTGGTATTCAATAACTGTCCCGAAACATCAGCTGTGATTGGTGCAAAAACGGGACTTAATCCTGAGCTGATCAATGCACTTAACCCTGATGCATTGACGTATTCAATATCTCCTACAAATCCATAATCGATCGGTACCGGATTTCTTTTTTTCGAAACGACAAACCCGCCATCTGGTCCTGTTAAACCGATTGCATTGCATGTCAAAGCCTGTAAGGATGCGACAATAGATTTGTTGATCCAGCCTGCATACACCATGGTTACAATGCGTAAACTAGCTACATCTGTTACCCGACGTCCATCAATCATCTGGCTTTCAATCCCTAGATCTGCGGCCATGGACGTAGCGATTTTTCCACCTCCATGCACCAGTAATTTTGGCCCTGGCATCGAAGCAAAATTCGCTAAAAAGGAAGCTAAGGCCTCGGGTGCATCGATGATGTTCCCGCCAATTTTAACAATATGTAAGGCCTGCTTTTTCATTAAAATAAATAGGGGCTTTCTACCCGCATTTGCGACAATAAGATTTCTTTAATAACCGCTTGCGCTGCCCAAAGCCGATTTCCCGCTTGTTGGATTACAATCGAATTCTCCGAATCAATCACCGCATCATCCACGACCACATTCCGACGAACCGGTAAGCAATGCATGAATTTGGCATTATTGGTTAAATCCATCTTCGCTTTTGAGACCGTCCAGGCAGGATCGGAAGAAAGTATTTTTCCGTAGTCTGAATAGGAAGACCAGTTTTTCGCGTAGATGTAATCAGCGCCCACAAATGCTTCCTGGGGGTCGTAGCAGATCTTCGCATTTCCAGCAAATTCAGGAGCTAATTCGTATCCCTTGGGATGGGCAATGGTAAAGTCGACATTCGCAATATTCATCCATTCAGCGAACGAATTGGGCACACATTGTGGTAATGCTTTCACATGCGGCGCCCAGGTTAACACCACTTTGGGACGGTCCACTTGCTTTGTTTCCGTAATCGTAATCAAGTCGGTCAGCGACTGCAACGGGTGTCTCGTAGCTGATTCTAAACTGACAATCGGCTTACCGGTATATTTGATGAACTGGTTAATCACCAATTCCGAATAATCTAATTCGCGATCGACTAAGCCCGGAAAACTCCGAACGCCCACGATATCGCAGTATTGGCCGATCACGGCCGCGGCCTCCATGACATGTTCCGCCTTATCGCCATTCATAATGACGCCCTCATTCATCTCTAATTGCCAGCCGTCCGTACCCACATTCATCACCATAACTTCCATTCCCAAGTTTTGAGCCGCCTTTTGCGTAGACAAACGTGTCCGTAAACTGGAATTGAAAAACAACAAACCCATGGTTTTATTTTTCCCAATGTGTTTATCGGAATACGGAGATTTTTTCATCAACAAAGCTTCATTGACAAGTTTGTCGATGTTGTACGCGTCTTTAACGGAAGTAAAATGCTGCATATAAAGGGTGGTCTTCCGACCTTAGAATATTGGCAATCCCGTAAAATTACCATTTTTGCGAGATAAATGAAATTTATCGCAGTCGTTCCCACATGTACACGTCGATGGGATTAGGGCATTGAATCGTTTTTTTGTCGGTTTGCTGAAAATTATTGGCTTCTAAAACTCGCTGAGAAGCTAGATTTTCGCAAGGCGTTTCTGCCCGAATGATCCGTAAACCGGAATCTTGAAATGCCCACTTACTCAATGTATCCACCGCCTCGCGCGCATATCCATGTCCTCGGTATTTTTGATCGAGCGCATAGCCAATTTCCGTTGTTCCGGCATCATCCGGCAATCCTGATAGGCCAATCCCCCCGATAGAGCAGGATGATTCGGTTAGGATTATTTCCCAATTTGTGTACCACATGAAATCCAACGGGAATTTATGGGTCATCGGAAGCCAAAAGTTAGCCAGCGCATCTTCCATTTCCTGACCATAAAACTTTTCCAACATTAAGTTGTTAGGATTTAAGTTTAATTCTTTCTCGACCGACTGACGACCCAATTGCTGCCATTTTTTCAACAGACTATTGTCTAGCGGAATCAATTGCAGGCGTGAAGATTTCAATGTGATCATAAGGGCTTGTACGAGTTGACCTACAAATTACCTGTTTTGGTCGCAAAATTAAAAGGTATACTAAATGTATGCAGATTTTTGCGACCGGAATTAATTAAAACGAATTATTGCCAAACTAAATTATATATGAAATACCTTTTAATTTTAATTACCAGCCTAATTACCGTCTTCGCTGTAGATGCCCAAATTCCCGGAGGCTTCGGAATGGCACCAGCGAAAAAAGAAGCAGTTATTCCAGGAACTGCACAGGCTGCTCCTAAAGGATCAGCTAAGATTGTTGGATATCTTTTAGATTCTACCGATAAAAAACCCGTTGAATTTGCTTCGGTTGCATTGATTAATAAAACGACAGGCCGACCAGTCGATGGGGCTGTTGCAGATCAAGTAGGTAAATTTACCATCAATAAAGTAGCCGTAGGTGATTATAAATTAGTCATCTCGTTCATTGGCTACAATAGCAAAACGTTATTTGTTTCTGTTTCTGCCAAAAATGACGACCAAGACTTGGGCGTAATACCCATGGCATCTAGCACAAAAATGTTGGAAGAGGTAACTGTAGAAGGACAGCGCGCCTTGATCGAAGAACGTGTTGATCGTACCGTATACAATGCGGAAAAAGATGTGACCAACCGAGGTGGTGACGCAACGGATGTATTGAAAAAGGTTCCGATGTTATCTGTGGATTTGGATGGAAATCCTTCTTTACGTGGGTCTACCAACGTGAAGGTGTTAATCAACAACAAGCCATCAACGATCATGGCGTCTAGTTTATCAGATGCCTTGAGACAAATTCCTGCAGATATGATTAAGACGGTGGAGGTAATCACTTCTCCATCAGCACGTTATGATGCAGAAGGTTCTGCGGGTATCATTAACATTGTGACGAAGAAGAATACCTTACAAGGTTTGACGTTGAATTTAGATACAAGTGCAGGTTACCGAGGATCCAATTTGTCCTTAAATGGTAACTTCAGAAATAAAAACTGGGGTCTTTCTTTAGGTGGATTCGGTCGTTCGGAATACAATGTGAACGGAAAGTTTGAAAGTACGCAAATCACAAACGCAGCTAATGGAGTTCGTAATACGAACATTCAAACAGCTGAAACGCGTCGCGAAGGTATTTTCGGAAACTACCAATTGGGTTTTGATTGGGATATCAACAAGTACAATTCCGTGACATCAAGTGTGCGTTTTGGTTTACGTAATGGAAATAACTGGCAAGATGGTTTGTCACAGATTCGTAACGATAAGTTGTTTAGCTTACGTAACACGAACGCCTTGGATCAGTCGGCAAACGTCGATATCAATATCGATTACACGAAAACGTTTGCCAAAGCGCAAAAAGAATTTTCGGTGTTAACGATGTTTAGTCGGAACAACCGGACGAACGATTTTTACAATTTGATCTTGAACCCAAGTTCTACGATGAGTGAAATCATGAGTTCGATCAAAAACGTGAATGATTCGTACAATCAAGAGGCGACGATTCAAATGGATTATCAAACGCCAATTAATAAAATGTCCATGGTTGAGTTTGGTGCCAAAGCCATCTCACGTGATGTGACTTCTGATTATGCGTCGTTTACAGGAGATAAGAACGGAATCTACACGCCGGTAAATAATTTAATCTTACCAAGTAACGTATTCGATTACAACCAAAGCATTTGGTCAGCGTATTCGTCATACACCTTGACGACCAAAAATAATTGGTCAATTAAAGCAGGTGCACGTTTTGAGCAAACGGACATTACGGCGAGCTTCTTGAAGAATGAAGGTCAAAATACGAAGATCCCTCCGTATGGTGTTTTAGTGCCAAGTTTCAATATGTCTAAATCGTTTAAGTCAGGTACGTGGAGATTTAGTTATAACCGCCGTATTCAACGTCCAGGTATTCAAAACTTAAACCCGAATATCAACGCGACAAACCCATTGAATATTTCGCAAGGAAATCCAAATTTGGAGCCTGAGTTTACGAATAACTACGAAGTTTCGTACAGTAAATTCATCAAGCAGACCTACATTTCTTCGTCATTCTTCATGCGTAATACCACGGGAGCGATCAGTAACATTCGTACCGTTTACGGAGATACGGTGAAAACTACAGCCATGAATATTGGTAATGAAGATGCATATGGGGTGAATATTAACTTGAACGTAAATCTATCTAACAAATTTATGTTAGGTGGTGGCGGTGATTTGTCTTACATGGTATTGGCGAATAATGTTGCCGATAAAATGTTGTCAGCTCGCAATGAAGGTTTGCAAACAAACTTCCGTGTGTTTGGTAACTACAACATCGGAAACGGATGGGGTGCGCAAGTATTCTCGTTCTATCGTGTGAACCAAATTCAATTGCAAGGTTCTCAGGGGGGCTTTGGAATTTACAGCCTAGGCTTTAGAAAAGACTTTAAGAACAAACAAGGAAGTTTAGGTTTTGGTGCTGAAAACTTCTTTACACCAAATGGTTTTGTGATTCGTAGCGAGACGAAGACGCCGACGATTGACCAACAGTCAAAAAATACGTTGCGTAACATGAACTTTAAAATCAATTTCACATACCGAATTGGTAAGATGAGTTTCGGACCTACGAAGAAGAAAAAGTCTGTCAATAATGACGATACTAAAAGTGAAGGTGGTGGCGATGCTGCTCCAGCATCTCCTGCGCCAATGGGTATGCCAGGCATGCGTATGGGTGGCGGAGGCGGAGGCTTCGGTGGACCTCGCTAGAAATATTTCTAAATAGATTGCAAAAAAAAGGAGACCCAATAGGTGGTCTCCTTTTTTATTTCTGTCTTTCGATGGTATAGGATAATAAATCTCCGAGTGAATCTCGGTAGTTGGATGCTGGGAATTGAGCCAAAATACTTCTGGCTTCTTGGGCAAACGCATGCATCTTCGCTGTCGCATAAGTCAAGCCTCCAGTTGATTTAACAAAAGCAATGACCTCGCGTACTTTCTTCGGGTTCTCCGAATCGTTTTTAATGGTATTGATAATGGATTTTCGGGTTGATCTATCCGTGTTCTGCAAGGCATAAATCAATGGCAATGTCATTTTCTTTTCTTTGATGTCAATGCCCAGCGGCTTCCCAATCTCCGCATCCCCGTAATCAAAAAGATCATCTTTGATCTGAAATGCAATTCCCACCTTCTCACCAAATTCAGTGGCTAAAGCAACATATTTTTCATCTGCGTTGGTCGACTGTACACCCACGGCGCAACAAGCTGAGATTAACGTGGCCGTCTTTTTACGAATAATGTCAAAGTATACATCTTCGGTAATATCTAATTTTCGTGCTTTCTCAATTTGCAGTAATTCTCCCTCCGCCATCTCGCGTACTGCAGTAGACACGGAGGTCAACAAATCAAAATCTTTGTGATCAACCGAAAGCAAAAGTCCTTTGGAGAGCAGGTAGTCACCTACTAAAACCGCAATCTTATTTTTCCAAACGGCATTGATGGAGAAAAAACCCCGACGGTAATCTGATTCATCCACGACGTCATCGTGCACTAAAGTTGCTGTATGTAATAGTTCGATTAATGCGGCCCCTCGATGCGTTTTCTCGGAGATTTCGCCCACCGTCCCTGCCATCAAAAACACGAACATCGGACGCATCTGCTTGCCCTTGCGTTGCACGATGTAATTCATGATTGTATCGAGCAACATGACCTTGGTCTTCATGAACTGACGAAACTTACCTTCAAATGCCTTCATGGGTTCCGCAATGGGCGCCTGAATGGAGGAGATAGAATAGGGCATATTTTCGTGGAAGAGCCTAGTAGGCGGCGTTATAATTTGTGTAAATTTAACGACTTATTGGAATAAATTGTTTCCGCTCCGCTAAATAAACTAAAATATATGAGCAAGATATTAGTCCTCGCTGGAGGGTCTGTCAAAGGTGCTTTTCAGGCTGGCGCCATCAAAGCTTTGGCCGAGCAAGGTTTTCAACCCGATGCGATTTATGGGATTTCAGCAGGAAGTTTAAATGCGGCATATTTGGTGAATCGGATAGGCCAACAATCTTTAGCGACGGGACATACTTCTTTCGCTCAAGCGGCAGGTGATTTATGGGATTTTTGGGAGACCCGCATCACGAGTCCAGATAGTTTATCCAAACCCTTATCTATTTTCGAATTGGGTTGGTCCGCACTGAAGAAAAAGTTTAAAGGTTTAGTTTCTACACAGCCTTTACGAACATTATTAGAAGAAGAGTTGAGCCCCCGTAATTTAAATGCCAGTCCTGTCGCACTGAAAATAGGCGCCGTGAATGTCATCGACGGAGGAATGCATTATGTAGATCCTAGCGAGGAGGCATTTTTTGACTATTTGATGGCCTCATCTGCCATTCCTATTTTGATGCCCGTTGTCCAAATCAACGGCGAAGCCAGGCGAAGTTTTTTAGACGGAGGTTTACGCGACGTGACTCCCATTCGGAAAGCGCTCGAAGATGGCGCCACGGAAATTGTCTGTGTAAGTTGTCACCCCGAAACCATTGAAGGAGGAATGTTTGACACCGGTGATTTATTGGCCCTTGTTGACCGCGTGATGGACATCGCCGTCAACGAAATTCTAAATGCTGACTTGCGCGAAACGTTGTTAATTAATAGCACTTTACCCATGGATGGATCACCTCAGCATGAGGGGCCATTTACAGGTTTTCGGCGCGTAAAAATTAAGAATATTCGGCCCATTCAGCCCTTGACCGTGGACATGCAGCATTTCACTAAATTAGATATTCGGCGGATGCTTGAGGTAGGTTACGCCGTCGTGAAAAGTCAGGCATAAAAAAAGCCCGATCGATGACCGGGCTCGGGTTGTGGGTTACACCACCATGATATCTTTCTCTTTTTCCGTAAAGATTTGGTCAATTTTAGCGATAAATCCGTCCGTGATTTTTTGAATTTTATCTTCACTGGCTTTGATTGCATCTTCTGATACACCATCGCCTTTTAATTTCTTGATGCTGTTATTGCCATCTTGACGTGCATTCCGAATGTTGATTTTCGCCACCTCAATTTCCTGCTTCACACGCTTTACTAAATCGCGACGACGCTCTTCTGTTAATGGTGGAATGGCTAAACGAATTAACTCGCCATCATTCATGGGATTTAAACCCAAGCTGGAGTTACGAATTGCCTTTTCGATTTCACCAAAAATCCCTTTTTCAAACGGTTTGATGGCAATCGTACGCGCATCGGGAGTCGTGATGGAAGCCGCACCAGAAATAGGTGTAGGCATGCCGTAGTAATCGATCATTAATCCATCCAGCATCGATGTGCTCGCTTTTCCAGCTCTAATTTTAGATAACTCAATGTTCAAGTGCTTAATCGCACCGTCCATGGTCTCTTGCGTTGCTTCAATAAAAAACTCTAATTCTTCCATGTTGTATTAACTAATTAACGTGCCCACATCCGAACCAGACACTAAATCAGCCAAATTTCCTGGCTTGTTCATGTCAAAAACAATGATCGGTAAATTATTTTCTTGGCATAAGGTAAATGCCGTTGTATCCATAATTTTCAAGCCTTTTTGGATCGCATCCGAAAAACTTAATTGCGTAAATCGAGTCGCC
>JACCDU011036533.1_pt1 | contig 18956 bp, 16 predicted proteins | sample 7446081 | NCBI WGS metagenome assembly JACCDU01 (sample SAMN15323447, study PRJNA562643) | freshwater metagenome | isolation source: river surface water | place: USA:Blue River Watershed | collected 2017-08-17
GAAGGCCAGAACATGCGTCCTGCCCACAGGTGCCGACGGTGTCGGCGTTGAGACCCTGTCCCCGATCAATTCAGGTGGGGGAGTTTGAAGTGGCCATAAGTGGGGGAATTTGGGTGGCCATCAGGGGCGAGAGTTGCAAGAAGTGCCCTGCATTGAAATTCAAGAGATCCAACCCGACCGACAGCAGATCATCTCCAGCCGATCGTTTGGCAGCATGGTCACCGAGTTGGCCGTGCTCAAGGACGCTCTCTCGACATTTGTGGCCAATGCCTGCACCAAGCTGCGAGCGCAAAACAGCCATGCTGCGGTGATCCAGGTCTTTTTGCAGACCAACCGCTTTCGCAAGGACTTGCCGCAGTACATGCCCAGCCTGGCCGTGCCGCTGCCGTACCCGACCAACGACAGCCTGGAGGTCAACCGATGGGCTGACTACCTTTGCGAGCGCATGTTCAAAGACGGCTACCAGTACAAGAAGGCGGGGATCATGCTCAGCGAGATCAGCCCAGTCACGCGCAGGCAAGCTGACCTGCTGGAGCCCGAGACGACGAACAACGCCAGCCTGATGCAGGCGCTCGACAGTTTGAACCAGCGCTACGGGAGGGGCACGGTGAAGGTGTCAACGCAAGGGGCGTTCAAGGGTTGGCAGATGCGGCAGGAGCGCAAGTCGCCGAACTACACGACGGCTTGGATGGATGTGCCGATGGTCTGAAAGAGTGTCACGATCAGGCAGAGTCTTCCCGTCTGAACCCTAGTTTTTGAAGAGTGCAAATGCCGACTTTCCATTGCGGTCCAAGCCGATACAACAAAAACACCAAGAGGATGGATAGCTGAAGTTTTAAACAAAGCCTGCCGATCTCAGCCTGGGTCAACTGAGGGCTAATGACGTCAATCGCTGCTTGGGCAAAAAAAATCAGGCTGAGGCAAGCAGATATCCACATTAGAGTCGTGCAGACCGGGTGAAGCCCTTGAGGTTGATCTCGGATCTCAATGCTTTCTCCAATTTTTCTCAAAGCGAGTGAGTTGAATGCTTGCCTGACCGTCCAAGCTGAGAGTCCATGCAGAAGGATCTGTCGGCGCACTCGCATACGCAAGCTAGGTGAAGAAATCTGGTCTCTGAACTCCAGTGTGGAAAGCTTCTTTTCGACATCCCAAAGAGATGGATTCTGCAAAGAGGTCATGTCCGATGACCTTTGCGTCAGATTCCGGATTCGTTTAGTCAGCACAGGGAAGAAGAACCGTTGCCAATTCTTGAATGTGTACACGTTGACATAAACATTCGGGCTTGCCGCGACTGTGCCAAGCGTTCCCCTGTCTTCAGCCTGTGATTTGGTAGAGCGGATCGAGGCGAACCACTTTTCCTTGATATCACTCGCAGAGGGTGAAAGAGGCTCAAAGTCTGTCAATTCTTTTCCCAAAGTTCCTTGATGGCCTGTTGTCGGGCATGCCGATCCATCATTGGTTGGGTTGCGTTTTTGGCTTGATGGATGGCGTAAATCTCTGCGACCATTTCCCAGCGATGGCCGACTGGGCAGTTGGGTTCAAATCGTGCGCAAAAGAACTCAACATCCTCAAAAGCCTGCCTGATCATCGTCCAGTCAATTGCTGCTTGCGATTGAGACTTGATCGCCGAATCGGCAATCTCAGCGCCCGATAAACCAAACAAAACGTACGGAATGTCGATGCCGGTTGACTGTATGCCTTGCATATAGTCGGTCGAGGGTGCGGTTTCGCCAGATTCATATCGAACCTGCGCCGTGCGGGTAACGCCCCCTGCTTCTGCAAGTTCTGCTTGCCTCAAGCCCAGCTTTTGGCGCGCTTCTTTCAGACGCGAGTTGAGCTGGCCAAGGATCGGAGGAAACAGGAATGTCATTGACAAGTTCTGATAATAGACATTAGTATCGCACAAACGCGACAAATTCTATGCTTACCCCAGAAAAGATCAAGTCCACATTCTTTGAGCATGGCATCTCCATTCGAGAGTGGGCGGCCCGTAATGGCTTTAGCCAGGACCTGGTCTATGCGGTGCTCAATCGTCGCAATCAAGCCACACGTGGGCAGAGTTACAGGATTGCTGTGGCCCTTGGCTTGCGTGACAAACCAGATATGGCGGCTGTTCCAGAACGCCTAAAGGCGTGCATTGCCTCGGTCGAAGAAAGAGCATGACCGCTTGGTGATGCAACCTTGAAAACAAATCAAAACCACTCAGGAGACATTCCCCCCAGAAAGCAAAACGCCAACCACCCTTTCGAATGATCGGCGTTGCCGGCGACAGAAAGCCACCTAGGTTCGTACCCTTGGGCGGAATTTACTCTGTTGTTGGCAAGCCTGTCAAGTCACGCCTGTGCCTCCTTCCAAGCAGGGAGGCAGGTCACTATTGCCAAGGACAGAAATGCAAAGAGAAATTCATGGGTCAAAGACCCGTGTGGGCACGTCAGTGCCTGCCAAGCCACGCCACAGGGAGCTGGAAAAAATATCGAACGAACTTGTGAGCGTGCTCGCTCAGAAGGTGTCACCCCCAAGAAACCCCAGGCAGCTGGTCACGAGAAGTGGTGCACGTGTTCGCGGCTTTCATCACTCGCTCAAGCATCAGAAGTCACTTGCATGGGAGACAGTAGAGGAACGGGCGCTGATCCAAGCATTGGACGCTTCGCCGGCCACAACTCAGATAGCCAGTCAACCCGTGACTTTGGAGATAGAGCTTGGAGAAGGCACGTTTGAGTACACGCCTGATGTGGCCGTCGAAAGACATGGGCAGATCACGGTATTTGAATGTAAACCGCTCCAAGTCATTGAGTCCGAACTGTGGGTTGACAAGCTCAACGCTATAGAGATGCATTTTGGAAGGCTGGGCGTGAATTTCATTGCACTGCCCAATGAGGTACGACCAAACAAGACAGTGCAAGCCAATATAGATCGTGTGTTGCTAGGTGGGAGGCCCGTGCAGTATCCGATGTTTAGGAGAAAGGAGGACTGGGCCCTGCTCATAGAGCGCAAGCCGACCACATTTCGGGGAGTTGATCGAGCTGATCGACCCACAGGCTGCTTTGGGCGCGCTGGGACTCAAGTGGGTGTTTATCAACATGAACGAACCCTTGATGCCGAGCACAAAAATTTATTTAGAGCCTAAGGAGTGGATGGATGGAACGCATTACATTCGCGCCTGGCAGGAAAGTCTTGGTCATCGGAAAAGAATTCACGGTCACTGGGATTTCAGATAACAACGAAATTCATTTGCGGAGCAAGGACGGTATCGAGCGCAAGGTTGATCTGGAAACCTTGCATGACTGGTATCAGAGCGGAAACCTAAAGGCGGCTGATCAGATCCCAAGTAAACGAGACAGAAACAGCAGCGAGAAAATAAAAACCATCCGAAGAAATGAGTTCTATTCGGAAAAAGCGAAGGAGCAAGGGTTAATTGTCAAGGCAATCGTCGACGCGACCGAAGAGCATGGATCTAAGATTGATGACAAAGATCCTGCATTCAAACGTTTGATTGAGAGCTTAGCGAAAAAGTTTGGGATCCGAGCGCCATCTGCAAGGACGATCTATAGATGGAAAAGTCGGGCCTTCATAGCATCGGGATTTGAGAAGTTCATACCTCGTTGGAATTGTCGTGGCGGAAAAGGAGTCAGCCGCATCCATCCAGAAATCCAAGAGCTGATGGAAAAGGTCGTGACGAACGATTACATGACCTCCTTCAGAAAAACCATAGCTGCCTGTCATGCTCTATTGAGATCGAAAATCAATGAACTCAATGAGTTACGTCCAAAGACTGCCCAGTTCAACACTCCTTCAAGAAGTACGTTTGAGCGTTGGATAGAAGCCAATGAGCACGGATACGATATCTATGCGACAAGGAATTCAAAGCAAGCAGCGGATCAGAAGTACAGAACTTCAACCAGAAATTCAGAAAACTGGGAGTTCATGCAGTGTGTGGAGGTCGATCACACACCATTAGATGTCATCGTGGTCGATGAAGAAAACGGGACAGTGCTCGGTCGGCCAAGGCTTACGTTGATGATTGAATGGAAGACCAGATGCTGTATTGGGTTGACCATTGGATTTGAAGGTACATCGACGCAAGTTGTACTTGATTGTCTGAAGATGGCGGTCAAGCCAAAAGGAGAATTTCGTAAAAAATATCCTTCTTTACAAAATGATTGGCCATGCTGGGGAATGCCGCAATACCTCAAGCTGGACAACGGACCTGAGTTTCATAGTCTCTCTTTCAAGGTATCGCTGGCTGAGTTGGGAATCAATACCATCTACTGCCCGCGGAAAAAAGCCTGGTTCAAGGGGCGAGTGGAGAGAGCACTCAAGCGCATCAATCACGAATTGATCGCCACATTACCCGGTGCCACATTCACCCAGCTCTATAACCGAGTTACGGGCAACGATCCATCTGAGTATGCGGTCATAGACATCAAGCGCCTGAAGGAAATCGTTTATACGTGGGTGATTGATGATTATCACCAAACGTATCAAAAAAAAATAAGGGCAACGCCGCATGAGGCGTGGAATAGACTTTTTGACATCACGAAGGTAGCACTACCAGGTGATCTCGATCTACTGGAAATTATGTGCACGGAATTGAAGGTCAGGACCCTTCAGCACTACGGCATCGAAATACTGACTGAGCGGACTTTCAATAATTCCTGTTTGGCCGAGATTAGAAGGCGCAAGCAGTTCGACAAAACCATCAGGGTAAAAATTCGCTACAACCCCCAAAAACTGGATCGCATTTGGGTGTATGACGAAGATGAGATGAACTGGATCGAGGTGCAGAACTCCAATCCTGAGACTCGAGATCTCTCGTACTTCCAGTTGTCCATGATCAATCAGCTCAGAAATGCTGAGCACAACGAAAGTAAGGGCAGACTGTCGATCGCTGCTGCTAAAGAAAAAGTCAAGGAGATCATCAAACCACTGCTGGCATCCAAACGACAACGAGAAAGACGAAGTGCGCTCAAGATGTTGGGATTTGAAGCATCTCTGGCAGAGCCATCGCAAAGTCTACTGGCAAAAGAAAGCAAGTCTTCTTCCGTAAAAGCTTCATCCAGGCGAGAACCCTTGCCTAGAGCAGCAGACGAAAGCAAGGACGACTCAGCAACGATCATCATTGCTAAGCCACGGTCGCAAGAACTCCCAATAAAGCGGATCACGGTTGATGCCATCTACGAAGGGGAATTCGAGATTTTCCCGGTAGAGAGAGTGACGGTTCGCAGGGGTGGATATGGCTGGTAATTCCCACGAATCCATCATTGTTCGTCACCCGCAATATGAAGAGGTGTGGAATCGCATCAGGCGATGCCATGAGTCTTTGGCCCTCAGGGGTCGTGTAGAAAACCTGAGAGTCGTCGGTGTCTCCGGCGTTGGAAAGAGCACTCTTCTTAAGCGCTACAAGGAAGCACATCCGCATGTGTTCACCCCTCACTTGACGGAAGTGCCGGTGGTGTACGCCGAAGTTCCGGCAATGCCAACATCGAAGCAATTGGTCATCAACATACTCAAAGGATTGGGCTGCGAGGACTTGAGTGGAACCTCTCAAAAAATGTGGGAACGTTTCATCAAGCTCTCGAAAAGCTGCAAGGTCTCATTGGTGATTATTGATGAGGTCCAGCACTTTGTTGATCAAGGAAAACTCTCTACGTATTCGACGGCGGCTGACTTGTTGAAGCAGCAACTTACTGAGCTCAATTGCCCAGTCATCTTTGCGGGCGCACCACGCTCGAAGTTGCTTTTTCAGGGGAACAACCAGCTTCGAAGCAGATACAAGGCGTCTATCAACTTTTATCCATTTCGTATCAGAACTGCAGAGGAGATGCAGCGATTTCGGGGAGTAATTGGATCAACTCTGGACTTATTTCAAGAACAAGAAAAGCGGTTTCTGATGAGTGACGCTGTTGTTGAGCGCATTTTTTATGCAACAGACGGCATTTATCGGAACCTGCTGGACTTCATGGGCGGTGTCACAGTGTTGATGCAAGAAGGTCAAAAAATCAGCAAAGAAACGCTGTCATTGGCATTTAAAGAAAACATTCATGCCGAAGCCACAGATGGGAACGATCCGTTCAGCGATGCTTTTGAGTTTCGGCGTCTGACAGGGCTGGATGAACCTTACTTTCCGAGTCCTTTGGATGGAGATAACCATGGAGCGTACTGATTTTTTTTGGTACGGCCACCACAGCACAAATGGGAGTCTGGGGTGGCATATCTTTTCCGGCTTGCCTGGCTGAATAAGACTTCGTTCATGTCTTTGGTCAGGAGAGTTCGGAACGAAGTCCAGCAGAGCAATTGGGTCGGTCTTGGATTTCAGGTCCAGGACATTGATGTCAATATTTTGTCGGCTTGTCTTGGCGTGCGTGAGAAGCGACCTAAGCGGTGGGTATGCACAGAATGCATCAGAAGTGGGATGCCAGATCACTTCGTCCCTGAAGAAAGTTCGTTCTTGGAGTACTGCCTACTTCATGCGGTCGCTCCTCTTCAAAACTGCCCGAGTTGCCGGCTTCAGATCAGATATGGCGTTGGCACGTATCACGCATGTCAGTGTGGCTATGAATGGGGTACGGCCGTTCGGGAAAAAGCCATATCAGAGACGTATCGGTTTTACTGCCAAATTGCTGGTGATCTCCCACTTGGCATAGAACCCACACGGACGGATCTTCAACGGCATGGGATGAATGCCATCTCCGCGAGATTACATGCGACCTGGGGATATATCTGGACAGATCAGTTCTATTACCATTACTCGGGCAGCAGCACTAGAGAAGCACACCCGCCTTTTGGATATCGTTGGCAAGCATTGCAGGAGGCACTGGGTATAGGTCAATTTAAGCTGAACACATGGGTAGACCACATCGCATGCTGGCACAGATCAGTGAGAAGCTCACTGACGAAGTCAGACCTTAGGTATCAGATTCCTTGGACGTACTTGCGACAACTCTTCTTGTCAAGCTACGTCAAAGGTTGCAGCGGTCCACGGCCGCATGAATGCGTCTTGGTCGGGCAGCGTTGCAAGTCAAATAAACAAGGAATTCGAGGAGATCGGCTTCCGAGAAACGCCGGTACTTTCCTCAACCCTGTTCAGCAGGACTCATGGACAAAAGCGTTTCTCATAACAGACACGAGGCCAGATCCATTTGAGGACGAAGAGTCGGAGTCTCTGCGTGAGTTAGCTAATGATGAGCCATTACTACAAATCGCACTCATAGAGATGGTTGCAGTGGGAGCGATACAACCTCTGAAGCTAACGCATCCTACTGAGTGGTGCTTCCGAAAAGGAGCCGTACAGCAAATGCTTCATCGCTGGGTACGCAAGAAAAACGCATTGGAGGACCCAAGTCTTTTCAGGAGCGACATCAGCCTATCTACCCAGTGCAAGTTGTATGGTGTAAGCGATCTGATATCCGGTTTATTTATCTCGAAAAGAATGGTTGTTATCCAAGGTGCGGACTCGATCTGGAATTTTAAGGTTGCATTTGATAGTACTTTTTCAACAGGACGTGATTTATCGATGGAAGAGATGCACGAAGCAGTAATTCCAACATTGAGTCCTAAAGCTCGGAGAGCTGCAATCCTTGCATTTCGTTATTTGACGTCCTCAGTGGAGGATCATGAGATTGAGTTGTACTGTTGGAGAAAAACCTACACCACTGATCCTAGGAAAAGTCCCGCACCTCATCGATGGAATAGAGGTGAAAACTGTGAAGATCCGATTACTCTTGTTTGGCATCGTGACAAGTTGGTCGTAACCTTGCCGCTTGAAGAATGAGCCGCTCATCAAGTGGCTTTTTGGTGCGACCTCCCCCTTTCCTGGGGGAAGCGTTATCCTCGTGGCGACAAAGATCGGGCTGGGCTAACGGATACAAGCTGTACCCAACTCCCGATGAGCGCACGAGACGCGTGGATTCAGATCTGGGTCTACAGACGGGAGTCCTGGAGTGGTTGGCCAGCACCCATTTGCTTGATATCCAGAGTTTGAGGGCTTTGACGTTCAAAAATTCTGTCGGGCGAATCATTGACGGCTTAGATTCGCGCGATCAACCTCGCTGGTGGCTCAGGGCTCGCTACGGCAATTCGACGAAGCGGTACGGACCAATGTTTTGCCCGCATTGTCTGAATGACGATGATGAGCCTTTTTTTCGTCTGTCGTGGAGATTAGGGTTCGTGACCTCGTGCATTCAGCACGACTGTCGACTGCTCGATCATTGTCCGAAATGTGAGTTTCCACCATGGCCATCAGGTCTAGGTGTCAAAGGCAGGTTGTCGGATCGGTTCACCTCTTTAGCATTCTGCTGGCAATGTGGGTACGACCTGCGGAGTTCTCAGACTATGCAGGCCAATGAGGGATTGACTGAGCGACTGCTTGAGGGAGTGGAAAGGGGCACACTCTGCCTTGGGAATGAGACTCTTTCATCGCAGCATGGATTAAGCAGCCTCTGGGCTGCAGGCCAATTCTTTCTGCGCAAGGCCAGTCGCGATTGGCTGCTCCTCAAGGAAGGACGTTGGGGGAAGTTTGTGAGATCGCTGAGCGAAGCGTCGTTCCTAGAGAGGTCAATTGAAGGATTGGATGTGGCTGATCGCGCGTTGATTTTGGAAGGGGCATGGGAGATCGTTGGCGGTGGGCAAGACTCGCTCGTGCAGTTCCTTAAAGAAACCGAGCTCAAGCGATCACATTTTGACGGGGCAGCTAACGTTCAACCGGTGTGGATGACAGCTTTGATCGATCAGCAATTGCCATCGAGACTACGTAGTCCTGTTCCCGTTAGCCAAATCTTGACATTCATTGAAGAAAGCAAGAGCACACGAGGTATCGCTCCCTACAAATACGAGCTCCGTGACAGGTATGGAGTCCAGTTTGAACGGATGAGAGCAGACTTGCTCAAGAGGACGCAGAGGGCACTTGATAAGGATATTGAGGCTTTTTGTGATGCGATCGATGATGGCATTGATCACGCAAGCAGAACCACTCGCACGCTCAAGCATTACGTTCATGACATTGCCGCAATCTTGGTCTCATTGATTGATGAGATGGAATTGTCTGTAGTGGTATCGATGTCCTCCGAAAAGATTGGCATTCGCTTGCGGGAGGTTTTGAGCAATGATGCCCTTCATCCCAGTTTAAATAAAGTTGCTAGACGGGTTGTCATTGCACTGGAAGATTTTGATCAAAAGAAGCTTGAAGCTGTCCAGAACGTTGTTCTACGACAAGTCAATAAACGGAAAAATGCATTGATGAGACAGGCCAATGATGAGTTGCCCAGGGATCATTTGGTGTTTGCTTCCCTAGCCAGGTCGCATAGGCAATTGGATTAATAGCCAGAAAAGTTCAGAATACAGCGCAGGATGCAACTCAATTCGTTTTCTGTCTTGGTGACTTTTATAGGCACAGCACTGGCACTTTACCTTTGTTGTTTATTCGCGTGGAAGCACAGGCCGGTCCTTGCATTGATTTCCTTAGCCTGTTTTCTTGCACTGTTTCGGCCTACTGTGGCATTGGTCAGCAACATGCTGTGACTGAGCTCATTGCTATAGCTGGCCCATTTATTTATCGATTTCATCCGGGACTTGGGCGTACAGGTATAAATAGTCCCGTTTAGGCTGGTTGCAGCTGTTCGAATTTGGCACCTCAGTGAATGGTTCCTCCGAAACTGGTCATTGCCGCCTTCTACCTTTGGATGGCCAGGTCACGACATCCATTGACCGCTGCTGTGCTCTGCGAACTGGTGCTCCCGACCCAAATAGCAAGGCCTCCCCTTATTCTTAGACGAAACACGACCACCTTCTGTTACATTTCAGGAAACCCTCACTAGAAGGGTCAATCCGCACACGAAACTAGAGGAAAAGTCGTGGCACGCCCCCTTCGCAAGGCCAAAATAGACGGTACGCCCTATTACAGGCGCGAGGCCGTCGAAGCTGAGATTCAAGAGCTTTCAACCCTCAACGTCACTGAGCTGGTGCGTCGTTCCGCTCTCTGGCCAAGCTCCGTATCGGGCTTTGTGTCGCCAGAAGCGCTGGTGTACTTCGTCCGTAACCTGCCAGATGGAAATCAGCGAGTCAAACTGACGGAGCAGTTGCTTGGCCGTGTTGTCCGTCGTGTACCACGTGCGACAGATGCGGGCGGCCACACGGCATCACTTACCAAGATGAACATCCGTGAGGATGTGGTTGACCATTTCGTTGATCTGCTTTTGGATGACAGAGATGGGTACAACGACCGCCTCGACTACTACGAAGTCAACTTCAATTCAGCCATTGCCTGGGACCGGCAAGACGCCAGTTCCCGTCATTGGACACACGAGAACCGGAGCGACGAGCTCGGCTCTGATGATGAAGAGGTTTCCACTCGGGTAGAAGCTGCGGTTGGGGGGCATGACCCCTTTGAGGCTGACGAACTTGACAAAAAAGATTACCGGTTGCGCCTCGACGAAGCGATTGATAGTCTGCCTGAGTTCCAACGGAGGATTATCGAGATGTTGAGGCAGGAAATTCCAATTGAGTCGAATGACACCTCGGTCGTCTCCATCAGTAAGGTGCTGGGCAAATCCGAAAAAACCATCCGTACGCATCGCGACAAAGCCTTCATTTCGTTGAAACTTAGGCTCGAACGCAGGGGGACAACGTGATGACTGAACGTTCGCCGACTACGCGAGAGGATATTCTGAGTGCGTTCGCCATGGACTTCGAGCCGGGCAAAACCGGAGTGCTGGCGCAATACCTTTCGCAGTACCCCGAATATTCGCTGCAGCTTGTAGACTTGTCTCTCGAGTTGTCTCGAGAAATTGAGGAGGAAAAACCTCTAAACGCCGACGAGCTTGTGAGCGTGAGCAGGGGCATAAACCGGCTTCAAAGGCGAGTGGCAACTGCCCAGTCCTTGCAGAACGCACCTGTCAAGATATTCACTGAGGCTGCCAACGTATCGGCATTGCCGATGCAAGTTGGACTAGCTCTGCGTGAACGCCGAATAGATGTGTCAACGATACCTTTCCGCATACTCGAGACGTTGGCGCAAGCACTACAGGCGTCGGTGGAGGTCCTTAGTTCCTACTTAGCTTTGCCACCTCAGGTATCCCAGCTCCGCGCAAACAAGTCCAATGTCAAACCAACGACAGCGGAAAAAGTGTCGTTCGAAAAAGTGCTGCGGGAAGCCGGATTGGACGAAGCCGCCCTCTTGAAACTACTCAATAACAAGTAGTCATGGACGCTGTAGAACTAGCTCGACAGCATGCTCAGCGGCTGCACGATCAAGCAGTCCAGCGAGGGCTTGACCCTTGGTTCCCTTATCAGTTCGCGGTCGCAATTGCCAATGGGCTCGGCATCACAGTAGAGTCTTGCGCTCCTGGAGCAACTCTCCTTGATGGAGGGCGGGCCGCTTACGCCGGCGGGATTCCACTGATTCTTCACGAGAACTGTGGGACGCCATACGAACAGGCATTTCTGGTGGCGCATGAAATCGGGCATGCCGAATTGGGTGACGGCGAGGGAGTTGACGATCTCCCTGCGCAGATTGACCCGACACGCACTTCTGAGGCCAGTCCTGTAGGGATGGATCGGGTCGTTGACTACAGCCGACGCCAGCGGCGGGAGGTTCAGATGGACCTCTTCGCGCGGGAGCTCCTCCTCCCAAGGCATGTGGCAGTCGACCTGCACGTGGTCCAGGGCCAAACATGCTCCACTATAGCCGCGCGCCTAGGGGCTCCATTCGAGGTCATCGCTCAGCAGATGCTGGACGCCTTGTTGCTTCCCTCCATCCCGGTCGTCGCTGCAGCAGCGCCGGTCGAAATCCCGCTGAACCCAAAGCAGAAAACCGCTGCGGCTCATCGCGGTGCCGCATTCCTGCTCCAGGCCGGGCCAGGTACGGGGAAGACACGCACGCTGGTGGCCCGCGTTGAAAGCCTGCTCGACGATGGGGTTGATCCAAGGCGCATCCTTCTCCTGACATTCTCGAACAAGGCTGCGGGTGAGATGGCCGAGCGCATTGCACAGAAGCGCCCGCAAGAGGCGGCCGCATTGTGCATTGGCACGTTTCATAGTTTTGGCTTGGACATCCTCAGGCGGTTCAACGACAGATGTGAACTGCCAGCTGATCCTCGGCTAATGGACCGCACGGAGGCCGTTGAACTGCTCGAAAACGAGTTCCCGCGTCTCGGTCTGACCCACTATAGAAACCTGTACGACCCTTCGCAAACAGTGACCGACATCTTGGCAGCGGTCTCGCGTGCCAAGGACGAAGTGGTTGGTCCTCAGGCTTACCTCGCCCTGGCTCAGGCGATGCGTACGACAGCGTCTGAGCCGGCGGCTATCGAAGCTGCGGAGAAGGCTGAGGAGGTTGCGAGGGTCTATGTGCGCTACGAAGAGCTTAAAGCGGCCACTGGGTGTGTCGACTTCGGCGACTTAGTCATGCAACCAGTACTTCTTCTTGAGCGCGATGAGGCGGTGAGGACCCGACTTCAGGAAGACTACGATCACGTTCTAGTCGACGAGTACCAGGACGTAAACCGGAGCAGCGTGCGGCTTCTCACAGCACTTAAGCCGACTGGCGAAAACCTATGGGTGGTTGGGGACGCCAAGCAGTCCATCTACCGGTTTCGGGGGGCATCGTCGTTCAACATGATTCGGTTCGGCCGCGAGGACTTCCCTAAAGGCGTTCGAGACAGCCTGGACGTCAACTATCGCTCAACGTCAGAAATTGTTGGCGCATTCTCCACTTTCGCGGCGACCATGAGTGCCAGTGATGGGTCCGCTGCGCTCAATGCTGACCGTGGTACCGGGGGCGCATCCCCAGAAATTGTTACGGTTTCTGATGGTTCTCTCCTGAGCGCTGCGCTAGTCGACAGCATCGAGCAGCTCCGTGCAGACGGCTTTCGGTATCGTGACCAGGCAGTTCTGTGCAGAGGCAACGACAGGCTGTCCGATACTGGCCAAGAGCTTGAGCGGGCAGGTTTGCCGGTCTTGTTCTTGGGTAGCCTCTTCGAGCGTACCGAGATAAAGGACCTTGTGGCGGTTCTCTTGCTGCTTGTGGATAAGCGCGCCATGGGCCTTATTCGTACTGCCTGCTGGCCAGAGTTCGCGATGACATTCGAGGACGCTATACGCGTGTTTGAGCGCCTTCGCGGCACCGAGGTTCAGCCCGGTGCTTGGCGACAGGGCGCGCCGGATGTGACGCCGGCCGGACATGCCGCCCTGACTGCCTTGAGTTCCGCGCTTGATGGTTTTGACTCTACAGCTCAGCCCTGGACGGTGCTTGCGACCCTCTTACTTGACCGTACCAGACTGGCGGCGCGTATTGCCGCGTCGTCCCTCGTTCCCGACCAGGCCAAGGGTATCGCCATCTGGCAGTTCATGAACTTCGTGAGAGTCCAGCCGAACGGGCAGGGCCTGCCCATTCAGAGGCTGGCCGACCGTGTGCGCAGGCTGCTGCGCCTGAGGGATGACAGGGACCTCCGACAACTGCCCGCTGCAGCCCAAGGCATCGACGCCGTGCGCTTGATGACAATCCACGGCTCCAAGGGCTTAGAGTTTCCCGTTGTCCACTTAGTGGGCGTAAACCAGGACTCTATTCCCGGCGCTATCCGCTCATCGAAGTGCTTGCCACCAACCGGTATGGTCACAGGAGGGGAAGGAAGCCCGGACGAAATCGCACGGGCCGCGCATACCGAGGAGCAAGAATGTCTCTTCTACGTGGCGATGTCGCGGGCGAAAGACCGTTTGGCGTTCTACGGCGCCACGGCGAAGTCCAACGGCACTGCCAGGCCGCTGTCAAAATTCCTTGATCGCATTGGCGCCGTCACCCGGCGACCGATCACGCCCTTGACGGTCCTCCCTCCAGCTCCAGATGTCGCGCAAATACCAGTGACCTTCTCTGGGACGCCGCGCTTCAGTTCCGAAGCGGTCGCGCTCTATGAGTCGTGTGGGCGGCGGTTCCTATACACGCATCTTCTACAGGTCGGTGGCCGTCGACGCATGAATGCCTTCATGCTGATGCACGAGGCCCTCCGGGAGGTCTCTCGCAAAGTCGTCGCTCAAGGAACCGCATCGACTGACCAATGTGACACTCTTCTTTCAGAGGCGTTCGTCACCCATGGGCTTCACGATCACGGATATGTCAATGAATACCGTGCCATGGCTTCTGCGATGCTGGGCTACTTCCTGGAGTCGCGGGCCGGAGCCCAGGTTGAAGCGCCCACCGCGCTGCGCATCACCTTTGAAAGTCACGAAATAGAGGTTAGGCCCGACGAGGTACTAGTTCGCGACGGCGTTCGAACGCTGCGCCGGGTCAAGACGGGGCACGCGACGAGTCAGGAAGGCAAGGATGTTGGGGCAGCGGCGTTCGTTCTGGCTGCCCGTACCGCATTTCCAGATGCAGTCGTGGAGTTGGTGTACCTGGCTGACGCTGACACAAAGCCCCTGACCTTGTCCGCCAAAGAGCTGAGCAACCGTCAGGTCAAGCTGGGAGACATCCTGCGCAATATCAGTGGGGGAACATTCCGAGCCGAGACGTCGGACATGACGTGCCCCAATTGCCCTGCCTTCTTCGTGTGCGGCGCGGTGCCATCGGGCACGCTCTCGAAAAACTTCTGAAAAAGTTTACCGGCGACGTCCGGTGGGTCCGATTAACGGGTTGTAGGCGAGGAAAACCTCTCTACAGCAACCATAAGGACCATATGAAATATCCTGATTTTGACGACGTTGGCGATGCAATGCGTGAAGAGCGCCCTTTGCGGGAGGCTGCTGCTTATCGCATCCGATTTGCCCTGGAAGGTTTGACCTTCCGCCACATCGACGTGCCTGACCCGGTTCCCACCGGCCGGCAAATCCTGGTCAGCGCGGGTCTGGACCATCGCGCTGACTACATCCTGTTCGCCTATCTGGACACGGGTGACTTCGAGGACGTCCGCCTCGACGAGACCTTCGACCTGCGCGGCAAGGGCGCTGAGCGCTTCATTGCGTTCAAGTCCGACCGCGACTTCAAGTTCTCGCTGAACGACCGCCAGCTGGCGTGGGGTCGCCCCGACCTGCTGGGCAGTGTCCTGTACGACCTTGCCGACGCGGCGCCTGACGAGGCTGTGTTCCTGGAAGTTCGCGGCGGTGAAGACCGCCTGATCGACCCGGATGAGCACCTCAACCTCGACGCACCGGGCATCGAGCGCTTCATCACCGCGACCAAGCCGGATACGGGCTACGTCATCTTGGTCAATTCTGAAGAGAAGACCGTGCCGGACAAGCACGTCACCTTCGAGCAGGTGGTCAAGCTGTACTACCCGAACGCAGCGGGCGAGACGAACGTGAAGTTCTCGATGACCTACCGTAGTGCAGCCTCGCTCCCCCACGCCGGTGAACTCGGTGAGGGCGGCTCGGTTGAAGTCAAGAAGAAAGGTACCATTTTCAATGTCACGCGCACTGTTCAGTCTTAATCCCGACCTAGCCCGGCTCCGTTCAGAGGGCTATTTCATGCGTATCCAGGGGAACCTCCTGGTGATGTTGGAAGTGCCCTACGTGGACGCGCAGCGTCAGGTCCGCTTCGGCACCTTGTCGTCGGCCCTCGACTTGGCCGGTGACCGCACCCGCAAGCCCGAAACGCACGTCATGAACTGGGATGGCGACTTCCCATGCAATGCCGACGGGACGCGCCTGCAGGGCATCTCGCATGCCGAGCCAAATACCGATCTGGGCCACGGGCTCAAGGCGCGGTTCAGCTTCTCCAGCAAACCGAATGACTTGGGCTACCCTGACTACTACGCCAAGATGTCGACCTACGCGACCATAGTGTCCGGGCCGGCCGCGGTGCTGCAGCCGGGGATCAGCCCGCGCGTGTTCCGCAGCGGCGACGAAGAAGAGGAGGCCAGCGTTTTCAACTACCTCGACACGGCCTCCAGTCGCGTCGGGATTGGCGCGCTAGCTGCCAGGCTTGAGCAGGAGGCAGTGGCCATCATCGGCCTCGGCGGTACCGGTGGCTACATCCTCGACTTCGTCGCAAAGACGCCTGTGAAGCAGATTCGCCTGTTCGATCCCGACGTCTTCTTGTCGCACAACGCTTTCCGTGCTCCTGGTGCGCCGACCCTGGAGGATCTACGTGATGCCCCGATGAAGGTGGACTACCTGAAGGGCATCTATGGGTGCATGCACCGCGCCATTGAGGCGCACGCTGTAGAAATGAAGGCGGAGACGCTCGGGCTGTTGGACGGCATCACCTTCGCGTTCCTCAGCATGGATGCCGGCGAGGAGAAGCGCGCCGTCGTGACAAAACTCGAGGCGCTGGGCGTTCCCTTCATCGACGTCGGCATGGGCCTCGAGCTCACTAACGGCAGCCTCGGCGGCATCCTGCGCGTCACCACGAGCACGCCTGAGAAGCGCGAACATATTCATCAGGGCCGCATCTCGTTCGCAGGTGGGGGGGGGCAGGACCTGTACGCGTCCAACATCCAGGTGGCCGACTTGAATGCGCTGAACGCTTGCCTAGCGGTGGTGAAGTGGAAGAAGCTGCGCGGCTTCTACCGTGACCTGGAGCAGGAGCACCACAGTACCTACACCACCGACGGCGGCATGCTCCTCAACGGAGACCAATCGTGATTCGGCATCGGACCCTTGAGCACCGGTTTGTCCGGAACGTGCCACGCGAGTTGGAGCCCGGCGTGCTGTACATCTCGATGGAGTACGCGACCGCAGTGCATTCCTGCTTTTGCGGTTGCGGCGAGCGCGTGGTAACCCCGTTCACGCCGACTGACTGGCATATGACCTTCGACGGCGAATCCATCTCGCTTCACCCTTCAGTGGGCAACTGGAACCAGAAGTGCCGGTCCCACTACGTGATTCAGCAAAGTCGCGTGCTGGAGGCCGGAGCCTGGACAAACGCACAAGTTGAAGCGGAGCGCCTCCGGGACAAGAAAGCGAAAGCCACCTACTATGGGGGGCTGAATAAAGTTCCCGGGTCTGAATACGGTGACTCGTCCACGCCAGCGATGCAAGGCAAAGCGCAACCGTCTTCGAGCATTTGGTCACGTCTAAAGTCATTGTTCACTAGCTGACCACTAGCTCTGCATGGGCTTTACATCAGCGTGAGTTTGGCAGTCATTGCGCAGCTGAGTATGTGGATGTATTGAGAGGAGGATTCAAAAGGCGTGGCCGGCTGCTTTCTGCCAGTGAGCAGCCGTATGCCAGCGAACGACCATCGGCAGCAATCGCTGCTTATGCGATGGTCAGCGGCCGGGAATGTTGTCTGACAATATATTTGAGGGGAATATAGGATTTTGTCGATTTATTTGGGAAAGCTTTTTGTACGAGTCCCGAAGTTAGTGTCAAAGTGGTTGTCACCATTCACTAATCACTGACAAAATTTTTGGAAACCTACACAGTGCCACCGCACTGGCCGAGTGGTGGGGCTGGCCTGTGGGCCTTTGTGCCCAGCGTGAAAGGTCAAACCGTCCGGCCAGGCTGGCCAGGGCTGCGGCTTCGAGCGCGTCTTCGACCGACATGGGCGGCAGCAAACCCGCAAAGCGCTGCGCCAGCATGGACTTGCCCGAGCCGGGCGGACCCACCATCAGCAGCGAATGGCCTCCCGCTGCGGCAATCTCCAGCACGCGTTTGACCCCGGCCTGGCCTTTCACATCTGCCAAGTCGGCGTAATGCGGCGCTTCGCTGGGCGCTTGTGCGCTCAGGCGGGCCCAGCCCTCGGCGGGCTCGGGCGGCGGCTCGGTGGAGGGTGGCAAAAACTGTTGCACCACATCCAACAGGTGCTTGGCCCGAAAGACTTCGGCATCGGGCACCAGCGCGGCTTCTTCGGCGCTGCCCGGCGGCAGCACCAAGCGGGTGCGCACCTGTTGCTGGCGCAGGGCCAGGCTCATGGCCAAAGCCCCGCGCACCGGGCGCAACTCGCCTGACAAAGAGAGTTCCCCGGCGAATTCGTGACCGTCCAGCTTGCTGGCATCGATCTGCCCACTGGCCGCCAGGATGCCCAGCGCAATGGGCAAGTCCAGCCGGCCCGAGTCTTTGGGCAGGTCGGCCGGGGCCAGATTGACGGTGATGCGTTTGTTGTGCGGGAACTCCAGCCCGCTGTTTTGCAGTGCCGAGCGCACCCGTTCACGGGCTTCCTTGACCTCCACATCGGCCAGCCCCACCAAAGTGAAGCTGGGCAGGCCGTTGGCCAGATGCACCTCAACGGTGACCGCAGGCGCCTGCAGCCCCACCAATGCACGGCTGTGCACCAAAGAAAGACTCATATCCCCTCCCTGCCCCATGTTGGTGCATGGTTTGTGTGCGTGCACGCTGACGTGGCGTGCACTTCTTATTCCAATGGCATTGAACCATGCACAGAGGGGCGGTGCACTGGGAAATGCCCCAGTTTCAAGCGCATCAGCTGTTGGCACGGTCTGTGCTTAACTGGTACGTCCTCAACAACTTTTGACCGGAGTCCAATATGAAAAAGATCCTCGTTCCTTCCTTGATCGCCCTGGCCGTGAGCGCTTTGGCTTCCGTGGCTCAAGCCCAGACAGCCCCTGAAAGCACTTTGTCCTACAACGTCGGCGCTGTGAGCGACTACCGTTACCGTGGTTTGTCGCAAACACGTTTTGACCCTGCTTTGCAAGGCGGTGTGGATTACGCAGACAAGAGCGGTTTCTATGTCGGTGTCTGGGGTTCCAGCATCAAGTGGATCAAGGATGCAGGCGCATCCGCTGGTTCTGTTGAAGTGGACTTGTACGGTGGCTACAAAGCCTCCGTTGGTGACGTGGCCTATGACGTGGGTTTTCTGCGTTACGAGTATGCAGGTAACAAGCTCAAAGACACCGGTGCTTTTGGCAATGCCAACACAAATGAACTCTACGGTGCTGTGACTTACGGTCTGTTCACCGCGAAATATTCGCATGCCATTTCCAATTTGTTTGGCAACTTGGACAGCAAGAACAGCTACTACGTTGATCTGAGCGCTACTGTGGACCTGGGTGAGGGCTTCAGCTTGGTGC
>JACCDU010702732.1_pt1 | contig 18951 bp, 18 predicted proteins | sample 7446081 | NCBI WGS metagenome assembly JACCDU01 (sample SAMN15323447, study PRJNA562643) | freshwater metagenome | isolation source: river surface water | place: USA:Blue River Watershed | collected 2017-08-17
ATATCCTGGATTTTCTTTGTCATGACAGCGGTAGTTCGCCCGATAGCGGCTAGGGATAAAGAACGTTGGTTGGTGCTTTGGCAGGGATATTTAGATTTCTATAAAACAGAAGTAGCTCCTGAACAGACTGAGCGCACCTGGAATCGCATTATGGATCCTGAGTTCAATATGAAGTGTGCAGTTGCTGAATCTGATGGCCATGTCATCGGCTTTACAACATATAACTTACAGAATTCAACCTGGTCCCCCAATGGACATTGCTATCTCGAAGATCTCTTTGTGGATCCAACAGTTCGTGGCCAAGGCGCAGGTCGAGCTCTGATTGATTACGTCAAGGCTTATGCGCTTGAGATGAAATGTTCGCGCCTGTATTGGAACACCGACGAAGATAACGTCACAGCTCGTAAGTTATATGACACCTATGTTCTGGAGTCTGGAAAGCGTCAATATCGCATTCAGCTGCAGGATATTGCAGAGTAGTTAAATTACTGCATCCCTAATCATGCGCTGATAAAAAAGCCCAGGCTTACGAGTGCTTTCTTCCGGTTCCCCCATAGTTACAAAACCAATCTTTTCGTAGGCCTTAATTGCAACCTCATTATCAATCCAGACGCCTAGGCCTTGCTTCTTCCAGTTACGTTCAGTGGCTTGTAAATCTATAAAGTGAAAGAGAGCGCGCAGCGCTCCATGTTTGCGATAGTCGGGATGAACCCAGCAACTACCGATCCAAGAGGTGGCTCCGAAATCACCTTTGAGATTTTCAACTGTCATGAAGCCGATATCTTCGCTGGCGACAGAGGCGATGATTCCTACATACTGACGCGCTTTTGATCGCCACTCTGCCTCGGTATAACGAAGCTCTGCTTCCAAACTACTGCCGAATGCATGTCCATCGCTTTCAAGGGCGGCAATCCGAATATCCCGGTAACGCCGCCATTGGTCTTCTGTTAACTCTTCAACCAAGACTGCGGATGTCATGTCGCAAATAATGGCAGAAGTTGGCGTGGCTTGGATATGGTCACCTGGTGCAGAACGAATATCTAAAGAGCCTTGCGTCGCGCGATGTAATTCACGTTGAAATGGTCTGCCTCGGAAATATCTGCCGTTCACCTATGGCGGCAGCGGTACTACATAACAAGACTTTAGAGCTTTCTCATCCACGCTTCGTTGTCACTAGTAGTGGAACTTCAGGTTGGCATGATGGTGAAGGTGCGCATCATTTATCTGAGAAAACGTGGAAAGCAGCGGGTTATTCATTTGAACATGTCTCACGAAAATTTCAGATTAACTTCTTTGATGAAGCAGACTTAATTCTGCCTATGGATCTCACCAACCGCGCCAATATTCTTAATGCAGCTCGTAGTGATGCCGATAAGTCGAAGGTTTTTATGCTCAGATCCTTTGATCCAACTCTGAGCCATATCAACCCGACTTCGCCTGAGGCAGAGCATTTGCAGGTTCCTGATCCGTGGGGTGAAACTATCGAGGCTTATCAAGAAGTTTTAGCGATGATTGAACGTGCCACTGATGGTCTTATTGCTAACGTGTTGCAGCGATAACGCCTAGACACATCTCATCTGAAGAACCTTCACCCCACGTGATGTAACGCGGTTCTAGATTGCGTAGCGCCGGTAGCTTCTGTCGCAGAGTCGGGTCAAAAGTACATTCGACGCGGATCGTGTCACCGGGTGAAACTTTGACTGGTGTCTTCAAAACAGTTGATGATTGATCATCAAAGTCATAATTTTGACGGTCAAGGAGTATCTTTTCAGAGGCAGTGCCGGGATTGAGAATCAGCTTGAGTGAGCGTCCAAGTAAGTGCATATGAGGAGCAGCTGCAATAACTGTGAGGTGCTTGTCCATCACCTTGTCACAGCGAGAAATCAAACTCGGCTTTGGGTTAAATGGATCGTTCTTGCAGAGAACGTTGATGCCGGCAGCTTCAAATGCACTTGTCGTGCTAGTGCGTGCTGCTAAATCAAGAAGAGAATTCTTGCGGTCACACAGTGGTCCTGTAACTCCTGCGGGGCAGGCAAGTTCTACAGGAGCAGGAAAGAGCTCGACTTGTAGCTGCTTTACTGAGGCACCCTTTGCAGGAATCGCTTCAATGATGATCTTTGATTGATCAGTTTCAATCTTGCCGCCATTGGCTGCAAGTAAGTTGTAGTGGACCTGCAGAACTAACTTCTCGCCTTTTTTAAATGGGATTCCATATCCTTTAGGAGAAATATCTTTTCCACGACCAGGCGCCCAGGAACTTAACCAAGGAGATGTGAGGAAAGAAGAGAACATCGAACCTAGCCCTGAACCACCAAAGCAAGGCCAACCTTTGCCATTCTTATCGGCAGCTACCGCTTCAGCAACATCGGCTTGGGTTACGCGGAACATGATTGCGTGATGGACATAGTTCTTCTTCTGCGGCACAAACTCAACAGACTTAATTATTGAATCTTCAGTGACTTTGGGATCGAGTAGAAAACAGCGGTAATCATCTGTCCCATTATTGGGTGCCGTTGGCAGATGAGCCTTCACCATTTTGGCTACGTAAAACTTCGATTTGGCAGCTTGCGCCTGTGGAGCAATAACAAGAGATGAAATCAAAATAGTGACTAGACCCACAATTAGTGGAACCAAATTTGATTTAGCCTTCATAAGCCGAGAATACCGAAGCTTTCGTGAAGCAGCAGTACGAGATAGGCAATATCTTTGCACAATGAAATTGCGCGTCTTGGTACTGGCTTTGACTGTCTCCGCACTCGTACCTGTTTACTCTTTTGCGGCAGAGGTCACAAGCAAATCTCAGCAGACAGCGCCAGGTGTCTTTATCGATACTTCAATCTATCTACCTAAGAAGACTCCAGCTCCAGCAATTCTGCTGGCGCATGGTTTTGGTGGTTCAAAAGATTCTGTTGCGGCAGAGGCGCAAGCTTTTCAAAAACGTGGATATGTAGTCATGACGTGGACTGCCCGTGGCTTCGGAAAATCAACTGGGCAGATTTCTATGAACTCACTCTCAGCCGAGATTGCAGATGTTCAACAGCTCATTACTGTCTTAGGAAAACGTAAAGATGTTTTGCAAGATCAATCTGGCGATCCAGTCGTGGGAATTACAGGTGGCTCATACGGTGGAGCTGCAGCGCTTCTGACCGCATCTCAAGATAAGCGCGTTGATGCAGTTGTTGCTGACATTACTTGGAACGATTTAAGCCAAGCGCTCTTTCCACAGTCATCAAACGACCTTACCGAAGCAGGGCCTTTTAAGAAGATTTGGACCGGAACCTTCTTTGCGCTAGCCACACTGCAGAGCGCTTACTTAGGTGAATGTGGGGCGCTCACCAACGAATGGTGTGCTGCTTATAAGAGCGCAGTAGTAAATGGTCAACCAAGTGCGGCCGAGCGAAAGCTTCTGCGCTCGGTCTCTCCTGCCTCAGTTATCTCATCTATCAAGGCACCGACATTGCTTTCACAGGGACAGGCAGATTCACTCTTTCCGCTCAATGAAAGTTCACAAACCGCAGCTGTCCTTAAGAAGAATGGTGTTCCAATCTCAATGATTTGGCACGCAGCAGGCCATGATGGTGGAGCCGATGAGAAGAAATACCTGCAAGAGCAGTATTCACGTTGGTTCGATAAGTATCTATTGAAGCAAGATATCGATTTTCCGCTCTTCCAATTTACCAAGACCAACGGTTCAATCTCACTTCAAGACTCAACAGCTATTCCAAAGTCCTTTACGGCAACGCGCTTGCCTTTTGAAGCAGAGATGAAGCAGCTTCCGCTCCTTGCTCAGCCTGCGGCCATGTCATACCCCGTAGGTGGAATTCCAAGTGCAATTTCATCACTTCCTGGAATTGGTTCGGCGGGAAGTTTGGCTGCAACAGTTGCTTCAAGTTTTGCTGGCTTTAGCCCAGCCTTTGTTCCAGGTCAAAGTGGATTCTTAGATAGCGCAGTACTGCAAGAGCCGATTTCAGTGACTGGTTCATCACGAATCAAGGTGCGAGTGACAAGTACTACTGGGGATGCAACGCTCTTTTTCTCACTTATAACCAAGTCACCAAGTGGCGCAATTTCACAACCTAATGGAGTTGTTGCGCCTATTCGATTGACCAATATTCCTGCAGAAGGTCGCGACATTACAGTCACGCTCCCTGCTGTCATTCTCGATGCAGCTATTGGCGACACCGTGGCAATTGGAATTTCAAGTACCGATCAAGGTTATGAACTTCCTAAATCCCCTGCCTTTTACTCTGTCACAGCGCTATCGCCTCTGGAATACCCTGTCATCAACGCAGTTCCCGCAGCAGGATCAAGTGCTAATTGGCTCTGGCCCATCTTGGCGTTGCTTACTCTTATTGGAGCAGTAGTACTTGTCTACATTCGTAGACCACGCCCATCAGCACAAGAGCGCGATGAGGATTTCTTAGTACAAGTCGAAAACCTTTCTAAGACATATAAAGATGGTTATCGCGCAGTCGATGACCTTTCATTCACAGTAAGTCGTGGGCAAGTAGTTGGACTCTTGGGTCCAAACGGTGCAGGAAAGACAACAACGTTACGTATGTTGATGGGACTTATATTCCCAACAGAAGGTTCTATTTATATGGATGGAAAGGCTGTCTATCCAGGATCTCCAGCTCTAGCCAACCTTGGAAGCTTTGTTGAAGGTCCAGGATTCTTGCCACACCTTTCAGGCCGTGAAAATCTTGATCTCTACTGGAAGTCCATTGGGCGTACAGGAGAAAAGTATTTAGATGAAGTCATCTCCATTACTAAGTTAGGAACCGCCCTCGATAAGAAGGTGCGTTCTTATAGCCAAGGAATGCGTCAGCGACTAGCAATCGCACAAGCCATGCTTGGCATGCCTGACCTGCTTGTTCTGGATGAACCAACTAACGGTCTTGATCCACAACAGATTGCTGAGATGCGCCAAGTGCTCAAGGATTACGCAAAGACTGGTCGCACAGTCATTGTCTCTTCTCACCTTCTTGCTGAAGTTCAACAGACTTGTTCGCACGTTGTATTAATGCACCGCGGTAAATTGATTGCCTTTGGCCCAATGAAGAAGATTCTGACTAAGAACCGACAAGCACGTAGCCTGGAAGAGATCTTCCTTGAATTAATTGGCGATGACCTAGTTATCGGTAAGGAGTTGTCATGACATATCAAGCGAATCAAACTCTTCCGTATCGTGTCGAACTCTATCGACAGCTGAAGCGCAAGCGCACCGCCTTCGCCTATGGCTTTGTGCTCTCATTACCAATACTTGTTGCAATCGCCGTGAAATTCGGACCATCCGGAAATAGCGGTGGGCCGACCCGACTTGGCTCTGGCACAACTGACTTGATTGGTTTGGCAACTCTGGGCGCTGCAAATTTCACTACAACAATGCTCTACTTCTCAACGCCCTTCTTGCTTGTCACCGTCATTGCGCTCTTTAATGGTGACACAGTTGCCAGCGAAGCTTCATGGTCGACGTTGCGTTATTTACTTGCATCCCCTGTTCCACGCACGCGACTCCTACTTCAGAAAATCAAAGTCAGCCTCACGCTGTCTCTGATTGCAGTCTTGTTGGTACCTCTCTCGGCCTGGATTGTCGGCGCCATCGCTTTCGGATTTAAACCACTGCAAACTCCATTGGGCGCAACCTTTGATAATGCAACAGCGCTATCGCGTATTGCAATCATGACTGGTTATTTAGCGATATCTCTACTCTTCGTGGCAGGGCTAGCCTTCTACCTAAGTGTTCGCACTGATGCTCCACTTGGTGCGGTTGGCGTGGCAGTTGGTATATCAATTTTGCTTAACATCTTGGATGCAATTACAGCACTTGGTGTGGTGCGCGAATGGTTGCCAGTGCACTACGCCTTTAGTTGGTTTGATGCGCTATCAATCACCATCGATTGGTCACAGATGATTCGTGGCGCTTCTTACTGCGCCATGGCAGGAATACTCTTCTATGCCCTTGCAATCATGAAGTTTGCTAAGAAAGACGTTACTTCTTAAAAAACTTCTTTGGGTTCAGCTTCGCACCTTGTTCTTTCACTCTTTCAAGTGTGCGCTGCGCCCAGGCAAATTCAAGGCCCAAGACGAGCAACCCAAGAATCACTAAAGGAATCGTGAATGGTCCTGGTAAGACAGAGAGCAGCAAACCAATAATAATGAGTGTCGATCCAATGACCGACACTATTGTTTTGCGGATAGCAGATGGAATTAACTTCCAGCCTTTAGCTATCTCTCGCTTCATAATCCTGGCTTCCTGTTATGCGACCGGCGTGTGCCTTAGCTGATGGGTCAGATTTTGTCTTCACCAAGCTAGCTACTGTCGCGACAAGAAGAATCATACCGATTACACCTAGGCTGATTGATGTTGGAATCTTAGGAATAGAGGTGAATTCTTCGTGAAGGTAGGTCATGATCAACTTAACTCCGATAAACATCAAGATGATTGAGAGCCCAAGAGATAGGTAAACCAAGCGGTCCAAGAGCCCCTTAACGAGGAAGTAAAGGGCGCGCAGACCAAGAAGTGCAAAAGCATTTGCCGAGAAGACCAAGAAGGTCTCTGAGGTAACACCGAACGTTGCCGGAATTGAATCAAGGGCAAATAGCAAGTCTGTTGAAGCAATGGCAACCATCACCATAAACATTGGGGTGGCATAGCGCTTACCGTTCTGGCGGATAAAGAGCTTGGTCCCGTGATATTCATCGACCATGGCTATGCGCTTGCGCATAATTTTGACCAACTTGTTGTCGCCTGGTTCTGGATCTTCATCCCAGTGCTTAAACAGACCAACGCCTGTCCAGATCAGAATGGCACCAAAGATTACGAAGGTAAAGGCAAATGCTGCCAACGCTGCTGCGCCTACTGCAATGAAGATCGTGCGCAAGACGAGCGCCAAGATAACTCCGAAGAGCAAGATCCGCTGGTGATAAATGCTAGGCACAGCAAATTGAGCCAAGATAATGACGAAGACAAAGAGATTATCGACCGATAAGGACTTCTCAACTAAGTAAGCGGCAAAGAACTCTGTTCCCTTTTGATTGCCGTATTGCGCCCATACCCAGATTCCAAAGGCGATAGCCAGACCGATATAGAAAATTGACCAGCTAGCTGCCTCTTTGAATTTAACCTCGTGGGGCTTTGCGCTGACTGTTAAGAGATCGACCACGACGAGCAGAAGAATTGCCCCGACAGTAATTGACCAGACCAGAAGTGAAACATCCATGAAAAAGCTCCTTGACTCGCGTAATGAGAAACGTGGTCAAGGTCTTCCTAACCGAAATTGAGTCTCGGCCAGCGCCCCGGGTTTTTACACCGTATTGACGAGGTAGCTGTATCTAGGTACTCCCCTTAAACATCACGAAGTCTAAATGCGACTTATGGGTATCGCAAATTGACCTCTATTATCAGAGCCTTAAGCCAAGGGGGAAAAATGAGTACAACCGTCAATCACTGGATCAATGGTGCTGAATATGTCAGTAAATCAGGAAGAACATTCCCGGTCTATGACCCAGCTCTTGGAACAGAGACAAAGCGAGTTGCTCTAGCTGATCAAGCAGAAATCAACGCAGCTATAAAGGCCGCAAAAGATGCATTCCCAAGCTGGCGCGATGAATCACTGGCCAAGCGCCAGCAGATTATCTTTAAGTTCCGCGAACTTCTTAATGAGAGAAAGCCAGAGCTTGCTGAAATCATCACCAGCGAACACGGCAAGGTGCTCTCAGATGCGCTCGGTGAAATCACCCGTGGCCAAGAAGTCGTTGAATTCGCAACAGGAATTCCTCACCTGCTCAAAGGTTTTTACTCCGAAAATGTCTCAACTGGCGTAGATGTCTATTCGACTCGTCAGCCACTCGGTGTCGTCGGAATCATCAGCCCATTTAACTTTCCAGCAATGGTGCCAATGTGGTTCTACCCAATCGCAATCGCTGCCGGAAATACAGTTGTCATTAAGCCATCGGAAAAAGATCCAACAGCTTCCATGTGGATCGCCAAGCTCTGGAAAGAAGCTGGCTTGCCTGACGGAGTCTTTAACGTGCTCAACGGAGATAAAGAATCAGTAGATGGACTTCTCAATAGCCCAGATGTTGAATCAATTTCATTCGTTGGTTCAACTCCTATCGCGCAATACATTTACGAGAACGCTTCCCGCAACGGCAAGCGCGTGCAAGCACTTGGTGGGGCAAAGAACCACATGCTCGTTCTTCCAGATGCAGATCTCGAACTCGTTGCAGATTCAGCGATTAATGCAGGCTTCGGTAGCGCGGGCGAGCGCTGTATGGCAATTTCGGTCGTTGTTGCAGTTGAACCTGTTGCCGATAAGTTGATTCCAAAGATTGTTGAACGTATGGGCAAACTTCGCACTGGTGATGGTCGCCGTGGTTGCGATATGGGCCCACTTGTTACCAAGGAACACCGCGACAAAGTTGCCTCCTATATCGATATTGCTGAAAAAGATGGTGCCACTGTTGTTGTAGACGGACGTAATCCCAAGGTTGATGGCGAGCCAAATGGTTTCTGGCTTGGACCAACTTTGGTCGACAAAGTTCCTACAACCTCAAAGGTTTACACCGAAGAGATATTTGGGCCAGTACTTTCTATCGTGCGCGTGAAGAGCTACGACGATGGGGTAAAACTCATCAATAGCGGAGCATTTGGTAACGGCACTGCAATCTTCACCAACGATGGTGGCGCAGCTCGTCGCTTCCAGAATGAGATTGAAGTAGGAATGGTCGGAATCAACGTTCCTATCCCTGTTCCTGTTGCTTACTACTCATTCGGTGGTTGGAAGCAATCACTCTTCGGAGATACCAAGGCGCACGGCGTTGAGGGCGTTCACTTCTTCACACGCGGCAAGGCGATTACATCTCGTTGGCTAGATCCAAGCCACGGCGGAATCAACCTCGGCTTCCCACAGAATTAATTCGATAAATGCCATCTCAATCGCAGAAGTGGTTCTTCCGTTCATCGGAACTCGCCCACGGTGATTGGGATGTGCATCTCGATGCTGCCAACCCACCAGCAGAAGGTTGGAAATACACTGGTCTCCGCATTGGCACGTTAAATAAGCCACTGTCGCTTCCAGCTGATGCCAATGAACGAATTATCTTTCTCCTTGAAGGTACTGACGCCGTTGTTGAATATGTAGTTGCTGGTGGCGCACCTGCGAGCCAAGTGCTTGCTGGTCGCACATCCGTCTTTCATGGACCAAGTGATTTTCTCTATTTACCAATTAATACCTCAGCCACGATTACTGGTGATGGTCGCATTGCAGTGGGCGAAACTCCGGCAACAATTTCAAAACCTGTTCAATTTACCCCCAAAGATATGGTGCAAGTTGCAATCCGCGGCGCCGGTCGTGAATCCAGACAAGTACACAACCTAGGAATGCCTGACACTCTTGATGCCGATCGTATGGTTGTCTGCGAAGTAATTGTCCCTGCAGGAAATTGGTCGGGCTCTCCTTCGCATAAGCATGATTGCTACATACCCGGCAAGGAATCAACCCTGGAAGAGATTTACTACTTCGAAAGCGCAGTCACTCGCGGCGCAACGACTTCGGCATCTTCACCATTTGGTTACTTCCGCGGATTTTCTGCAGATAGCCGTCCCTATGATGTTGCAGAAGAGATTCACTCAGGCGATGTTGCTCTTGTTCCTTACGGTTGGCATGGTCCAGCTGCTGCTGGTCCGGGATACGACCTTTACTTCTTTAATGTGATGGCAGGACCTGACCCAGAGCGCGCATGGAATGCCACCGATCATCCTGATCAAGCATGGATTCGACAGACTTGGCAATCACAGCAAACAGACCCAAGATTGCCCTACGGAGCATAGGAAGGAATTGATATGGCGATGCGAAAGATGACTGTCAGCCAGGCGATTGTTGAATTCCTGGCCCACCAATACACAGTTGATGGCAATCATCGCGAACGCACAATTCCGGGAATCTTTGGAATCTTTGGCCACGGAAATGTTGCTGGTATCGGACAAGCGCTCAAACAATTCTCTGTAGATAACCCATCACTAATGCCGTATTACCAAGCGCGTAATGAACAAGCGATGGTGCATCAATCATCTGCCTTTGCTCGTATCAAGCGCCGTCGCGCCACCTTTGCATGCGCAGCCTCCGTTGGCCCAGGTGCAACCAATATGCTCACAGGCGCTGCAGTTGCAACAACAAATCGCTTGCCGGTGCTGTTGCTTCCATCTGACACCTTTGCTAATCGTTCATCTGATCCCGTCTTGCAACAACTCGAAGTTCCACAAGATGCATCTATCTCAGTCAACGATGCTTTTAAACCTCTCTCACGTTTCTTTGACCGTGTGCAGCGACCAGAACAAGTCTTCTCTGCGCTCTTAGGTGCGATGCGCGTACTGACAGATCCTGTCGAAACCGGCGCTGTGACCATCTGTCTTCCTGAAGATGTGCAGGCTGAAATCATTGAAGTCCCCGAAGAGTTCTTGGCAGATCGTGAATGGCATATTCGTCGTCCACGGGCGGAAGGCTCCGTTCTAGCCGAGGCTGCACGCGTTATTGCATCTGCTAAAACTCCGCTCATCATCGCTGGCGGCGGAGTTATCTACTCTGATGCTCACCATGCGCTACAGAAGTTTGTCGAACAGACAAAGATTCCTGTGAGCGCATCACAAGCCGGAGTTGGTTCACTCAACTGGGATCACCCACAGTATTTAGGCTCGGTTGGCGCCACAGGTACAACAGCTTCAAATCGCCTGGCTAAAGATGCTGATGTCGTTATCGGAATCGGTACTCGCTACAGTGATTTCACCACATCGAGCCGCACCGCCTTCCAAAATCCAGATGTGCGCTTTATCAATATCAATATCGCCTCATTTGATGCCTTTAAGCACGGCAGCGCACTGCCGGTTGTTGCAGATGCACGCGAAACGCTGACAGAACTCACATCTCTGCTCGCTACATTCCAAGTTTCTGCAGACTATGCAGCACGCGCTACTAGAGAGAAGCGGGAATGGGATGCAGTCCTTGATGCCGCCTTCGTTGATCAGAAGCGTTCGCTACCGAGCCAGACAGAAATCATTCATGCCGTGCAATCTGCATCCGATGCAAATGACACAGTAATTTGTGCAGCAGGTTCGCTGCCAGGTGATTTGCATAAGTTATGGCGCGTGCGTTCGCCTCTTGGCTATCACGTTGAATATGCCTTCTCTTGTATGGGATATGAAATAGCTGCTGGCTTAGGCGCAGCTCGCGCTGGAGCGATGCCAATCGTTATGGTCGGCGATGGTTCATATTTAATGATGCACACCGAAATTGTTTCAGCAGTTGCTGAAGGACTTAAATTTGTCATTGTTTTAATTCAAAACCATGGCTTTGCCTCAATTGGCCATCTCTCTGAAAGTATCGGTTCACAGCGCTTTGGCACTCAGTACCGATTCCATGATGCACTTGGTAATAACTTTGAAAGTGGCAAAAAATTGCCAGTTGATTTAGCAGCGAACGCTGCCAGCCTTGGCATTGATGTCATCAGCATTAACGAATCTCCTTCGGCGATTGCTGATCTGCACGCAGCGGTCAAGAAGGCGAAGGCCTCAAAGACAGCCACCTTGATTCATATCAATAGCGACCCTCTTCTCTATTCTCCTTCCGGAGAAGGTTGGTGGGATGTTCCGATTGCACCGATTTCAACGTTGAAGAGCACCCAAGAGGCATATGAAAATTACTCAGTAGATATTAAGAAGCAACGCCCGTTGCTTGGTAATGGCATAAAAGATAAGAAATAGGAGCTCACTCATGACACAGCAAATCCGCGTAGGTACCGCCCCCGATTCATGGGGTGTCTGGTTTCCCAGCGAACCTCATCAAGTGCCATGGGATCGCTTCCTTGATGAAGTTGTAGAAGCTGGTTATCACTGGATTGAACTTGGGCCATATGGATATCTGCCAACAGATCCAAAGCAGCTAGAAGATGAGCTTGGTAAGCGCAATCTCAAGATGACTGCTGGAACCGTATTTACTGGATTCCATAAAGAAGATGAGAGCCAATGGCAGCGCGCATGGGATCAAGCGCTTGCTGTTGCAACCCTTGTTTCAAAGCTCGGTGTTGAACACCTCGTTGTTATCCCTGATCTCTGGCGCGATGACAAGACCGGCCAAGCGCGCGAATCACGCACACTTTCTAATGAACAATGGAAGCGACTTGCCGCAGGACATAACAAGTTGGGCAAAGCCCTTCTTGAAGAGTTTGGTATTCACCAGCAGTTCCATTCACATGCTGATAGCCATATCGGTACCTATCAGGAAGTTGAGCGCTACTTGCAAGAGACAGATCCAAAATATTCCAACCTCTGTCTTGATACCGGTCACTTTGCATATTACCTAGGTGACAACATCAAGATGATGAACGCCTATCCAGAGCGCATCGGTTACTTACACTTGAAGCAGGTACACCCAGATATCTTGGCTGAAACTCTTAAGAATGATCTTCCATTCGTTGAAGCAGTTGCTAAGGGAGTTATGACAGAGCCAGGCTTTGAAGGAGTACCAAAGTTTGCGCCCATCATTGAGCGCGCACTTGAAATCAATCCAGATATCTTCGCCATTATCGAACAAGATATGTACGGCTGCCCTGTCGATATGCCATTCCCGATCGCACAACGCACTCGCGAACATATCTTGGCTGCCACCCGCGCTGCTCGCGTGAAGTAGGCGTCCATGGCTAAGAAGACCCTCGGCTACGGCCTCATCAGCGTTGGCTGGATGGGTCGTGTACATAGCCGCGGGCTTTCACAAGTTCCAGAGCGTTACCCCGAGCTTGACGTTGCAATTCGCAAGGTGATCGCAGCAGACACTCTGCAAGCTGCACGAGAAAGCGCTGTCAATCTCATGGGGTTTGAGCAAGCTACCGAAAACTATCTCGATGTAATTAACCATCCTGATGTCGATATCGTTTCAATCTGTTCTCCAAACTTTCTCCACCACGAAATTGCTATGGCTGCGATTAAGGCAGGCAAAGATTTCTGGATTGAAAAGCCAATGGGCCGTAGCGAAGTGGAATCTCGCGAAATCGCAGAAGGTGCAATCGCTAAGGGTTTGATGACTGCGGTGGGATTTAACTATCGCCAATCTCCTGCCATTGCTCATGCGCGCGAGCTGGTACGAGGCGGCAAACTTGGAAAGATCTACAATGTCGAAGTCAAGATGATTGCAGATTACGTCAACGATCCTGAAGGTGCCTTTACCTGGCGCTATGTCAATGAATTCGCCGGTTCTGGAGTTTTGGGTGACTTGATGTCACATGGTTTTGATTTAGCCCAATATGTAGTCGATGACATCACCGAAATTAATGCGCAATCAGAGATCTTTATCAAGCAACGTCGTGAGGCAGCTCCTGGCACTTCACACTTTGCCAAGAATGCATCTGGTGAGCTTCGCACTGTTGAAAATGAAGATTGGACTTCAGGCATGATGCGCTTTGCCAATGGGGCAAGTGGTACCTTTGAGAGTTCGCGGATTAGCGTTGGTCCATCATGCGAATACAGCATTGAAGTTCGGGGCTCTCTCGGAACAATCCGCTGGAACTTTGAACGCCTGACCGAACTAGAAGTCGCCTTCCGCGATGCCCCTGAATATGGCTTTACTCGTGCACTTTCAGCCCCTGGCGATGGCCACTATGGCAACTTCCAGCCAGGACGGGGAATATCAATGAGCTTTGATGATCTTAAGACTATTGAGGCCTCTCTATTTATCAAGTCAGTACTAGAGCGTAAGCAGTACGCACCATCAGCATCTGATTGTTACTCAGCCGCTGAATGTATTGCCGCCGCAAAACGTTCTATTGCAACAGGATCTTGGCAGAAAGTTAACCCAGTAAATACCAATCGCACCACAAAGGATCACAAATGACCGAGTCACCATTTCTCTATATGAAGAAGAATTCCAAGACTGTTTTGTGGAATGACTCAGCTGATCCCAAAGAACTCAAAGATGCACTCACTTGGGGAATAGTTGGCGCAACATGTAATCCAGTTATTGCGCTCACTGCTCTGAAAGCAGATCAAGAACATTGGGTTTCTCGCATTAAGGATTATGCCAAGTCACATCCAACTGCCACCGATGATGAAATCGGCTGGGCGATGGTGAAGGAACTTTCTATCAATGCTGCAAAATTATTTGAGCCAGAATTTGAGAAGCAGCATGGTCGCAACGGTCGTCTCTCTATCCAAACAGATCCACGTAACTTCAGAAATGCTAAGGCACTCTCTGACCAGGCGCTCGAATTTTCACAACTTGCCAAAAATATGATTGTGAAAATCCCCGTAACATCGGAAGCAATCGCTGCCTTTGAAGAGGCTACCTACCAAGGTGTCAGCATTAACGCCACTGTCTCTTTCTCTGTTGCACAAACTATTGCTGTTGCCGAAGCAGTTGAACGTGGCCTAAAGCGCCGTGAAGCAGAAGGAAAAGATATTTCTCAGATGGGGCCTGTCTGCACCATCATGGTTGGTCGCGTTGATGACTGGGTAAAGGTAGGCGCCGAGAAGATGGGTGCGAAGGTAGACCCTGAGATTCTTGAATGGGCTGGCGTTGCTGTCTTTAGACATGCACACAAGGTCTACACCGAACGCGGCTATCGCACACGCTTGTTATCGGCTGCATTCCGTAATCACATGCACTGGTCTGAAATCATCGGTGGCGACTCTGTAATTTCACCTCCATACGCATGGCAGGTAAAGATCAATGAAATGGGCATAACACCCAATCTCAATAGCGTTAATGAGCCAATAGAGGCGCGAATCCTTGATCCACTCCTAGAAAACTTTCCAGAGTTTAGAAAGATGTATGACATCGATGGCTTAAAGGTAGAAGAGTTCACTCACTTTGGAGCGACTCTGCGCACCTTGCGCGGCTTCTTGCAATCAGTCAATGATCTTGAATCATTTGTTCGCGATGTCACCGTTCCAAATCCAGATAAGTAAAGGAAAGCTATGACTACCCTGCCAAAGCCACATATCTTTAAAGCTGCAGAATCCAAGCCACTTCGCTGGGGAATCTTTGGCGCTGGCTGGATTAGCGAAGCGATGATAAAGACCGCGCAGCTCAACTCCAACCAAGAGTTTGTGGCAATTGCTTCACGTACGCCGGGCAAAGCAGAGGCATTTGCGCAGAAGTGGAGACTTCCTTCATTCCACAACTCTTATGAAGAGCTCGTTGCACGTGATGATATTGATGCGGTTTATCTAGGAACGTTGCCATCAGATCGCCTCGAGGTAGCGCTCATTGCTATTAACGCTGGCAAACATGTCTTAATTGAAAAGCCGATCACAATGGATCTCGCTGAAGCCGAGCAGATCTATGCAGCTGCCAAGGCGAAGAAGGTTTTGGCCCTGGAAGCGATGTGGACTCGCTTCTTGCCGCAGATGGATATAGCTCGTCAATTGGTTGCTGATGGAACTATCGGAGATGTAGAACTTGTTATCTCTAATTTCTGCCAAGCTAATTTGGCTGTTCCTCGCCTATTTACACTCGGCGGTGGTAATCCAATTATTGATATGGGTATCTATCCAATCGCTTTCACTCAACAGTTCTTAGGTGAACCAAGTGAGATTCATTCCTTTGGAAAGCTTCATCACAATCAAATCGATGAAGAGACCCACACTTTTATGCGTTACGCCGATGGTTCACGCGCAAACTTCGTACTCTCGGCGCGTACAACTCTTCCTCACTGGGCCGGCGTATCTGGCAGCAAGGGTGCTCTCACCTTTGGGACCCCATTCTTTACACCCACATCAATCACTCTGCATGGCCCTGAATTCAACGGTGAACAGACCACATGGGTTGATGACCTCGGGCTACCTGAACATTTGGGCTTGATTCACCAAGTTCATGCCTTTGCTCAGTACGTCGAGCAAGGGCTCTTGGAATCCCCGCTCTACACCCATCAAGAATCTCTCAACAACATCAAGACAGCGCTCACCATCGGAAACCAGATCGGAACTCGCTTTAAGTAAGTTCCACTTCAACATAGTTAGGAATAGGCTCGGACAATGACTGAGAAACTAAGAATCGCAATTATCGGTGCCGGACGAATTGGGTATGTCCATGCCGGAAGTGTTAACGACACTCCAAATCTCGAGCTCATTTACGTAGTCGATCCCTTTGAAGAATCTGCCAAGAAGGTCATCGCTGACTTTGGTGGCAAGTACTCATCAGATCCTGTCGCAGTCATCAACTCTGGTGAGATTGATGCAGTCATTATTGGTTCACCTACTCCTACTCACATCCCACTTCTGCGTGAGTCAATCAACGCTGGCGTTCACGCGCTCTGCGAGAAGCCACTTGATTTAGATATTAAGAAAGTTGATGAGCTTCGTGCACTTGCGACCTCTGCAAAGATAAACATCACTCTCGGCTTTAACCGCCGGCAAGATCCACAATTTAAAGCTGTCAAGCGCAAGGTAGAAGAAGGTCAGATCGGAACAATTGAGCAAGTCATCATGACAAGCCGTGATCCAGGACCTGCGCCACAGGCATACATCGCAGTCTCTGGTGGAATCTTCCGCGATATGACAATTCATGATTTCGATATGGCTCGTAACTTTGTGCCTAATATTGTTGAAGTATCAGCATTTGGCGCCAATAGCTTCTGCGACTACATCAAAGAAGAAGGCGACTTCGACAACGTTAGTGTTGTTATGAAGGGTGCCAATAACGAAATTATCACCATCATTAACTCACGCCACTCTGCCTACGGATATGACCAGCGCATAGAAGTATTTGGTGACAAGGGCATGTTGCAGATCAGCAACCTCGGTCATTCAACTGTTCAGCTCTCAAATAAGGATGCAACCGCAAGCGGTGAGCCATATATGGACTTCTTCCTTGAGCGCTACGCCGCTTCATATCGCAATGAACTCAAGCTCTTTATCGAGGGAATCAAGCAAGGCAAAGTCCTTGGCTCTACCTACGATGATGGCCGTGCGGCACTTATCTTGGCTGATGCTGCTCATGAATCCGCTCGAACAGGTAAATCAGTCAAAGTTAACCTTAACTAAAGTAAACAGGTGGCCTCTTCTCTGAGTAAAACCCAGCGAAGTGGCCTTCTCTTTGCCTTCATAGGAGTTTTTGCATTTTCACTATCCCTGCCATTTACCAAGATGGCTCTCAGGAGTTTTGACCCACTCTTCACCGCGTTTGCGCGTCCCGTAATCGCAGCATTCTTAGCAATTCCTCTAATGCTTGCCCTCAAAGCGCCAGCTCTGCCGCGCCATCTTTGGAGACCGATGGCATTTACAGCACTCGGTGCAGTCTTTGGCTGGCCAATCCTGATCGCTGTTGCGCTTGAACGAACAACTTCATCACACGTCTCTGTCATCTCAGCTGTAATGCCTTTGGTGACTGCAATAATCGCCGTGATTAGAAATAAGAAACATCCGGGAACTTCTTTCTGGGTTGCATCCTCTTTAGGAACTGCGCTCTTAGTCTTCTTCTCAATTAGCAGAGGCGGCACATCTAGCGCTGATTTACTTACAGATTTGATTATTCTTGGCGCCGTTATCGCATCTTCATACTGTTATGTAGAAGGCGCAGGTCTTACCAACTATCTCCCTGGCTGGCAGGTGATCTCTTGGGTAGTAGTCATCAGCCTGCCGATTGCAATTCCCGGCACGATTGCTGTCTACCTCGCCACATCATCTGAGTACACACTTCAATTTGATGCAGTTTTTGGAATGCTGGCAATTGGATTATCGTCGATGTATTTAGGATTCATCGCTTGGTATCGCGGCCTACGCGACTTCGGTGTTGCGCATGGATCTCAAGTCCAGCAGCTGCAAGCAATAATGACTCTGGGATGGTCAGCGCTTCTACTTGGCGAATCTGTCACTCTGACCATGGTCTTATCAGCGATAGGAATAGTGCTCTGCGTTCTTTGGGCGTTATCTAATGTCAATAAGGTAAAGGACTAGTGCAGAGGGCGAAGCTCTACTTTTCTATTACATGCCTTCGACGCTTCAAAGGCTAACTTCTTCGCTACATCAGCATCGGCAGCTTCAATAAGCCAAAGTCCGCTGTAATGCTCTTTCGTTGCAAATAGAGGTTTTCCAGTCTCTATATTCGCTCCCTCACGATTATCTATTACCGTCGCCGTCTCGGGTGCCTGAAGTCCCCAGGCAAAAATCCAGTGCCCGTTCTCGCGCAGATAATCATTAAATGCGTTGATTGTAACCATTTCTTCTGGTGTTCCCGAGTTAGAGAGATCATCAATGACCGAAATAAGAAACTTCATTTAGATATCTTAATTCTTCTCAGCAATTTCTTTCAAACGTACAAGCGTCTTTGCAACCGCTAACTGAGTCCATGGGTAGGCTTTGCGAAAATTGAGCCAAACTTGAGCAATTGCCGGAGCGAAACTTCCATCAAAACTTTCAGTTACTTGTGTTGAGCCGTTACCTAGATCGACTAGTTCATAGCGCCATCGCCAACGACCTAAATGGCGCCAGGCAATCAGTTTGTCTTGTTCGTACTCAACCACGGTATTTCTAATCCAGTAAGTGATTCCCAGCCTCATCTTCATTCCAAATTTAGAACCCATGACCAAAGTTTCTGGGCCACTTACATTGGAGGTAATCGTTGCGCTGCCATCGATATCTTTATGGCGCTTTGGATTACTTATGATTGAAAATATCGTGGACGGACTTGCCTGAATAAGAATTCGCGCAGATTTAATCTTGGGATTGCCAGTGTTTAGAATCTCGGAACGCACCTTGTCGGCAGTCATGTATTTAGAGTAACCGAGAGTCGCCCTATAAGCCGTTCTTCCGTCGGAAGACTGCAACTATCGCATTTGCGTGGCCATGCCCCATCTCGAATTTCTCCTTTAGATGGGCAACTTGCTCCATATGTGCGAGCTTTGAGACTTTCTTAAGTTCTTTCATCCAATGTTCAATTGGCTTGCCGTACTTCTTCTCAATTG
>JACCDU010532835.1_pt1 | contig 18923 bp, 56 predicted proteins | sample 7446081 | NCBI WGS metagenome assembly JACCDU01 (sample SAMN15323447, study PRJNA562643) | freshwater metagenome | isolation source: river surface water | place: USA:Blue River Watershed | collected 2017-08-17
CGTCAGGGACATTGATATGGTACACTTTGAGATGATGGATGATGGGTTTCTCTGGTGTGGAATCTATCATAAGAATGGTCAGGTTGACCATTTCAACATCACCGCAAAGAAGAATAAACTCTCTACCATCTGGATGCCTAACTGTGGATAATCTCTTACAAAAATACAAGAAATGGACTCAAAAACAGTATAACAAATACTACTATGAGTATGAGTTCAAACCTAACTTTAAATGGAATATTTTTGATACAAATAATGATTGGGTATATGACCTTAATAAGTGGAGGGAGTTTATTTGGGGTTGGCAAAGTGTAGGATATGCTTTTGAAGCATGGACTTATTGGATGAGGGATATGAAATATCAGTATAAACTTCCATATGCAATGTGGAGTGAGTTAAACGATGGTTATATGGAAATGTATGTTTATTCTTGGTCAAAGAATAAATAATAATGCCTGTGTGGTTCGCATCTATCAGGTAGAGAGGGAGCAGAAATGCTCCTTTTCTTATATAAATAGTATTGCGAACCACAACAGAGTAGAACTATGGAAAATCCTAACGGATTTTATACCTATGCTTATTTGCGTGAGGATAGAACTCCTTATTACATAGGTAAAGGAAAAGGAAGAAGATTATATAAGAAAGGTAAAGGAGAAGTTGGAAAACCAACTGATAAATCTAGAATAATCCTTCTCAAACAAAATATAACCGAAGAAGAAGCAATCAAACACGAAATCTATATGATTGCGGTCTTTGGTAGAAAAGATTTGGGAACTGGTATTTTACGAAATAAAACTAATGGTGGAGATGGTGTTTCGGGAATGATTGGGAAATCACCTTGGAATAAAGGTAAAAAAGGATGTTTTAATGAAGAAACTATAAAAAAGATTAGAGAAGCAAATAAAAATGCTTGGACGGAAGAACTTAAAAAGAAAATGAGTGATATGAAAAGAGGAATACCCATTCCAGAAGAACGGAAGAAAAGAATATCTATAGCACATATTGGTAAAACCATAAGTGAAAAAACCAAACAAAAGTTGAGAGAACATAATGTAAAGTATCTGTATGAAATAACAAGTCCAAAAGGTGAGATTTATACTACGGATAATCTCAACTATTTTTGTAAATCAAATGGACTTGATACTGCTGCTATGCAAAGAGTTTGTTTCGGTAAGCAAAAATCACATACACCAAAGAGAAAGGACAGAACTCCTGGTAGTGTTGGATGGACGGTTCGCAAACTGGAACACTTGACTTGATTTTTTATCTGAATTTTGTTATGATACTTTTAATAAAAAAATAAAATGGACTTTCCAACATTCCTAAACAAATTTGTAATTGGATTTACTCCTATTCAATATACATCATTTTGGTATTGGTTTCGTCTCATCAATCATTCTGATTGGAGAATGGATGACCACCACAGATATTGGGATTTCTGGAACTCTATCAACAGAGGACTTCTGGATATAAACTACAAATGGGAGTTTGAAAAGTTTTGGGGAAAGGGCACCAAACCTGAAAAAATTATCCTCCCAAAAGAAGATTTTGATGCCCTTGTAGAACGCTTGAATGAACCACCAGACCCTGCTACAATAGAAAAAATCAAAAGAGTTTTGCTCAGAAAAGCACCATGGGATTGAAGAACCGTGTCTATCAGTGAAAAGGCAAAAATTTATTATAATGTATGGTGCTGTGCTCATCTGAGGCGATATAATGCTAAAATGAAAGGTGACTTGAATTTGTACAATAGAGAACAAGAAACTGTTCTAATGTGTTTAAAAATGAAAAATGCAAAATGGTGGAAGTTCCAGGGTGAAAAACAATGACTGAAAAATTTACACAAACGTCAAGTGTGCCCTATAATAGACACAGATACAAATTAGTCTACACAAATCAAAAATATATAATTTATGAAGATTATGAAGAAGCACGACTTGCGTGGTTTCAAACTCCTTCACAACTTCTAAGTCATATTGAAGTCTTAGATAAAACAACAAAATCAAAAGGATTTAAATGATGTTTAGCAGACCTCTTTTAGGAACTGATACTGATAAAGTTAAACTCACTTGGTTTGAGTATATCTGGTATTCTTGCATTCTCCAAGGATGGTATAACTTTGGTTGTTCTTTCCGTAATTGGGCAGACCTGATGGGAAATAACTATCAAGGATATGGTATTCTTCCAAAAGATGATGACCTTGAATGGTGTATTGATTATTTCTGGGAGAGTTTAGAAGATGACATTTATCCTAAACATTTTCTTGAAGAACTTCTACAAATGTCTAATGATGTGAAAACAGGAAAGGTAGAAATTATCCCTATGGATGAAGTTATGGATAGAGTGAAAAACCTTGTGGGTGATATGATTGATGATGTAAATTTGAATGAGGAGTTAAATGAAGACGATGCTTGAAGAAGAGTTCCCTTACGATCAGTTCCCCTGGAAGTTGGTTTATAAAGATGGGAAAGAAACTAGGAAATGCTATTTTGAATGTGAAGCACATCGCAAGAAACACATTGAACGTTATAAATTAAAGAAAAAAGACATTAAATTGAGTTACAAATTTGAGGAAAAGCAATGACAAATCGTACTTTTGTTGATAAAAATGGAAACTCTTGGGAATGGGAAGAAACCCCAGAAACTATTGAGACACTTAAGAAACTTCATGAAACTGTAAAGAAAGTAAATGAGCGAAAAGAAACTAATCGATGATTATTTTTATGTCCAACAAAAGAAATGGGGGACTTGGGATTCTTATGATAAGGAAGGTAAATGTATTATCACTTCTCTAACCGAAGATGAATGTATTAAAGCTACTCGTTTCTATCTTAAAGGAAAACAAGAAGGATTTCCTAAATCTAAAACCTATGAATCTGAAGTGGGTGGAAAACTATAGGTGTAATTGTAATTTTCCTACATTAGATCATACAACTCCTTGGTATGAGTTTCTCTCATATCAAGAATGTTGTTGGTCTTTAGGTCGTCCAGTTCACATTCAGTCATTTATGCGATATAATGCTTATTTGAAAGAAATTGGAGTCATTAAATGAGTGATCCGAATTGGTTTAAAAAGAAATGGGGAATTGTAAATGAAACTCCTACTGAAAAACTTTTAAAAAGAATTGAAATTCTTGAAGAAAAATATAATGCTCTTCTTCATGATGTAAAACATCTTGAGGAAGAAAATATTGAAAATAGTAATGTTCTTTATGAACTTTCAAATAGTTTGGATGCTGTAGATGCTCGCATAGACATTATCACAGCAGAGAAATGGTTGCATGACAAAGATGTGTGAATTTAAACTGAAGAGTTTAATTTCAAATTTTTTTAGTTTAGAGAGTCAAAATCTACCAAACTGGATACAACCTTGTATTGTTAATCAAAATGGATATTTAAAGTCATATTTGTGGTCTAGTGAACACTGCTCTAAAATTAGATTATGTGAATTAAACATTAAAGATAAGTTTAAAGCGGAATCTCTGGTCATTTATCCTAATGTAGATTTAGATGTTCCAATTTTTGGAACGGAATATGTTCAAGTTTCTAATAAAAGATATTTTGGTGCAATAGATTTTCATCCAATTAGTAAAAATGAAGAATATTTAAATTATTTGGAAATGTTTCCAAATACTAAAATCAAAAAATCTAAATTTTATGATTTAAATGAATTCTTTTCAAAAAAGTTTTGGACTAAAAGACAATCAAAAGATTTTTATAATGAGTATTTGATATGGGTAAAATTTTATATTAACCAATATCAAAAATATCTTTGCGATTCTCATTCTGAACCAAAAACGTTTGAATCTTTACACCAAAAATATAATCAACATATGTCTCAAAAAGATCCCGCATTTGGAATATTAAAAATATATTTTGGAAATGAATTCTCCAAAAAATATATTGACGAATTCTTATTCAAATCATAAATAAATTGAACTTTTTTGGTGTAAAAAATGTATGATGAATTAACTGCTTTTGAAAGAGCACTTGCACGATTTGGTGACAAAGTTGCCCTAATTGCTGGTCTTGAGGTAAGTGATAAAATCTCACCAGAGGAGGCATATCAACAAATAAAAACTTTATATAAAGAACTTAAATCTCTTCGTAAAGTTGAAAAAAATACTTGGAATGATGACGTTCACATTGACTTATGATGGAAGACACACTTAAAATAACACAAAATGAAGACGGATCATATACAATGGATTGGGATCCACAAGATCCAAAATGGTCATTTCTTAATAACTTGACTTCCAAGGAAATTCAGGTTATAGTACAGCAAGCAATACAGGATGCCATCAATGCCAATTAAGTATCAAAAAGTTTGGGATACAATGAATAATCTTGAGATAGTGACATCCAAGATTTGTTCTGCACGTGAAATTCTGGATAGTGCTGTTGATAGGATTCAAGAACATCAATATGATAAAGTAGAAACTCTTTTGCATGCTGTTGATGAATTTCTTCAGTATTATCTTCAGGAGTTTGATGAAAAGTTTAAGAATGCTTGGGAAGCAACAGTAGGTGATTTGCGTGATGGTGATATTAAGTCCAAACTTGGAGATGATAGAAACGATCCCTCACAAAAATATCAAAATGCCTTAAATGATTTTTGGGAAGAGTGTTATTATCCAGAAGAAGTAAAAGATCACGCTATGCCTCCTTGGGGGCATAGTGATCTTGAATATTCTATTGCAAATTCAAAAAAAGATAAAGTAATTCGGTGGAAACTTCCTGTAAATATTGATGATTCAAGTGGCGAATATTACATTAACTTTCCTGATGACTTGCTAGAAGCAGCAGGTCTTAAAGAAGGGGATCAAGTAGAGTGGATAGATAGAGGTGATGGTTCTTATCTTCTTCAAAGGATAACAAAACCACTAAAAATGGAAGAGTGCTGATGTTTGAACTTTTGGTTTGTGGATATAATTTAAGTTGTAGTTATGATAGTATAAGAGAATGGTCATCTGGACCAAAATATCCACAAGATCATGCGGTTGTTTGTAAATATTTTGAAGATATAAATCAAGAACTTCCAAAATATTGTAAATGGAAGGAAAAACCTTTTATACCAAAAAGAAGGAGTGAATTTTAATGGCATTATCTGAATCAGTTCAAACTAGTTTAAAGGAAGCAGAAGCATCATTAAGGAATGCTCTTGCATACGCTGCACGTCAAGAGCGTCCTATGGTCTGTAGTGTAATTGCAGATTTAATTCAACGTATTGAAACTCTACAAACTACAGATTCTTTATTGGATAAACTTGAGAATCGTAAATCAGGAGATTCTGGATTTTTTGGGACTTTCTTTGGAAAAGATGACTGAACCTAACAAATTTGGTAAAGCACTTCAAGAGTGGTGGGATTCTGATTCCTTCAAAGAACTTCAGAAAGCAAATGAAGAAGCAAAGCAACGTGCTGTAGGCAAATACTTTATGCTTTCTGAAGAAGATAAACTTGACATGGTTCAAGCAATTTGTTATATTGTGTGTAAAGCAGAGAGTGAAGGTACATCACATCGTGGACTTCAAGATTCTCTTGGCATTTATCCTGCCGGTTTCTGGGTAGATAATCTAATGGATGTTCATAATGCCTTGTGGTCCTATTATAACAAGGATCATGAGAAGAAACTTAAGGATAATCTTGATGCTCTTGAGGACTTTATTAACTAATGTAACGCAATCCCGAAGAAAACATTAAGTTGATAGATATTTATGTATTGAAATGCTAACATTGGGTCACATCGCAAAGAAACCATGACTCTTGCAAAAACAGGAAATAATTATCTATCACTTGAAGAGTGGAACGAATTGAATGCACTGAGAGAAGCAATCAATTATGATCCACACACTGTTTCCCCGCAAAAAATGGAAAAGTTTACTGAGTTATTTGTAAGATCTCTTGAGGGTAAAAGTGACAACATTGAAGACAATACTCGAACAATTTTTTGATTTAACTCAGGAAAGTTTGCCATCATGTTTGAGTTCAAGCATATCTGAAAACAATGCTGAATTAAAATCTTATTTGTGGAAAACTGATTCATGTTATAAGATAAGACTTTGTGAACTTTGTGTTCAAAACAAATTCCATGCAGAAAGTTTAGTAATTTATCCTCAACTTAACTACGAAACACCTATTTTCGGCACAGAATATCTAAAAATAGGAAAAAACAAGTATTTTGCTGCTATTGATTTTCATCCAATTACTGAAAATCAAGAATTCATGGAATTTCTGGAGCAATTTCCAGATAAAACTAAACTACATTCTAAATTTTATGATTTAAATCGTTTTTTCTCTAAAAAATTATGGATGAGGAGGAAAAATGAAGAATTTTACAATGAATATCAAATAATGGTAAAATGTTTTTTACATCAATACAAAAAGTGTCTTGAAAAGTCGGAGATGAAATCCAATTCCTTTCATCTTAATCATTGTGATTATAATCGGCATATGTCTACAAATGATCCTGCGTATGGAATTTTAAAGTCCTACTTTGGGAATCAATTTGCAGAAGATTATATCCATAAATTTTTATTTTCAAATAAATAAGTTATTAGTATATCTAAAGATGGAAAACATTCATCAACACATAAAACAAGATGAAAATCTTTTAGAAGATCCTACGATTTCACCTCAGTCACGTAGACACATTGAGAGTGAATTGCAGGCACTTAAAACTTATAAGGAGAATCATCCAAACGATGATCATGATCCTACACCACTAGAACTTTATTGTGATGAGAATCCTGAAGCACCTGAGTGTAGAATTTATGAAGACTGAGTGACACTTTTACAACTGGCACATATGGGGTTCTCAGGGCACTGGGAACCCTTTATAATATGTGTATATGCAATTCAGCAATGAAACACTTTCTTGTTGCCACTGTAGTCTTATTTGCACCAATGCCCATGACGGCACAACAAGTGAATAACTTTGCAGTTTGTACCCAAAATCAAGAAGTCTACCGACCTGGTGGATATGATCGCTATGGAAATTATGTTCCTGGTGGTGTAAGTGTACAAACTTACAATGTTCCTTGCAATCGAGTGAATCAAAGTTATGTGCAACCGAATCAGTATTATGGTGGATATGGTTATTATGGTAGACCGACTAATCCTAACTGCAATCCTGTGAGAACTGCATTAGGTGCCACTTTAGGTGGTGCAATTGGTCGTGCTGCAGCAATGAATTATCCACAAAATTACGGTTGGGCAACAGCACTTGGGGCATCACTTGGAGGTTTGACTTTTGCCTGTTAAATGAAATATAATACTTTTGATCGCTTCCTTTTCATTCTGTCCTTCATTTGGTTTTCTCATTGGTCATGCAATCTTACCTTGAAATTACTGGATATGGTTTTCGCAAACGCCTCTGTGAGAATGTTACCATTTGGTTTTTAGATAAATTTCTACCACGCCATCAACTTGATATTCAGATTGTTCATCGTGGATTGAAGCGTGAAGGTGTGCTTGGATATTGTGATTTTACAGATGATTATAAGCGTCCGCGATCATTCTTGATTGAACTGGACACTTATATGGAAGATGAAATTTATATTAAGACTCTTTTGCATGAGTTAGTGCATTTGCGTCAATGGGTGAATGGTTCTTTAAAAATGAAGAGGAGTAAAATGTATTACGGTACTTGTAAAATTGAAAATTATGATTACATTGATCAACCGCATGAGATCGAAGCACGACAGCAAGAATCTTTGCTCTATCTTCAGTATCTTTTGGATGTGGGTGTGCCAGTTCGACATGTGGCACACTACTTCCCTAACCGCCTGACGCAGGCAGTATGATATGTAAGTAATCAATGCACACCAATTTGATGAAGTTCAAGTATCCCATCATTGCTGCAGTTGGTTTTGCTATTGGATGGGTTGGATCTATTATTATTGAGAATAGGCAACCCAAAATGATCTATGATCATCCGACAACCGTAGAAGCATTTTGCAACTCTCAAGACTCTCAAGCAAAAATGCATCCTGATTGTAAAAAATAATGAAATTTACGACCGAACAACTGAAGATCATTTACAAAGCAGTTCGCAAGTATCAGATTAATGATGTGCCTTTAAACAGTAAGGCATATCAGGAATGTGATGCAATTCTCAACCTCATTTTCCCCACTCAATATCCATGAACGAGCAAGACTTTTTCGAGGCCCTTGAAGAACTTGAGGCAGATTTATTTGCACTTGCAATTGAAGAGAAAGCAGCGGAATTGGAAGTCACTGTGGACTACTATTTGATGGAGTTTGTATGAAAGAAAAAACCAAACTCATTCTTGCTATCGATCATGTTGATGCACTCACTCAACTGCTAGAGGGTAATGAATCGCAAAAGTTTCTCTATTCTCAGTTGACGCCAGTATTCTATGAACTGAAACGTCAATTGACCAATTGGCAATCCTCTGCTAAAATTATTGAGTCCTAAAGAACAAAAAATGAAGTATCTCTACATCGTTGACTATTGGGTTCCTTTTCCTTCATCTGAGTATGGTGGTCTGATTAACCTAATTGCTTCAAACGACACGGAAGCATTTACACTGCTTTCTAATGAAGAACAATTTGATGATCGATACACGGAACGCATTATGGAACGTGTAATCAATGCTCAAAAGTTTGCTCTACAGGATGATTACGAGTCTGGTATTTTGGAGGCATTTACCACGTGACACAACTATATCGTATTGAAGAATACTTTACAAATGGGTGGGAGTTAATTGATGAAAGTGCAGCAAAACTCACCAAAGAACAGTGCGACATCAAACTCAAAGAATACCTTGAAAGAGGGTTCAACCCAAACTATTTGCGAGCAGTTGCAGATACTTGAGTTTCCTCACCAAGCACCAGCAGGATACAGTTATGAATTCAAACCTTTCAAAAGAAACATTATTTCAATATGGTTGCTTAATCATCGTAAGTATGTTTACAATGGTGGTAGTTCAGTTCGCTGCATCTGGGGGTTCTACAACTCCAAAACAAACGCCTACTATGCACCAATCAACAGTTCAACGGTTGGTAGTGTAGTTCAAATCAAAGATACAACTCAATATTCTGCAATGCAAATCAAACAAAATCCACTCATCTCAGCATTTGTATGAGTTACATTCCAGAAATCAATCATTATGTAACCTGGTCAAATGGTGTTGAGGGGTGGATTTATTTTAAAGGAAATCAATATATCACCATAGAAGCATCAGTTCGACCAAAAGATGTAGAAAACTACAAGGCAGCACCAATTCATTCAAACGAACGTCTGTTGGTCGTTTGTTACAAAGAACAGTGGAAAGAACTCACTTATGTAAAATCAAGAAATTCAATTTATGAAGAATAAAAATGCATGGAGGTGGTGGGCAAAGGCACTTGGTGAAAAAGCATCCAAGTGCGATCGTGAATCTGATACTGTTGCAATTATCCGCACGATTATTTTTGCAACGTATTTGATTACAAATGCTTTCATTGTCGCTGGTGTAATTCGACACTGGAACGACGACTCTCAAATTCAAATCCTCATTAAAAATCCTCATGAAGTACCAAGTAATCTACCTCAAAGACAAAAAGAAAAGCAAGTCCAAGCAAGTGGCAACTTTCTATAAACTTGAAGATGCGTCAATGTGGGAAAAGCATGTCATTGCACAGGGATGTTCAAATGTAGAGGTTGTGCCAGTTTTCTAAGTGGCACTTCACTGCTTTCAACCTGACCAAAATCCTTTATAATTCATTTGTTGTCAAGGAGGAATTCTTTGGATCCTGCAATGATTGAACTGACCGAAGACAACTATTGTGATCAAAAACCAATTACAATGGAGTTTTCATTTCATGAGCATGACTTTCTCAACGAAGTTCTGAATCATGCAATTAATGCATATGATTTTCTTGGATTTTATGAGATTGATATGCTACCAGATGATTCAGAAATCAAACAAAAGTATAACATGCTGATGAACATCAAACATCGTTCTCATAATCTTTGGATGCACCGCTTTGATAATCCTCCTTACGACAATAACTGATTATGAAATTCACTGATCTCAATTTCCAACCACACCCTCACTACGAAGATTGTGGTGTCCAAGCAAAACAATTCTTCCCCAATGGTTATGGTGTGAGTGTTGTTCTCTTTCCTGGTTCGTATGGTTACAATCAGGGTTTGTATGAAGTAGCAATTCTCAAAGGAACTGAAGATGATTGGATTATCTGTTATGATACTCCTATCACTGATGACGTAATGGGTCATCGTGATGAGCGTGACGTTGAAATCATCATGGAAGAGGTAGAGGCACTCAAATGACACAATTCAATGTTGGTGATATTGTCACCAAACTGTATGGTAAAACTCCTGCAGAGATTATTTCTAAGGGTTGGAGAATTGACCAATGGCAATGTAGGTATCTCAAATCCAAACAAACCTTTTATGAAGATGATACCTGTCTAAAACTTTACGAAGGAGAAACTGAAATGGCTGAAACTAAAACCCTGTATTCATTCACAAAAGAAGATGGTATTGTTGCATACGGTACTCATATTGGCACCAACAGTCAAAACCAATACCTGATTGAAGAAAAGGGTACTGGAGCAATTCATGTCTTTGACAAGAGTGCTCTGGAGGAAGTCGTACCTTATACCTTCAGTGCCAAGATGGGTAACAGTGAAAATCATTATGTTGGAACTCCTGGTGCTCTGAGTAAAGGTGATGTTCTACTCTACACTGGTTCTAGCACTCCTCAGATTGCTGTGGTGACTGGTGTGGATACCAAAAACAAGAGTGCTCGTTCCAAGTTCAAGGGTGCTAAGATTATAACTGAAGCAATCTGATTATGACTAAAGTGGTTTATAATGCCTGTTACGGCGGGTTCGGTCTCTCTAAAGAAGCAGTTCAACGCTATTGGGAAATCAAAGATCAACAAGTTTGGATTGAGGATGAACGATGGGAATTTAATGTTTACTTGGTTCCTCCTGAAGAACGACTAAAACCACTAAGCACACAAGAAATCTTTGCTATGAGTAAAGATGAACGAATTGCCTACAACGAAGCATATTCGGCACAATCTTGGTATTATGGTGATGTTGTCCGTCACGACCCTGCTCTGGTTCAAGTTGTAGAAGAACTGGGCGACAAAGCAAACGGAATGTGTGCTAACCTTACTATTAAGGAAGTTGATGGTCCCTATCGTATTGAAGAATATGATGGATTTGAGAGTGTAGAAACTGCTGACACTTATGAATGGATTACTCCCTGACGTAAAATGATTGCTCGTATTCTTGGTACTGGAGCAGGTGTATTCTTAATCCTGCTCATTCTTCTCTCACGGGGACTGCCAGTATTATTCTTCATGAAGATGCTGCCCCTGATTCTACTTCTCATCGTTGCGGCAGCACTAATATATGCTGGCGTAACTTCTGACTGATTCTTTGTTCTTTACCCTGAAATTTATTATGTCTACTGGCAAAATCATTCTTGGTGGTACTGCTGCTGCTCTGGCACTGCTAATCACTGCTGGTCAATTCACTACCATCAGCACTGGTGAGAATGGTCTCTATGTGGGATTTGATGGTCAGGTGAAAAATGAGGTTCTCACTCCTGGTATCAAATACGATGGTTTCGGTTCTATCAAAGTGTTCAACACTCGTAAGATCACTGTAACCGCAAATGATCTGCGTCCTAAGACTAAGGACAATACGATCATGAAAGAAATGGATGTGACTGTGACTTACAGCATCAATCCTACCTCTTTGTATGAGTTCTATACGAACTATGACCTGAGTAACCACGCTATTGGTGAAGGCGGTCAAGTTCAACTGATGTCCAGTTATATTTCCCGCCTGATTACTTCTTCAGTGAACCAGTCGGTTGATGAGTTCCCTGCTCTGGAAGTGAACAGCAAACTGGAGCAGATTCAGGATACCATCAAGACCAACCTGACTGAGGCACTGAAGAAGAATGGATTGGATGGTAAGATTACCATTGATTCCATTATCGTTGGTAAAGCAGATCTGCCCGATGATCTGGTTGCTTCCGTGAACCGTGTGGTTGCTGCTCAATCTGCGAATAAAGAACAGGAAGTGAAGACTCGCACTGCTCAACTGAAAGCAGAAGAGAACAAAGCACTTGCTTCGACTGTTACGACTCAATCGCTGGAATATCAGCGTAATGAGATTCTGAAAGCAGCATTCCAAAATGGTTCGATTCAAAAGATGGTAATCATCAATGGTGCTTCTATGGACTTCCTGCCCGGTGGATTCAGTGGTAAGTGATGTTTAACTTCATTTCTGGTACAATCTTCGGTATTATTGTTGCTACCATTGGTTTTGGTCCTGTTGCTAAGACCCTGGATGGTATGATGCTCAATATCCAGAAGACAGCATCTGAGATGAATCGTCCAGAACTGCCTCCACCAGTGTACCAGAAATAGAACTGTCACAGGGGGCATTCACTGCCCCTTTTTAATGCTATGATAACGTTGTCAACAAAACACCCCATGAAGAACCTTCACCTTGAGCATCCTGAAGACACCATTCTCACGGGTGATCTGTCTGTTCTGAACTGGTTCACTGAACCTGGTCACTTGTCCTTGAAGATTGATGGATCTCCTGCGATTGTATGGGGAACCAATCCTGCCAATGGTCGATTCTTCGTTGGTACAAAGGCAGTATTCAACAAAGTCAAGATTCGTATTGCCCATTCTCATGAAGAAATTGATCAGTTTTATGAGGGGACTGTGGCAGACATTCTCCATGATTGTCTTGATTATCTTCCACACACCGAAGGTATCTTTCAAGGTGATTTCATTGGTTTTGGTGGAAATACTGAATACACTCCTAATACCATCACTTATCAGTTTCCTGAAATAGTTTCTCAAAAACTCATCATTGCACCACATACCTGCTATTTTGCAGAATCTGATCTGCGTGATGCTGTTGCCTATCCGATTGAAACTCATTATCAGATTTTTGATGATTTGTACGTGAAGTTTCTGAAACCGAATGCGTATATTCTACATCATCAAGAATCATTTGCGGATGTTGAAGAAATCTGTGCCTTTGCCCGTCAAATGGCAACAACAGTTCAATTTGCTTCTGACAAGCAAGCAACTCAACTGAAGAAAGCGATCAATGCCTGTATTCGGGAAGAACGTGAGATTGTGGATGATGCATTTGAATGTGATCCGAATCTGATTCGACTCTGGAAACTGGTTGCATCGATTAAGGATGATTGCTTGTATCTTTGTCGCAATGATGGACCTAATGCATACATTGACATGAATCGCATTGATGCAGAGGGTTATGTCATGACGAATCAATATGGTTCTTATAAACTGGTCAATCGTCGTCTGTTCTCTCATGCAAACTTCAACAAAGTAAAGGCATGGGATAAATAAAAAGAAAAACATGAAGACATTCTTCCAGTTTTGTGAGGACATTTCAAAGAGAAGGCAGTATGAACTGACTCGTCATGAAGACGACATCTATCAGACACCATCTCAAAAGTTACAGAATCCAAGACTCACAAAACTGAGAAGGTATCTTAATCGTGAAGTTGGCAAATATACAGTTTAAAGTCAATGAAAACTTTTAAAGAGTTTATAGAAGAAGCGAAGAGAATTAAAGTCCTTCGCACTGCACATTATACTTCGGCATCTAATAAGGAAAATATCTTGAAATCTGGATTCAAGGACTCCCCATCCACAGGAACCTACCATCCTGATGAACGAAAAGGAATTGTTTATACAACACCCTCATCCAGGGTTGGATCTGATTATGGTGGATCAAGAGTTAATTTGAGATTGGTTAATCCAAAAATGACGAATACAGATTCACCAAGAGATTTTGGTAAAAAAATTAAACAATGGATGTCATCAGCATCTGATGAAGATCTTGTAAATGATAGGGGTAGACCGACAAATGCGGTTAATCAGGCAAAATCCGCATTTAAACAAGGTGCAAGAGTAGTCAGAGTTCCAAATGCTCATGGAGGTTTCACTCCAAGACCAGGACAGGCACAAGGTTCTTATGTTATGATAGATAAGGATGTGGCGAACAAATCCATTGATCGCAATCCTCAACCAACGATGAGAGCAAGAGGCAAAGAACGTAGAACACAAATTAAACCAAGATCCAGAATGTCAGGATCTCTGTCCAGTACCGGATCTGCATCTAATACAAGATCATATACTCCTGGAGCGGGTGGAAGATTTGGAATTGGTGGAGTTGGACTCGCAGACTGACACTTTTACAACTGTCACAAGACCCCTCCCCCTGCCCCTCCAATACCCCTATAATACAGAGGTAATCGGAACACACCTCTGATGATTACGGACACCACTCAAGACGCACAGATGCGTCGCTCCATTCAGAACGCTATTCTGAACACTGATCTCCAAACTCTTCAACGTGTTGCCTATGAGCAGCAATGTGAAATGTTTGGTCTAAAACCTGACGGTTGGAAACTTTATCCCGAGGACTGAATCATGAGTCGCCGCAATGTTTGGTTGAAGTTTAGTGAGTGGGAGTTAATCAATGAAGAACTCTCCGATCAAAAGTATCATTCTTTTCAACTTTCTCCAAAACAGGTTAAAGAGTGGAAGAATGATATGAAAAAGTTTTCTTATACTGAAGATCGTAAATTTGAACGAGTCGGCATCTATCCTGAGGTCGATTGGGTTAAAAGTGCAAGAGCGGTCAATATTCTATGCCGCGAAAATTGGAGAAGTGAAGATTTACACTTCAATTTAATGCGTTCTCTTCATTCCTTCATTGGTTTTATTGTCACATATTGTGATGATGTAAATATGGACACAACCCGTGAAGAATGGGAACAAATTCGCAAACACATGAAAGATTTAATGGATAAATCGGAACAAAGATTCTGGCATCCTGATGAAATAATTCGACTGTATAACGATTCAATTCTTTCACTGAACAAATGACTCAAGCAACACCGATTTCCAAGCAACACTGGGATGATCTGTATGCTCGTCTTCATGATACCTACACAGAATGTCTGAAGAATCACAATTCAACCTATGAACAGAAACTTGCACAAGTTCTGGATCATATGATTGAAAACAAAAAGTATCTCAACATCCGATGAATCTCTACATCATCAACAGTGTTCTCTATGATTACACTCCTGGTATGTGTGTGATCGCTGCTGAATCCATGCCTCATTGTGAATCTATCTTCATGACACAGTTTTCTTCTGATTATAGCAGGGAAAAACGACAAAAGGAATTTAATGATGCACCAATCAAAGTAATTGAAGGTGTCAATCATTCTGCTGGTGTTGTGTCTTATGTTTATGGTGGAGGTTGATGATGTTTGCTTTTCCTCCTTCTTTCTGGACTGAAGAAGAACTTAAAGATATTCCAGATTCTGATATTTCTGCGGAAATTGCAGATACTTGTATCATCGACAGTCCTGAATGTGATGCTTACTTAAATCGACTCATCGCTGAACTTCAACGTCGTGATAAGATTTCTACTGAATCAGTTTCTTAAGGCAAAAGGTTCTTATCGAGTGGAAGAGAATCGAATCTACCGTGATCTTCCACTTGGTTTCTCCTACTGTTGTCACACATGCAAATCTACTTTAGAGGCATGTAGAATTGGTTATGAACTCAACTCTCTGAGACTCAAATGATTACTGCAACTGAACTTCTGGATTTTCTCTGTAAAGCACAGAAACTCTGCCCCTCTGATATAATTTTTCGTAAAACAGACGAAGGTTATTACATCTCTCTACGTCATGACTGGCATGATGACAATGACAGGTATTATCTAACTGTTTTCATCACTAATGACGGTGAGTCTACTTGGGAGGATGGAGATTATGATTTTGACACGATGAATAGAATCTTAGATGATGAACTTGAAGAACAAAAACAGAAAGAAATCAAAGCACAAAAGCGTAAAGAATTGCTTGCTCGTTTGACTGATGAAGAGAAAGAACTGCTTGGTGTAAAATGACTGACAATTTATTCTGTGTTTGGGCATATCGTATGGGTGATAAACGATCTTACAATTTTCCTGTAGGATTGTTTCGCACTCTTCAAGATGCCAAAGATGCTGCCGATTCTCATCATCTTTATCGTGGTGGTAAATATGGTCATTTGATTTATGAAATGCCTGTTGGACAAGAGTTTGATGCCGAAGAATGTAAACCAGTGATGGATTTATTGAAATGACTGACTTTCTTTCAGAAAAAGAACTCAAACAACAAATGCTAATTGAGGCACTTGAGTATTATATACAAGGTCTTAAAAAAGATCATTGCAATCAAGCAGCAATTGATGCCTTTACTGAACTTCTGAATGAGATTGAGCAATGACTGACGCAGATAAAGTTCAAGCACTGACTGATCTTCTCTCTAATGTGATTCACTCTCTGGAGATGACAAAGTATGAGATTGAAGATGTATCAGAAGCAGCAAATGTAGTTCGTGAGGCAGACCACTATCACCAACAAATGATAGACATTCTAAACTCTGAAAACAAATGAAAATCATCGAAATTGATGGTATCAAATACCAACTGACCCCAATTAAAGAAAACAAACCAGAAACTCTTTATGACATTGTAAAAGAATGGGTTGATGATCCAATTTGCCCAACGGTTGATAAACTCATTCGAAAGATTGAATCATGGTTGCCCAAAGAATTAAATGAAATTGAGGGTGGTGATCGGTATTATAAAGGGTACAATACGGGTTATAATGCTTATCGTGAACAACTATTGAAGAAACTAAAGTAATTCATCCTTTATCCCGAAACACAAAATGAAACACCCACTTGATGCTATCTTCACCGTACTTCCTCTTCTAATTGTTGCGATATTCATTGCAATTCCAGTTTCAGGAGTTTATCAGGCAGTTACGCTTCAAAAGACAATCAATCAAGAATGCAATACAAACTATTCATTGATGGAAGTTGCACTGAACAGTGATAATTTAATTCAACTCTGTAAAGTTAAGAATCAAACTCTCACTCTCAAATGACACAAGATCAAAAAGTTCAAGAAATGATGAAACTCTGTTCTCGTCTGATTACCAGTCTTGAGAACACTTCACACTACATTGATGATCCTGCGATTCATACTCATGTGATTCAACTTGCACAAGAGTATGATCAACAAATGACCGAAATCTACTTTTCCTAAAGATCGATGAAACTGACTAAAAAGCAAAGAATCATTGGTCTTGCAGTTCATCTTCCTATTCTACCACTCACTCTTATGTTTGCGATTGTAGGTAGAGTAAGTAAAAGAATCAGAAACTTAGATGTATTTCTAGCGAACAATCTTCACTCCTTTATCAAAAAGATCAAATGAAACAATTCATCTCTGATCCACTGAAGACTGGTTTTCATTATGTGGAGTATACGTATATGGAATCCAAAAAACGTGCAGTCTATTTCTCATTACAATCTGCACAAGAAGCAATGATGAAGATGATACGCAGAGGTGTTGAATGTCATGGTCTTCATGAATGGAAACCAAAACCAGAGATCATGTCAGTTAAGAAGAATAGCAAGAATAAACAATAGGAATAGGAATAATAGTATACCACTCCAATCAAATCCAACGTTACGACTTCCACAATTAGGACAGACGTTACTAATGTTCTTACCTCTTGGATACCATGTGTACCAACAGTTATAGCACATGTTTTGTGGTCTTTTTGTAATTCTAGACATTTTTTATATTAAAAAATATATTAAAAAATATATGTTTGTGTTTTATAACGATTATATAATGATATTGTTATATGTTGTTATAGATCTCTTTACTTCTTGTAAATACTCTTATAACCCTGTAAATACTCTTATAAATGTGTCTGAGTCTTTATAAACCCCTCTGAGACTTGTGAGTTTAGTCTGCACTGTACCACGAGATCGCAAAAAAGTCAAGACCCCCCACATAAAAGTTCACAGACCCACACATAATTATATAATACTACCGTTATATCATGAGACCCACACAAAATCTAGACGAGACGCATATATAGAATCATATGAATCTCGACGAGACCTGTGAGAACACTTGCATCTCGTCGAGTTTTATGGTACAATAATCAAGTCACTTACAGAATCTCGACGAGTTATGTACGACGATTACGATCTCGACTATTCTTACAGCAACGATTATAATCTCGACGAGGATGGGCATTATGCATCAGATCTCGACGAGGATTATGCACGAGACTCGCAAGACTATCAAGATCTTGCATTTCGTCACTACGCATGATAGAATCTAGACCACACTACCACGAGTTCTTATGATCGCACAAAAACGCCTAGTACAAGTCACACTAGACCTTGAGTGTTATGATGATTTAGACTTGGAGCATATTAATTGGCATGAACTTCTAGACCTAGAAGGTAATGAATCAGTAACCGCTAAAGTCAAAGACTATTCAGACTTATACTAGCATAAGAACTCACGGTAGTCAAGTATACTGTGACAATAAAAAAAGCGGCACAAGGATCGAATCCAAGTGCCGCTTTTGATGTTTATAATATTCGCAGTTCACCACCACACCATGAAGAACGTTCGCATCAAAGTGCAGACAAATGATGGTTGCACTACAATTTGGTATGAAAAGTCAAGGGCAAAGAATGCCACTGATGTAGTCTGCAGGCGTGTTTATGAACAACTTGCAGGATTGAATCTTAAGGAAGTTGAAGTGACAGTCATCTAACTGGCACAAGGGGGAGTTCCTTCCCCCACTTCATGCCCTACATTGACATCGTTGTTCACCACACACCAATGGCAACCAGATCACGAATCGGCATTGAACTCTCTGATGGTTCTGTGCTCTCTGCGTATCATCACTGGGATGGTTATCCTGAGTGGTTGGGTCGTATTCTGAAGACTCATTACAACTCCTATGATCAGGCAGCAGAACTGATTGATGGAGGTGA
>JACCDU010504386.1_pt1 | contig 18916 bp, 16 predicted proteins | sample 7446081 | NCBI WGS metagenome assembly JACCDU01 (sample SAMN15323447, study PRJNA562643) | freshwater metagenome | isolation source: river surface water | place: USA:Blue River Watershed | collected 2017-08-17
CAAACCACCCACGCAAAAGGCACCACAACAATTCCAGCACACCAGGTCGCCTTGCTCACCCCGTTCAGCGTGGGATGAATTAGCACCTCCACAAAGGAATAAATTGCGCCGACTAAATAGGCCCCCACACCCAAAAGTATTGCAATGTGCGTGACCGAAAACGTTTCAATCATTTGCTACCTCTCGCATGGTTTGTCACCCGAAAATCGACATTCACAAGCAAACTTATGAATTAAGTAAATAGTAATCCTCAATTTAGCCGGATTGTGATTTCCGCAGCACAAGATTTCGCTTATGCCCCAGTGTTGGTGCGCTAGGCGGGCAGCAGCCCCGTCACCGACGCGATGATCGTGATGGTGACCGCGGCCCCGGCAGCAAAGTTGAGCGCCAAGAAACGCCTCCAGCCCCGGTTAGCATCTGCAGAATTCGCGTCGGACACGTTCCACCACTGCACAATTGCTGCGCAATACAGGAAAGCGGCGGGAGCCACCAACCCCAGCGGCCATGGCCCGGCCAGCAGGATGACTCCGGCGAGCGCATACAGCGTCACCGCCAATCGGACGGTCCAGCGGGCGCCGATCACCGTGGCAATCGATGCCAACCCGCCCTCGCGGTCGGCAACGACGTCTTGGACTGCACCAAAAGCGTGGGAGGCCATGCCCCACAGGAAGAATGCCACCATGCTGGCCGTCAGCGCGGCGCTGGCGGGGGCCTCGTTGAGGCTGAACGCATAGAGTGCTGGGCTGACGAAATGAAAACTCGAGGTGATCGAGTCGAGGAAGGGTTTCTCTTTGAAACGCAACCCCTTGGCCGAATACGCGACGACGGCGAAAAAGCTGGCGGCGAGAACCCACCACGAGGTCGGATTGCCGAACAACACAAGGAAAATCACGAAGGGTGCGGCGAGCGCCGCCGACGACCACAAAATCGGGGCGTGCAGGGAGGGTGGCACGAGTGCGCCCTCGATTCCTCCCTTGCGCGGGTTGCGGATGTCGGATTCGTAGTCAAAGACGTCGTTGATGCCATACATGGCGACGTTGTAGGGGACGAGGAAAAACAGGGTGCCCACGACTAGGACCGCGGGGTTGTCGTTTCCGCTCAGCCAGTACGCCATCGCAAAGGGGTATGCGGTGTTGATCCACGACAGGGGGCGGGATGAAACAAACAGTGTGCGCAGCAGGGTCATCGTCGCCCCACTTTATCGGCCACGAAACCTGCGATGCCCCATATCGCTGGCACCAACAGCACGGTGGCGATGATGTAGGCGAAGTCTTCGATGGGCGCAAAGCCGATGCGCAGGCCCGATATGCGTGATTCGTCGTAGGCGACGATGCCCAGTCCGACGATGACGTTGTCGAATACTGCGGTGAGCGCCACCGAGATTCCCAGGGTGGGCCACATGATCCGCCCGCTGGGAAACACCCGAAGGAACACGGCGAGCCCGGCGATGAAAGCCGATGCGACCAGGAAGGGTGCGTTGATGAGCGTGTAGGTCACGAGTGCGACCCCCGGAACTTGACGAGCCCCAACGTCACTGCGACCGAGTGCACCATCAGCACGAGGAAGAACAATTCTTCGAGCGGCAAGTCGGGGGCGAGCATCACACCGGTCAGCAGCGGACTGTCGCCTTTGAAGAAGACCCCTTCGGCGATGCCCACGGAATCCCACACGAGGAACATGGCAACCAAGGCGACAAGAACGATGGCCGCACGGGCGGGTTGGTTCCAGAAGAACAACCGGAAGCGTCGGTCCAGCGTGAACGTGCCGAACAACGAGAACACGATTGCGCCCAGGTAGAGCCCCGGCATGGTTAGCCTGCCACAGTCGGCGTCAGAGGCTCGGGCATCGGGGTGGGGGTGACGTCCCCACGCAGGCGCTTGAGCAGGACTTCGGCGCTGATCAAACACATGGGCAGGCCGATTCCCGGGATGGTGCTGGATCCCACGTAATACAACCCGTCGACCTTGCTGCTGACATTTCGCGCACGAAACATGGCCGACTGCATCAGGGTGTGTGCGGGGCCCAAGGCGCTGCCCATCCATGCGTTCAGGTCGGCCTGGAAGTCACCGGGGCCCACCGTGCGGCGCACGGTGATGCGTTCGCGGAAATCGGGAATGTTGGCCCATTCGGCGATCGCGTCGATGGTGCGTTCGGCGACCGCTTCGATTGCGGGGTCACCGGCACCGTCCATTCCGCCTCGGCCCATACCGGGGTCGGCGGGGCAAGGGACGAGCACAAAAATATTGGTGTCACCGGCGGGTGCGACGGAGTCGTCGGTGACCGAGGGCATGCAGACATAGAACGAGGCGGGGTCCGGCATGCTGGGGTGTTCGGTGAAAATCTGTCCGAAGTTGCTGTCCCAATTCTTGATGAAGAACAGGTTGTGGTGAATCATTTGGGGGATTTCCCCGCTGACACCCAGGTACAGCAGCACGGCGCCGGGGCCCGAGGTCTTGGACTTCCACCACTCGTCGGGGAAGGTTTGCAGGTCGTCCGGCACCAGAGTTGTTTCGGTGTGGTGCAGGTCTGCACCCGACACGACAATGTCGGCAGCAAGATGATGCTGTTGTCCATCGGCATCCACATAGCTCACACCGGTGGTCCGGGGGGTTCGACCCGAACGGTCGACGGTGATGTCGGTGGCACGCGCGCTGGTGATGATGGTCGCACCGTGCGCGAGAGCGATGTCGCGAATCGATTCGATAACCCTCGTGAAACCACCCTGGGCGTACAGCACGCCATCGTTGAGGTCGAGGTGGCTCATCAGGTGGAACATGCTGGGGGCAGAATACGGGCTGGCGCCCAGGAACACCGCGGGATAGCCGAGGATCTGGCGGGCGCGCAGGCTGCTGACGAACCTCGACGCAAATGTATAGATAGGGGTGGTCAACAGCTTGATTAGAGTGCCCAGGCGGGTCAGTACGGGCTTCACAAACAGGGGTGTGAGTTTCTCAAACGACGAGTACAGGAAATATTTGACCGCCACCGCATAGGTGTCGGATGCCGACGCCACGTACTTTTCTAACGCTTTCGCCCCACCGGGTTCCAGAGTCTCAAACACGTCGAGGTTGTCGGAAAGTTTCGCCCGCACATCGACAAACGGCGCGCTGCCGCCCTCGGGCTGCTCGCCGGGTTCCGGTTCGAAATAGACGCGATAGCCGGGATCCAGCAAACCCAAATCCAGCTGTTCGGCGGCGCTCGTGCCCATCAATTTATAGAAGTGGTCAAACACTTCGGGCATGAGATACCAGCTGGGGCCGGTGTCGAAACGGAATCCCTTGTGTTCCCACATGCCGGCGCGACCGCCCACGTTGGGCAGTGCCTCGATCAGTGTGACGTCACGACCGTCCTTAGCCAACAGAGCCGCAGCGGACAGGCCGCCCATGCCGCCGCCAATGATGATTACCTTGCGACCGTTATCCACGATGATTCCTATTTGTCGGTAAGCGAACGGAAACCCAGCATGATGCGGGCAGCGATGAGGTATTTGGTCGGGTTGGGCACACTGATGCGTGCACGCAACAACTGATCGGCGGGGGTCGACCGAATCCGGCGAGACAGTTCGGCAAAGAAGTCGTGTGCCAGGGCCACCGCTCGTGCCGCGTCGTCGGGCAGCAACCGCAGGGTCGCGTTGGCGGCAGCGAGGTCGGCGTCGATGTCGTCCACGAGGCGCACCTTGGTGATTTCGTCAAGGTTGTGAGCGGTCACCCCGGGGAAATAACTGCGTCCGAGCCCCTCGGCGTCAGCCGACAGGTCACGCAAGAAGTTGACTTTCTGGAACGCGGCGCCCAGCGCTCGTGCCCCCTTGACCAGTAACCGGCCCTCGTCTGCGGACACGTTGCGTCCCCGCACAAACACTGCCAAACACATCAAACCCACGACTTCTGCCGAACCATAGACATAACGGGCGAAACCAGCCTCGTCGTACTCGGTGTCGGTAAGGTCCATGCGCATCGAGGCGAAGAACGGCGCCGTCTCGGCTGTGGTGATGCCGACTGTTCGGGCAGTGGTGGCAAAGGCGTGGATGACGAGGTTCGACGAGTAACCGGTGTGCAAAGCGTTTTCGGTTTCTTTTTCGCAGTCGTCGAGGATGGTGCGAATCGCATCGGGTGTCAGACCTGCTTCGGCGGCAACACCATCGACTATTTCGTCGGCAATTCGCACCAGCGCATAAATGTTCGAGATGTGCCGGCGAGAATCCGCTTTCAACACACGCGATGCCATTCCGAACGATGTCGAATACTGGCGGATCACATCAGCCGAGGCGGCTTGGGCGACCTCTGTGTATAAGTTGAGCCTGTCCACGCACACCCCCATTGTGTTTCGAGTATCGAAAGATTCCGTTCTTTCAGGATAGCCTTATATGCATGACTGTGCCTGAACTTGTGGTGTTGCTGGACGAATCCGGCGAACCAATTGGCGAACACCTGAAGTCAACGGTTCACCACACCGACACCCCGTTGCATCTCGCCTTTTCGTGTCACGTCTACAACGACAAGGGACAGGTGCTCGTTACACGTCGGGCGCTGTCAAAGCTGACTTGGCCGGGTGTGTGGACGAACTCTTTCTGCGGGCATCCCGCACCGGGTGAGGACTTCGAATCAGCGATTTCGAGGCGCGCGGTTGACGAACTGGGTCTGACAGTGCACTCTATCTCGCCCATCTTGCCGGATTTCCGTTACCGCGCCGTTGATGCTTCCGGAGTGGTCGAGAACGAAATCTGCCCAGTGTTTTCGGCTATCGCAGATGGCGACCCCCAGCCGTCGTCGGATGAGGTGTGCGAGTGGGCTTGGATCGATCCGCGCGAACTGGCTGCAGCAGCACACGCCGCGCCCTTTGCATTCAGCCCCTGGTTGGTCATGCAACTGCAGCAACTCGGCTGATTGCACAAATACCCCCTGGGGTATTACTCTGGAGTGAGTCAACTCACGAACGGAGCACCCATGTGCCAGCAAATTTCTTGCCGCAAATGTGGCAAAGCCACCTGGACCGGCTGCGGCCAGCACGTCGATGCCGTCATGCGCGGGATCCCCAAGTCGCAGCGCTGCCAAGGCCACGCCAACGATCCCAAGGAACCCGGATTCTTTGCGCGACTGTTTGGCGCTAAATAAGACGGACTCCAGAAGCAGCGAAGGCCCGACACCTGCGTGGTGCCGGGCCTTCGTCATACTGCCTAAATGCCTAAATATTTGTGCGGTGGAAGTTCTGGAACGACCGCGAAGCCGTGGGGCCGCGTTGGCCTTGGTAGCGGCTGCCGTATTCCGACGAACCATAGGGCTTCTCGGCTGCCGAGGTGAGCTGGAAGAAGCACAGCTGGCCAATCTTCATGCCGGGCCATAGTTTGATCGGCAGGGTCGCCACGTTGGACAGCTCCAAGGTGACGTGGCCGCTGAAGCCGGGGTCCACGAAACCTGCGGTCGAGTGCGTCAACAGACCGAGTCGTCCGAGCGACGACTTGCCCTCAAGGCGCGCTGCGATGTCGTCGGGCAGGGTGACGACCTCGTATGTCGCACCCAGGACGAATTCGCCGGGGTGCAGGATGAAAGGCTCGTCGGGGGCGACTTCGACGGCGCGGGTCAGATCGGGCTGATCTTCGGCGGGGTCGATGAAGGGGTACTTGTGGTTGTCAAAAAGACGGAAGAACCGGTCCAGTCGCACGTCGATGCTCGACGGCTGAATCATCGACATGTCGAGGGGGTCGAGGCCCACGCGTTCGGATTCGATTTGGGCACGGATATCGCGGTCACTGAGCAGCATGTGTTTAGTTTATCCCTGCTCGTTTGAGCAAACCTGAAGCAACGCGCACGCCGCGAACTTCGGCTCGTTTTCTTGATTTAGACACAAAAATTCAAGTAGTATTTAAGCACCGAGTGCGTTAGCGCCCTCAACACCACAAGTATCCCTTTCGAATTGAGGAAGCTGTGAAGCTCAACAAACTCACCGCCGCCGTTGCAGCCGGAGTCATGCTGCTCGCTGGCCCCGCCACCATGGCCACGGCCAACACCGCCCCCAACGCATGGAGCCCCCAGGGTGAATCCTGGATTTCTGTCGCCGAGTCGTCCAAGGTCTACTTCGAATCCTTCGGAAGCAGCTACGACGACTACGGAATTTACTATGTGGGCGAGGGCATCACCTGTACCTACCACTCGATTACGGCGACTGGCCCCTTCCTCACTGGTCAAAACCTTTCCTCGTCGGAATGTGTGGACGACCAGAACACCGCATTTGACCCCATCGACAATGCCACTCGCTTGGGCTCCAGCCCCTTCGGATTTAATGTCAACTTCTATGGCACCACATACACCTCGGCATGGCCCAACACCAACGGTGGTTTGTACTTTGATGCACCCGACAATAGCTACGACGCTCTGCTGGGCGCTTTGGCTGCAGACGCCCAGAGCTCGGCGATTTTCCCTCTGGCCGGAGACCTCTATTACGAACCCACAGAATCGAACATGTGGGTGGCGCAGACCACAATTGAGGGTCATGACGCCGTTGTGTTCTCTTGGGAAAAATTCCACAACTGCTGCAACAGTGGCGCAACCGAGGAAAACATGAGCTTCCAGCTGGTACTCATTGACGCTGGGAACGGTGACTTCAACGCCATGTTCAACTACGACGCATTCGACGCGTTCGACCAGGGATACCAGGCCCCCGCAGTGATGATCGACATCGCATCGGGCACTGTGGGCTCAAACGTGTTCGAGGTCCTGTCTCTCGACAACGTACCCAACACGTGCATGGAAGTTTATGTAGAAAACTCGTACGGCACGGTCACCGACTCGCAATTAGACTCTGACCTGAATTCGACCGCATACTTCAAGATTGACGATGCTGCCGATTCCACAATTTCACTGTGGACCGACGACACCTGCACGACTGCGCTCAACATGAACGTCGCACAGGACACCGCAAACGACCTGATGGCGTACTGGGAAATCGAAGACGACAACAGCACCTTCAACGCAATCGGCGCTGGTTGGAGCACCTACAACCAGACCACGGGTGAAGTATCCGCAACCGAAATGTTGCAGAACATCGACGCAGACACCATGATCGACGGCGCTTCTGACCCTCTGATTGAAATGAGCTGGAACACTGATGTGCCCGGTCGTTTCGTTATGGGTCAGCGTGGTGGTTCGACCGTGACCGAGCAGTCCGAACTGGGCGGCATCGGCACCGGTGAAGTGACCGAAGAAACCGCAGAACCCGAACTGGCCGCAACCGGCGCGCAGGATGTTGCACCTCTGGGCCTCGGCGCAATTACGCTGATCGCCGGTGGCGTGGTCCTGATGGTTCGCCGTCGCGTGATGAGCCTGTAACTCACACAACAGCAACACTCACTGTGGCCTCGAGGAAACTCGGGGCCGCAGTTTTGTGTTGGCAATTCTGCATCCATTCGACGGATATGAGGCATGTCATGAACTCCGGCGCGCCGGCAGCAACATTTCGGACCGATCCTGGATCATTGAACCCAAGATATGATTTTCATTCAATCTAAGGTGGCCTCGATGACAAGGTATTGGTGGGTTAGTCAAAATCAGACGTACAACCACGAAATCGGCGGGGGTTACATGTGGGCGCCAAAGACAGCCAAGAATGGCACGATTCCAAAGTCCTACGCGAACATGACCGAGGTCTCCCCAGGCGACATAATATTCAGCTTCGCCGGACAACAAATCAAGGCAATTGGTATTGCGTTGACGGCAGCGATCGACAGCAACAAACCCGAATCGTTTGGGCGAGCAGGTGACGCGTGGACACCATCGGGTTGGCGCATTGATGTCATGTACACGGCAGCCACGACCCCGATCTTTCCCCGCCAACACATGGGTGTCCTTGGCGAGATGCTCCCCCATCGACATTCGCCCGTACGTCCTGATGGCGTAGGCAACCAGGCATATCTGTTCGAGATTGAATCCGACCTTGCCATGACGCTGATTGGTCTCACCAACACGGTAATACCCGACATGCCGGCATTTAGCTTGAAGGACCTTGAATTCGATCCCGTGGAGCAGGAACTGATAGCCCAGACACACCTCAATGTCACACAGAAAACCACACTAATTTTGGCGCGCAGAGGCCAAGGAATGTTCCGTTCACGCGTGCAGGTTATCGAACCCTTCTGCCGCGTCACTGGCGTGCACTCAGCGAATTTTTTGGTGGCAAGCCACATCAAACCGTGGGCAGATTCAACTGATGCAGAGAGACTTGACGGAAATAACGGCCTCTTCCTGTCACCACATATTGACCGACTGTTCGACGGTGGATTTATTACCTTTACACGGAAAGGCCGAATCGAAGTCTCGCCATCCCTGGACGCTGAAGTTCTGCTGCGGTGGCATGTCGATCCTGGTCAAAATTTTGGTCGATTCTCGGAAGACCAGGGTCATTTCTTAGCTCATCACAACGAGATAACGTTCAAGGCAGCCTAAACAACTGCGCACCGCGGTCGCCTACAACACTGTGGCCCCCAGCACGAATGCTGGGGGCCACAGTGTTGACGTTGTTGGACTTAGCGGGTGGCTTGGGTCCAGGTGACAACCTTGTACTGCTTCGTGTCGACATTTGAAAGCGTGAAGAAGTTCAGCTTTTTGAAGTCCACGGTGGGTGCAACCAGGTTGATGTTCTGACCGGTCTGGTAGCCGGTGTAGTTCTCGCCGGTCACGGTGGCAACACGACCAGTGGTCACACGGCCAGTGGTCAGGCTGATAGTCGCAGCTGCCCACGACTGTCCGGGAGCATTAGCCCCACCGATGCGAACGCCCACGATGGTGGAGGCGCTCACGGCCTTCAGCGGGCTGAGGTTGCTGTAACCCGAGAACGATGCGTTGCTGGCACCGGTCGAGAAGGTCACGTTGGCCTTTTTGGTCACACGGGCCAACGAGTCGATCGTGAACAGGTGGCCGGGAACTGAAGGTGCCATGCCTGAACCCGGGTTGGTGGTGATACCCACCCAGGTGTTGGCTGCAAAGCCAGGTGCAAGCGAGACAAACATGGCCGTGGGTGCAATCTGTGTCGAAGTCGCGGCAAGAGCCTTGAGCTTCTTCGCAGCGTACGACACGGTGATCACCTCACGCTTTGTGGGGTTGACGCCCGAGTTGCAGAAACCGTTGGTCTTTGCATACGTCGTCACCACAAACACGTTGGCTGCGGCCGTCGCGGTCTTGGCGGCAGGGTTGCGCCCCTGGCTGACCGAGTTACACGGTGCTGCGACTGTTGAGTAGTTCGTCAGCTTAGTGATTGCGGTGTATGGCGAAGCCGAACCGGAAGCGACCTTGATGGTGGCCAGAACGACCTTCGTCGGCTGCGATGCATCGGTCGGCATGCAGGTCACCTGAACCAGAGGCGCCTCGATGCTGGACGACACTGTGGTGGGGTAACCTCCCGAGTAGCCGACGCCGAACTGTGCCTGGCACAATGCAGCGGTGTGATCGGTTGTCACAATCTGGGTCTTGATGCCGGTTGCGGTGTTGTTCTTGCCCCACTTGAAACCGGTTCCACCGGAAGCAGGGAGGTAACGAACGACCCACGAGGTGCCGCTGGCGCCCATCCAGTTGACGCCGCTGACGTTCATGACGTTGGGCACAACCACCGAACCGGTGCCGGCGAATCGAGTATCAGCTCCGGTCGAGAGGCTGCGAGTAACGACCAGGTTGCCAGCACTGATGCCCGCATAAAGGATGTCACCGTTTGCTCCGGAGTAACCACGGCTGGTGGGAGCAACCACGGACGATGCGTGCATCGTGCGAGTAACTGCTGCCGCTGCGTTGGGCGAGGTTGCGCCCGTCAGGGCCTGCAGTACACCAATTACCTGAGGCGATCCGCCACCGCCACCACCGGGGTTTGCAGGAGTGGTTGCGTTGGTGGTCGAACCCCATTCTCCGGCGCCTTCGAGCTGCGAATAGGCGTTTACCGAAATTGCGTAGGTGGTGCTGGCGCTCAGGTTGCTGATGGTACAAATACCACCGAGAGGCGAGCTCGGGTTAGTTTCCGAGAGGTATCCGGTGAACACGGTAGTGCCATTGAGCTGAGCACGGCATTGGTAGCTCGTGGCGCCTGGGACACCGGTGATGGTGACGGGCACAGAGTTATAGGTGGGGGTTCCCACGGTGAAGCTGGGAGCATCCAAACCGCAGGGGCGCGATACCGAAACCGAGGTGTCGTCAGCGCGAACCACATCAACTGCCATCTGGTAGGTCTCTCCGGCCACCATGTCGATAATCTGGGATCCACCGACAACCACAATGCTGTTCGCAGCATCGGGGTAAATGAAGCCGGTGCGACCTTCGAATGACACGGTACCTGCGTTTACTGCAGTTTCGGCCATATCGGCGGCGCTGAGGTAGAAGTACAGGGTGTCCGCGTCCAGGCGGTACAGGTACGTGTTGTCGACAGCGTCGAGTTCGGTGATGCCCGTTCCCTCGATGTCAACAGCCGTTCCTCCGGTCAACCCGTGGGGTGCGACGGTGTTGATGAGGTAGCGGTTCGACTGAATTTCGTACGACGCGATCGCAATCTCGTCGTTCAGAAAGGTGCTGTAGTTACCGTTATAGGCGCGACCGTTGAGGGGGTTAACGTACGCGCCGTTTCCGCTGGTATCACCCAGGTTTGCTGAACCGTTGGACACGTCAAGCTGGGCGACGAAGCGGTCGCCGGCACTCAACGTGTTTGCGACACAGATGTTGCTGATGTCGAAGTTCATCGAATTGTCGGCCGAAGTGGCGGTGTACGACGTCACGTCGGAAACCCGAATTGTGGCGTGCATGTTGACACCCACTCCAGCGTCGGTGTCGAACCATTCAGTCGTCGACCCGGTCGAGGTCAACGTGGGGTTCGCCGCAATGCTGACATCAGCGTTTGTCGTGTTGGTGTAGCTGTAGTTGCGGTACACCGAAATGTAGTTCAGAGCACAGGCTTCCGCGTCAGCCGACCAGGTAATGCTTGCGTTGTAGCCCATGGCCGCCATGGGCGCATAACAACCGTTGCCTGCTTCTGTCGTGCCGTACCACGAGTAATTTCCGCTCATGAAAGTTGCCGAGCTGACGATTCCGGCGTCAAAGGTCAGCACGTCACCGACGGCGATGTCGGTCACGGGAGTGATGACGGGGTTCGAGTAGCGCTCGTCGATGGTGAAGCTGATGCTCAAGTCCACCGATTCGCCGGGACGCACCACGACGGGGGTCGAGGCGTCAAAGTCACGGTTCAAGTTCGCGTCGAACTTGGTTTCGCCCATTGCTGTAGCCGATGCGGGGGCAACAGCGACGAGGCCGGTTGCCAGCATGCTCGCCGTCGCCACAGCGGCGGTAAGTACCTTGGAGAGTTTCATGGAGTTCCTTTGCGGTTCGATGATCCACGCGGCACTTTTCGCAGGCGCGACAGACGGTGCCAAATCCCAAGTTTAGGCACGCAGTTTCACATCGAGGGGCGAAAAATTTCGCAAAACCGCCATATGTTCGCTGGGGCGAACAAAAAAGTTGGGCCCGCCCCGAATGCGCATCGAGGCAGGCCCAACACCGCACATTTTTAGATAAACAGGGTCGTTCCCGACTCGGATGCCTCGCCGAGGAACGTGGCGACACCACCCAGTTCAACGCCGGGCAACAGGTCACTCTGGGCGATACCCAAAAGATCCATCGTCATGGTGCACCCCACGATTCGCGCGCCGTTGGATTGGGCCTCGGATATGAGTTCGGGCAGCGAGTGCACACCGTTCATCTTCATCACCCACTTGATCATGCGGGTGCCCGCACCAGCCATGTGCATGTTTGACAGGGTCAGTTTGTCCGCGCCTGCCGGCATCATGGCGAGGAATGCCTTTGACAGCAGTGTGTGGCGTCGACGCGGTGGTTTGCGCAGGCGCAACGAGTTCAAACCCCAGAACGTGAAGAACATGGTGACATCGTCGCCCATGCTCAATGCCCCATTGGCGATGATGAATGCAGCAATCACCTTGTCGAGGTCACCCGAGAAGACCACAAAGGTGGTTTTTCCTGGTCCGGTCGAGTGGGTGGTGAAACCAGCGTGTGCGGCAGTGGCGCCGCCCTTGCGAATCGTGGCACGGTACCCGGGGCCCTCGGGTGTGATGTTCACCAGCTCGTGGCCGTTCTTGCGGGCCCACGCGGGTGCGTCGTTTGCAAAGCCGGGGTCCGACACGCGCACGACAATCTCGTCGCCCGAATTTGCGGACTTCATTTGCTCCGACAGCTTCATGATCGGGCCGGGACACGCAAGGCCCGTGCAGTCGAGGTCGATGCTCACACCCGAACCGGCGGGAGGCATCACGAACAGGGATTCCGCTTCCGCATAATTTTCGATCGCGGGAACCGGTGTCGAGAAATCGAGGTCGACTTCGTGGAACGTCTTGAACGTGTTCGAGCCACCCGACAGTGTTTGCACGTCGGTGAAACCGCGGCCCACCAGCGCACGATAGGCGAGGTACGAACGGAATCCGACAGCACAATACAAACGGATGGGCGTGGCGCGGTCCCAGCTTTCGCTGGCCTCGCGGATGTCACCCAACGGCACGTTTTCGGCGCCCGGAATATGCCAAATATCGTATTCCTCGGCGGTGCGCACATCGATCAGCCTCTTGCCGTCAATCGCGGCCGGGTAGTCCTGCGCATGCCACAACACCAAATCGCCGCGCACAACATTGCTGGCCACAAATCCCGCCATGTTCACAGGGTCCTTTGCCGAACCAAACGGTGGGGCATACGCCAGTTCATATGTCTCGAGATCAAACACGGTGTGGCCGGCGCGCAACGCAGTGGCGAGGACATCGAGCCTCTTGTCGATGCCATCGAAACCTGCGGCCTGGGCGCCCAACAGCTTGCCGTTCGTCGGGTCAAAAATGACTTTCAAGTCCATGTTGGCGGTGCCGGGGTAATAGCCGGCGTGACCGGACGGGTGCACATGCGCGGTGGTAAACGGCATGCCTGCCGCGGTGAGCTGACGTTCCGTAGCGCCCGTCCCACCGGCAACCATGTCGAACACTTGCACAATCGACGTGCCCTGGGTCGACAGGTATTCGGTGTCGCGGCCACACATGTTTTCGGCCGCCACTCGCGCCTCGCGGTTTGCGGGTCCCGCCAGTGGTGCCAGATATGTTCCCGGCAACACGGTGTGTGGGGTTTCGACCGCGTCACCCACTGCCCAGATAAACGGATCCGAGGTCCGCATGTGTGTGTCGACGGCGATTCCCCCGCGCGGCCCCAATTCCAGTCCCGCGGCAACAGCCAGTGCAGTGTTCGGTTTCACACCGACCGACAGGATGACCATATCGACCGACAGGGTGGACATGTTGTCCAGCTCCACATGAAGCCCGCCGCCTTCGCGCGGACTGAACGCGGCAGCCTTGGTGGACAGGTGCACCTGGACTCCACGAGATCGCAAATGGTGTTCGACGGGGATTGACATTTCGCGGTCCAGTGGCGGCAAGATTTGGTCGGCGAGTTCAACGACCTCAACGGTTGCACCCCGGTGAATTAAGTTTTCGGCCATCTCAAGCCCGATGTATCCGGCACCGATCACGGCGACGTTGACACGAGTTTTCGATTCACGTGCGGCATCCAGCGCGGCATCGAGTTCCGCCTTGATGGCGTCCATGTCGCCCACGCGACGCAACACGTGCACCTCGGGGAGGTCTATTCCCGGCAGCGGCGGACGGATGGCATCGGCACCGGGGCACAGTGCGAGGGCGTCATAGGTTTCGGTGTACTCGGTGCCGGTATCGACATTGCGCACGGTAACCGTTTTGGCTGTGCGGTCGATGGCGACGGCCTCGGACCCCAACCGCACGTCGAGGTTTAGTGACTCACGCAACGAGTCGGGGTTCTGCAGCAACAACCGGGACCGATCGGTGATGACCCCGCCAATGTGATACGGCAGCCCACAGTTCGCAAACGACACATGGTGTCCGCGTTCCAACATGATGATTTCCGCTGATTCGTCCAAACGACGAGCGCGTGCGGCGACCGAAGCACCTCCGGCCACACCTCCGATAACAACAATTTTCATGCGGACTCCTTGGGGTTCGGCTGGGTGGTGGACCCAATTCGACGTTACCCCTGGGGGTATCCCCACGTGACGGGACTTTGTGCCCCGATTAGAAATGACGATGCCCGGACCCTTTCGGTTCCGGGCATCGTCGGCATGCACTTGTTAGCTGAATGCCGCCTCGAAGAATGCATCCGAGAGTGTCACGCGGTTACCCGACTCGCTATCGACGCGCACATACACGCCGTCTGATCCCTGAACGAATCGTCCACAGGTCGAGCCGACCACCAGGTAGTCGGCGAGTGGCGCCATGACACCTTCGGCTGTGGTCAGCACGAGCACGACCTTTTCACCTGCCACTGGGGGCTTTCCTCCACCGATGGTGGGGTACATGTCGACCGTCGCGCCCGAGTCGGGGTTCGACACGGATCCGTCAACCGGGCCCTCGCCTGCGGGAAGGTAGGCGCCGTTGGTGACCACTGTCACTGTTCCCGAGATGGCCGAGTTCGATGAACGCGCGACTTCGACAGTCATCACACTGTGGGTGATCGAGAGCTCGAAGGTGTCATCCTCGCCCTCTTGGGTAGTGACGACGGTGTATTCGACATCGGTGATGGTGCCTTCGATTACTCCGGCGACATAATCCGAATATTCGGGGGCAAGGTAATCGATCGGGTTCTCGAGCCCCAAAGCCACCGATGCGTCCATTGCGGGATGAGTGGTGGCGATGGTGAAGTTCTCGACAGGGATTTCGCCGGTCGATTCGGGGGTGGTGTCGGTCGTCGAGGCGCATCCCGACAAGGACAGGGCGGCAACGAGACTCGCGGCTAACAGCGTGGTGTTCTTTTTCATCGGTGACTCCTGTGTTGGTGATTACGACAGTTCCGCAAACTCGTTGAACTTTCTTCACGATAACAGGGTGAGTTTTTTTGTCAACACAAAATGAGCCAGACTTCGGTGCTCGCCGGGTGAAAGCAACGATGCCCGGAACCTTTCGGCTCCGGGCATCGTAATGAATTCGATGTGGTTATCGAGTGCGGCGACGCAGCGCCACGAGGATTCCACCGACAGCCAGCAAGGCGATTGCAGCGCCGGCAGGGATCACAGTGTTACCCGCACCGGTTTCTGCAAGAACTTCGCCGTTAGCGGCAAGTTCGGATTCCGAACCCGAACCGCTGCCCGAACCAGATCCTGAACCGCTGCCGGAACCACTACCCGAGCCTCCACCGGAACCCGATCCCGATCCCGAGTCGTCCTGGACGATACCCGCGTACGCGAATCCGACACCACCGGCAGGCACATAGGTGCCGGGCATTTCGCCATCTGCTGCGCCGTTCGAGTCATAGGTGTAGGAATATCCGTCCGGTGTCGTGACCACGACAGTCCAGTCACCCTCTGGGATGTCGGGCATCTCGAAGTAGCCGTTAGCGTCCGTCAGCACGGTGTACACAATGCGCTGAACGGGGAACAGTGAGCTGGCGGTGCGTGCACGAGTGAACGCCAAACCGCTTGTGGGATCGATCAAACCGATTTCGACAGACTCGACCATGTTCTCACTCAAGTCCTGAACGCCGTCCTCGTCGTCGTCGTACCAGACGATACCCGCGATGGCCTGCGTCAGTTCGGACTGACCGTTGTTGTCGACATCGAGCTCTTCCTGCAACTGGCGGACACGGTCCGGAACTCGAGGGCCACGAGGCTTCTGAACGGGGTCGGGCAGATCATCCAGCGAGTTTGCGCTGGTGATGTTGCCATCCTCGTCGGCTTCCTGATCCTTCAGATCCTGAAGTGCGTCGTTGTCGATCTGGTTCAGCTGACCGTTGTTGGCATTCGGGTTGTCGGCACGAGCCGCGTCACGTTCCAACACAAAGAAGTCCGCGGCGCTCATGTTGCCGCACAGACCCGAATAGTCAACACCGTTCAAGGTGTAGCCGTAATAGATGGCCTGACCGATTGCGTCCCAGTTCTGGCCCGCGAAAGTGCCAGGGTTACCGTTCTGTGGAACATAGTTGAACGGAGGAATGATGTCCTGCCACTGCTTTTGGTTTGCAGGGTACGAGAACGAAGGGTCAAAAACGGGCTTGCCCGTGTAATACGGGTTGTGGTTTACGCCACCGTGACCATTGCCGCTGTTGCCATTGCCGATGATCGACGACATGCTGACCGTGATCTTGCGATACGGGTTCGTGGTCGCGTGAGTGCGGTGACAAATGGTGACCTTCTCGTTCACGCGGTTCGGCACAGCCTGTGCGGTGCCCACACCGGTGCCCAATGCCAACATCGCGACAGCGATCGACAGAGCTGCGGCGCGCAAGGTGGTGCGAGGTCGGGCATTAATTCCCAGACGAATCATGGTGGTCCTTTCGAAGGTCAACACTTTTCAGTTTAAAAACAAAAAGAAATTCCACAAACATTTGTGAAGAACAAATTTGGCATCACCATGTTTGTGCGCGAAAAAAGCCTCGCATTAGCGAGGCTTTCATTTCGCGCGCCCGGAGGGACTCGAACCCCCAACCTTCTGATCCGTAGTCAGATGCTCTATCCATTGAGCTACGGGCGCACTGTTGCCGAAGCAACTTGTCTATCTTACCCACAAACCAGCCCAGAGCAAAAACTGGGCCCGCAACCGCGTTGGCGGAGACGGTGGGAGCCGTCAACACCCCACAGGGTTGCTTCCTCCCAAATCCCGCAACACCCACCCGCACAAATAAAAAGACCCCCGAACAAGGGGGTCTGTTTATTTGGCGGAGACGGTGGGAGCCGTCAGCAACCCACAGGGTTGCTTCCTCCCAAATCCCGCAACACCCACCCGCACAAATAAAAAGACCCCCGAACAAGGGGGTCTGTTTATTTGGCGGAGACGGTGGGATTTGAACCCACGGTACCCCGGAGGGTACTCCACCTTAGCAGGGTGGTGCACTAGGCCGAACTATGCGACGTCTCCTAGTAACCCCTCAATGATACAGACGAAACCGGCGGCCGGGAAACTAGTGCGTGGCGGCAGGCTGTCGCATCAGGTCCATCATCGCGGGGTTGGCCCGAACCTCGCCGTCGGCGTGGAACACCAGGACGGCGAGCCCAGCGATGCGAGTCGCCAAATCCAGCGTGTCCATCCCGCCGCTGACGATGGCGGTCGCCCACACGTCGCTGGTCACAATATCCGATGACACTACGGTGGCCTGAATGATGGATCCGGTCGAATCGGCGGCGCGCCAAATGTGTTGGCCGCGTTCGCTGAAGCCGCTGGTGGCGATGGCGGACCACTCGCCGCCCAGTCGCACCACGGCGGCGGGGTTCCCCAATCCGTCCGATTGTGCGATGCCCGTGACCCAGGTGCCGGGTTCACCCGAGACGGTCATGTCGCCGCCCGCGTTGATGCTGAACGTGCTGAAACCGTGGGCGCGCATCACCGAGTGTGCAGAGGCGAGAGCGTCAGCCTTGACGATCCCGGTCAGGTCGATGACCCCGTCGGGACGATGGGGGGTGAATGCACCATGGGTGGATTGCCGCCAATCCAAGGCTCGCGCGTAGGTGTCACGAATGTCGTCGGACACTTCGGCCAGCGTGACGTCGTTGCGCGACAACTGACTGAGTGGCGATTCGGGGCGGTACAGCGAGTAATCCCGGTCGTACAGGTCGAAAACTTTTTCGATTCCGTCGAGCGCGGCGATGGTCCGATTCGAGTCGGCTGTGGAATCCGTGGGATCTGCGACGCGGATCGACACGGTCGTGCCCATCGTGTCAAAGATGTGGACGGTCATCCCGTGTACCCGGCGGCGTCCAGCGCGGATTGCAGCGACTGCCTATAGGACTGCGCCGTGTATGTTGCACGCGAAATGTTGGTGATGTCGGCGGACTGGATGTCGAGAACTTCGGCCAGCAGGATGGGGATGGCCTGTTCGTTGATTTCGACACTCTTGCGGTCGTTCGATGGGAACTGCAGAGTTTGGACGTCGGTGATGGCTCCGCCCGAAATGACGACCTGAACCTGCATGGGCCCGAACTTGGTTTGAACAGTGTCTCCCACAAAGGTGCCGTCGGACCCCGCCGCTGTGGTGCTCGTACCCGTCGAGGTGTCGGTCGTTGTCGACGTGTCTGTGGTCGACGTATCCGTGGTCGATGTACCAGTTGTGCTCGAGCCCGTTGTCGAATTGTCGGTATTGACCGAGACCTGGTCGCTTGACGCTGTCGTGGTCGAGTCGACGTGTTCGGCCGCCAGTCCGGCCTGGCCGATGTTCCACCCGATGGCAATCAGGCTCGCGGTGGCGGCACCGGTGATGAATGCAGATGTTGTGCGCATGATGGCTCCTTACCAGGCGAATTCTTCCCAGTGCACGGCGTGCGCGGGGACTTTGTGTGCGGCGAGGTCGGCGCGGACGTTGATCATCCAATCGCTGGGCCCGCAGATGTAATAGTCGCAGTCGCGGGGCTTTCGAACATAGTGGGAAATGTTCTCGCCGTTCGCCCATTCTTCGGTGGGCAGCCACGAGGCCGTGTTGGGGCGACGGCCACTGAGGGTCACCAGCGTGGCGCCTCGAGCCCTGCACAGCGCGGTGATTTCGTTCACCAGGTAGGGTTCCGCGTCGCTGGCGCGCAGGATGACGGTGATGTCTCCGCGATCGGCGGGCAGGTCCTCGAGCAGGGCGCGGATCGGCGCGGCACCGATTCCGGCGGCCATCAACACCACCTTGGGCGACGAGCGCACGGTGTCGGTGAATACCCCGTACGGGCCCTCGGCCCACACCCGAGTGCCGACGCGGATGCGCTGCAGCGCTGTGGTGTTGTCATCCAGGGCTCGCACCGTCAGCCGGATGTACCGCCCGTTGGGCGCGGCGGACACAGAGAACGGGTGCGCCTCCCACATCATTCGCGGGGTGATGAATCGCCACTGGCCAAACGACCCCGAGGGGAACACCCA
>JACCDU010036176.1_pt1 | contig 18893 bp, 12 predicted proteins | sample 7446081 | NCBI WGS metagenome assembly JACCDU01 (sample SAMN15323447, study PRJNA562643) | freshwater metagenome | isolation source: river surface water | place: USA:Blue River Watershed | collected 2017-08-17
AGTGCAAATTTAGACGCAGAATACCCGCTTCTTCCAGGTAGACCACGATACCCTGCAATAGAAGACACACCCACAATCACCCCTTTTTGATTCAATATGGAGGGCAAAGCAGCTTTAGTGGTGTATATGGTACCCCAAAAGTTGATGTCCATCACTTGCTTCAAAGTTTCTGTATTTGTTTCTGTAATTAATGCCCTCATACTAATTCCGGCATTATTAATCAACACATCAATCTGTCCCCAAGTGCTTAAGACATCTGTAATAAATTGTTCACATTCTTGTTCCTTACTAACATCTACACCTTTCAAAAACAAAGGCGCACCGGGATGCTGCACTTGCAATTGATGTAATTTTTCCTGACTTCTTCCACAGGTAGCAACTCTTGCACCCATGGCTAAAAACTGCTCTACCAAAGCCTTTCCGATGCCATCGGACCCACCCGTTATGACTACTACTTGATTGTTGAATACAGACATAAAAATGCGTTTGTACAAAAGTAATTGTTATTTGAAGATGAACCACTTAGGAGCAATTTAGAGGCAAAATAAAGTTCCCTTTTTATTTGGTTTGTTTCGATTAATCCTTATTTTTGCACTCCTCAAAAGGGAAACGGGTTAGAATTGGTAGCTCAGTTGGTAGAGCAATACACTTTTAATGTATGGGCCCTGGGTTCGAGTCCCAGCCAGTTCACAATCTAGCTTGTAATAAGCACTAAAAACTCCGAAATCATCAAGAAATCGGAGTTTTTTTATGCCCTTTTGGCACGTTTTTGTAGTCTTTTGTAGTGGATTGTGTGGCTCGGTTACAGCTTTATCACTTTAAGCTTATGAGCAACTTTCCCATCTTCAGACCTTACACTTACAACATATGTTCCTGGTGAAAGCTGACCAAGATAAAGCTGAGAACCTGCAAAAACACCTTTATTACTATACTTTAATAATCCCGTAGATAACTCATAAAAATCGATATTCAAACTTTGATAACCTTTTATGACAAAATCTATGTTCATTTGATTATTTACTGGATTTGGAGCTAGTTTGATAAATTCATTACTGCTCAGGTTAATTATACTAGTTACCAAGTAGTAATAGGGTGTACTAAGAGAACTTGAACAACCATTTTGAGTTGTTTTAGCAGTATATAAACCTGAAGAAGGTGGTTTATACTTTTGAGCCGTATCATTTAAAACTGTGCCATCTTTAAACCAAGAAGTACCTGCAGCTCCTGTTAACAAATAATTTTCAGAGTCTCTTGATATGGTTGGTGCATTTGGAATTGGTTTTATTGTAACTTCAATTTTAGCTCTAGGACCTTCACAACCTGTTGAACTAGTTAATTGGCTTACATAATAGTTACTAACACCAACAGATGTTGATAATGGCTTAATTGCAGTATTAGATGCGGTACCTCCAATTGCATTAACTCCATACCACAACAATACATTACCTAAAGTTGGGATAGCCCTAAGTGTATCTGTTGGACTATTATTACAGTATGATGTATCTTTAACTATTGGCATTGTTGGGATTGGATTTATCTTTACTAAAATTTTTGCTCGATATCCCTCATCTATTGTATCTCCAGTAAAATATGTTTGACTTACATAAAAATTAATTGAATCGACCTTGTCTGTATTTGGAGTAAATGGCACTTTTGATGAAATTCCACCTTTACTTTCTTTGTAATAAGCTAGTTGATATTTATCATTTGTTTTTTTGGCTGCTATCGGAGACGCTTTACTTCCAAGACAGAAAGATGTATCAGAAACAAATGGCAATGGAGGATTTTCATAAATAACATTTGGGTTTATAATATAGCCAAGATTCCCATCACCAATACCTCCAAACATTCTAGATCCAAATGAAACTATTTTACCGTCATTTCTTAGTGCAATAACTACATTTCCTAAATGTATAATTTTGATATATTTATCTTCACTAACTTTTACTGGGATCTTGGAAGTGCTTATAGAAGAAGACTGCCCAAAAAGACCCCCCATGTAGTATATCCCCTGCCCCCATGCCCATAATGTACTATCAGACTTAATTCCGTAAGTAATAAAATTAGTGCCTGTAATTTCATTCCATTTTTCTTTACTAAGTTGAGTTGGAAAATGACTAATCTCGTCTAAATTTTCCTGCAAATTTTGACCAATTACATCATACCCCCAGCCCCACAATGTATTATCATTTGCAATAGCATATGTAAAACCAGAATATGGAATAACTGCATGCAGTTTTTTGAACTTTATTGAAGATATTTTTATTGGAGACTTAACATATCCAAATTGATTATTACCAAGTTGCCCATTTGCAATACCCCAAGCCCACAATGACGAATCAGATTTTATAGCATATGTTGTATTATTAAATGGGAATACTGCCAAATACTTTGAACCTTTGTCTATTTCTACCATATTATTATAAGAAGAATCATTCCCGGTTCCTAAAACATAATTCGAATTTACTCCTGATGCCCATAATGAACTATCATTTTTTATGAAAAAAGAATACCCAAACCTAGTAGCAACAAAATTATATTTATCATTATTAATCTTAATAGGAATATTAGAAAATTCAACAACACTTGAACCAAATGCACCCTTTGATTTATTATTATTAATTCCCCAACCGTATAGCTCTCCATTATCTGAGATGCCTAATGCGTGAGTATATGAAATACTCGTTTTTATTATATTCTTAGGTATATTTGTTTTTGTCAAAAAAGCTATATCTACATTAGAGTCAGTACACAAAATTCCATTTCTATTAAAACCAAAGCCCCAATATGTTGAATCTTTTTTTCTTACTAAGTTTATATTATAGAAAATCCCAGTCCGTCTTGGTGGATCATTTAATAAATTATCAGTTGGAGCAACCGAAGTAGAAAAAATATTATCAAAATTTTGATTTACTAATTCCTTTAAAACCAAGCTTGGAGCAGTTGAATAAGATTCTATATTTAGACCTAATTGTCCTTGTGAATTATCACCAATAATTTCAATTGAACCATCAATTTTTTTTATTATTAAGTTAGAAATTGAAGCAGAAATTGACATTGCCCCGCCATAAAGAATTTTTTTGGGTATTAAAGTAGAGTCTGAATAATTTTTCCCAGTCTGCCCAAAATCAACAGAACCTACAAAATATATATCATTAAAAATATCAATAAAATAAAGTGCTCCTTTTGAAGCACTGATATATTTAATAGCATTTTTAAAAATTAATTTTTCAGGCTTTCTCCTATTCAATTTATCACCTAAGCCTAATTGACCATTATTATTATTTCCCCAAGTGTATAATTCTCCATTAGATGTTAATGCATATGCAGACCCAAAAGATTTTTGAACTATTATAAATTTTTCTTTACTTATCAAAACTGGTAAATTCCTGTCAATTGTTGTTCCGTCGCCAATTTGACCATTAGAATTAATCCCCCAACTCCAAATTGTGCTATCTGATTTAATTGCAAGTATTGTAGAACCATCAGTGACAGCCATGTTATATTTTTCATTAGAAATTCTTGTCGGGGAAGATTTAAAAATCTCAATATTACTCCTAAAATTCAATGTATCTAAAAATAAACCAGCCCTAGTTTTCCCCCACCCCCACAATGTATGATCCTCTTTTATTGCTAAAGAAAATAAGGACGTTATCGAAAACTCACTATTTATTGAAGTTGTAACAAAAATAAATTTACCATCAGCCAATTTTGCTGGCGAGTATACTGAAGTTCCTATAGTTCCATTTCCTAATTGACCAAATTGATTATTTCCCCATCCACATAATGTACTATCAGACTTTATCGCAAATGTGATTAAATCATCATCACCACAAATAGCAATATAATTGTCTTTAGAAATTCGATTGAATTTTCTCTGACCACCCACATAACCGTTACCTAATGACCCTTCTCCAGCGGCCCAAAGAGTTTTATTAGGTTTAATAAAAAAACTCTTACTTAATGAAGAAGATATTGTTTGATCAAGCTGTGCATTTAAATTATTATATAATAAAATATATGAAAATAAGATCAAAATCCTTTTATAACAATTCCACATAAAAATGATTTTAAAAGTTCATTTTAAACAGCTAGAAATAGCTGAATGGGGGTATTACAAAGGTACCATAAAATATTAGTAAAATTTATGACAAACAAAATGATCAAACTGTTGCTTCCCACCCTTTTTCTTGGGAAATTCCCATAGAATTCGCTCTAATGGAGATAGATTAAATCAAAAACTCCGAAATCGTCAAGAAATCGGAGTTTTTTTATGCCCTTGTGGCACGTTTTTGTAGTCTTTTGTAGTGTTTTGTGTGGCTCGAAAATAAAATAAACAACTACTCTATAAAATTAAATGGAATGTGTTTTAACACAGATAGATATTACATTAAAATTAAAGAGAAAAATTATTGGTATTAAAAGAATTACTGAAATCAAAATTAATATAATATAAGATTATTGTAAGTAATTGTCTTAGGTCTTGATCTATAATATGCGATTGCTATTTGTCTTGAAGCATCAATTCTTCTTTTTTCTAGTTCAACATCTGTTCTATATCTTAACATTTCAATACGTCTTTGTCTTACAAGTTCTTGAGATATATTTTTTTCACAAATATCAATTAACTTATTTGTTTCTATTTTACATGAAGTACTAGGATCTATTTCCATTAACATATTTAAAGCCCCTTCAAAATCTCTTGAAGCAATTCTTGTTTTGACCTTTAAAATCAAAGAATTACAAATTGATTCTTGATATAGTTTATAGTAACTAATGATTGATTCTTGAACAGAATTGTAACAATTAACTTCATCAGGAATCATATATAACAAGCCAATTGCTTCATCATATTTTTTTTGTTTTGCCAATGTGGAAGAATTACTAATTAAATCAGTACAAATAAGATTGTAATAATCAATTATTTTCTTCTTGGAATTTATAAAAAATAAATTTAACTTATCATTATTTGAAGGAAAGTTTTGGATTGCATTACTTATTGCTAAATCCTTAGAATTGCCATATCCTTTAATCGTGAAACTTGTAGATGCAAAAATTGTATTTTTTTGCATTTGTTTTATATTAAAGGTTATATCAAGACTAGCAGTATACACATTTGCCATCCCTGTTTCAACAGTATTAATATCATTAATTAATACTTTTGGATAAATTAAAAAAGAACCAGCACCGTAAGCATCTCCTGACAATCCTGATTCTGTAACAATATTTGTAATCTTACTATTAAGTCTAGACAACTGATTGTCATTTAAATTATCTAAATTTTCTGGTAAAATTATATTTAATCTAATTTTCGAAAACTGACTATCCATTTGAGTAGTCTGTAAATTCTGTGCATTAGAAAAAAAAGCTGTAAAAGTAAAAAGAAAAGAAATTATAAACTTCATTTGCATTAATTATTTAAGAGTTATATATATTGTACCTCCTTTAATATCCTTAGTGGTTTCCAAATTTAACTCTCTAAAATATCTATATAGAGCTAATGCAAACTTGTTAGGATTATAATTAGCTCCAGTTTCTGTATCTTTAAGAGGGATTTTAACATCGTCTAATATCATTCTTTTTGATGTAGTACCTTGTATATGATAATTATTTTTGTAAGCATTTTTAGCAAACCATTCATCAATAGCATCAGACAATGGCAATCCAGAAAATTCTGATGAAAAATTAAACTTAGAATCTTGAGAAAATCCAATATCAACAATAATTGATCTACCATTTTTAACAATATCAGTAAATTTCTCTTGCATTACATTTAGGAACTCTTCAACACAATTATCAACTGCGCGTGATGCAAGTCTAGCAACATCATCTGTAAAAAACTTACCACTAAATCCAACTTTATTAGATAATGAATTACCTGTTGAAACTTCAAATGCAGATAATACCAATGTAATTGAATTCCCATTAGATGATTGTTGATAATCAATTTCTGTGGTAACATAAATATCAGCACCTGAAAATTGTATCAATGAAGACTTTAAATCAGATTGATTTTCTTCTGTAAAAACATTAGATTCTTTAGCTGCTTTTAATTTAGCTAAAAAATCAACAGTAGTAAAACCTCTAAGGTCAAATTTTTCTTTAACCTTAGATAAAGCTACTCTTTTATTAATATCAGCTTCTAAAATATTTCTTATATCTTGGCCTTCTTTTGTGAATGGTATTACCATAATCTTAGGCTGAACGGTAACTACCTTTGCTTTTGTTGAATCTTGAGCATTTAATTTAAAAAAACTAAAAAAAACTAAACCAAAAAAAAATAATTTACTAGTACTTTTCATATAAATAATTTAATAACCAAATTTTCTAATAGTTCCTTCTCTTTGTAAGTATCGCCTCAAACTTTCAATATTTACAACGATTTTTGTCTCTAATTTGACTTTTTTTGAAAGGTTATCGGTATTCGAATAAGATGTTTCTAAGATTTTTGTAATAAAAGGCTTAAACTCTTCTTTATCAATAAATCTAGAAAAAAACAACTTTGACTCACCTTTGTTAGCATCTAACATGGGTAAATTATTAATTGAATTAGGCGTACCTATATAAAAAATGTTTTCAAATACTTTTTGAGATGCATTTTTCATTGCATCTGTTCTATTATTTCCAGAAGTGATAACATAAAATGAAATCTCATAATCGCTATATGAAGAAGCCGAAATTGACTCTGAAGGAACCAAATGTCTACTACATGATTGTAGTGTTATAAAGGTCATAAGAATTAATATGTATTTCAGCATCTTCATATAGTTTTTATTTAAAATGAATTATTCTACTTCAGTTATTTCAATTTTGCTTTTTGCATCAAAAGCTTGAGTAATTTCAGCTTCACCATTTCTAACCTTAACATTGATAAAACCACCTTCTTCAATTTTTTGCACCTTAACATCACCTATATTCTTCTTTCTAATTAATTTTCTACCTGCTACTTCAGTTTCTGTAACTAATTTTACATAAAGCTTTTGTCCTTCTGTTATATAATCAACAAAATCTCCAACTAAAAGCATTGTTTTTGCATTGCCATCTCTATCTTTTTCTGTGATTTCAGCAATTTGTAAAATATTTGGGAACGCTTTTTTAACATAAGATCTAACAAAATAATTAATCTGACCAATTGACTCAGTGTATGCGTTTTCTCTTGAAGCTGCTCCAACTTTTGACGAAGATGTTAAAATATCTAATAAACCCCCTCCACCACTACTTTGACCACCAGAATTTTTTGAATTTACTACTTCACTCAATACTATTTGTCCAGTTGCTATGTCAATTAATTTTAAATTAAAACTTATCGTACAATAATGTGCAGTATAGTAACCAACAACAACACTTTTTTTCTGAGCAGCATCCCACTTTGTTGATTCTTTTTCTTCGCTAGAGTAACTTAAATTAGAAACAACACCTGTTAAAAGGTAATTAGCTCCGGTACTTTTTAATTGATCAGCAACATTACCTTTACCATCCATAAAAGACTCTTGTTTTTGCAAACTCACTTCATTTTGTAATTGGCCTAATTGACTTCTCTCAACTACTGTAAACTTTTTATTTTTCACAAAAACATCAATAACTTGTTGTTCAATAGCAGTTACTGTTTGTTGATCAATATTTGAACCTTGTGCTGTTTGAAAACCAGGGATTGCAACGATATACTGTTTTGATTCCTGTGCAGTAGTTATTAAATAACCTACTAATAAAACTGTTAATAAGAAAAATTTTTTCATGTTATATAAATTTATGTTAACTCTTACTCTTTTATGGATTTTCAGAAAGCTCCAAATTATTAAAATGATATGTGGTAAAGATTATGGAATATTTGTATAAAAACAATATCATATATGTCATAACTTATTATGACCGATTTTTTTTAAAATTGGAAAATTATATTAAAAAATAAATTATTGGTTTAATTCAACTGAAACATCATCATCAATACCACTAAATAATTCATCCAGCCTTATGTTTAAAGCTTTAGTAATTTTAAAAATTTGAAATATTGAAGTATTGATTTGACCTCGCTCAATCCTTGATAATTGGATATACTCCATATCACTTTCATTAGCTAAAGTTGTCATACTTTTTCTTTGAGAGATTCTAATTTGTCTAATCTTCCTGCCAATTATACAGGATATGATAAGTTTCATAATACCTAATTTGATCTAAATGGTAAAAAAATGCACACAATGGAGAATTGTACATTTCAAAATTCATATTACAAATTTGACATATAAATTTCATTATAAATATATCATAAATGACACAATTTGCTTTACCATTAAACTTTGGCATTTAACAAAAATGAAATCATACCAATTCCTATAAACTTTTTCTTGAAAAATTTCGGGTAGATCAATTTAAAATAGATTATAATATAATAAGCATTTGTGTTTATATACTTGATTATCAATCTAATACAGTGATAATCGCAGAGTTAGTTTTCAGAGGTCGGCCCCAGCTAGCTCACGTAAGCAGAAGAAAAGCAAAAAAGCCAACGAAACGCGAAGCGATTCGTTGAAAAGCTTTGAGTAAGGACGCCATTTAGGGAAGTCGGCGGAACAAAGTGAAGCCGACAATCCAGAAACTAAAAACTCCGAAATCGTCAAGAATTCGGAGTTTTTTTATGCCTTTGTGGCACGCTTTTGTAGTCTTTTGTATTGTTTTGTGTGGCTCGGTAAATTATCATGATTTTTTTAACCATCTAAAAAGCGGAATATCTGTGAATTTCAGGTTGGAAGGTGAAGAATATTTATTTAATTTCTTTATTCCTTCTTTACTTTCTATAAATAAACTAAACCCTAAATAACGATTTGTAATATCTGTTATAATTGGCGTGCCAGATTTGTATATATTTGGAGTCTGAGAAATTGATAAAACAGGGTAAATATTTGAATATTTTAGCCCTAGTTTATACTTTATTCCATATTGATAACCTAAGTTATTTTTATATTTAAAACCTCCCCCTCCTATTATTGCATCATATCTTGAGCCAATAAATACATAATCAGGTATGAAAAATAAAGCATTTGGCTTTTTTCTAAATACTGATGCATTTAGATTTATACTTGAGCTTAGAATTGAAAATGCAGAATTTATACGAAATGAATAAATAGAATTTGGGTTTTTTAGATTTGATAAGGAATTAACATTCTCATAATAATAATTAAAACTTGAACCAATTAAAGTGGCTACTCCTGCTTCTATGAATAATCCTTCGCGAACTTTATAATTTGAATTAAATCCTATATTCAAAATATTTAAATTTGAAGTTATTTTACTTGAAGGTCCATTAATTTTTTGCTCTAAATTAGTAAGACCAAAACCAAAAGATAGACGTAATTTACTTTTAAATCCTTGTTCAACAATAACTGAATCAACATGATTAATTTGTGAAAAACAATTTAACCCAATCACTAAAAATAAAAAAAGTAAATTAATTTTTTTCATATTTAATTTTTTTCAAGTTACCTAAGTATTATTAAAAAATATAAAAAATATCGTTACTAAACTGTTGCTTCCCACCCTTTTTCTTGGGAAATTCCCATAGAATTCGCTCTAATGGAGATAGATTAAATCAAAAACTCCGAAATCATCAAGAAATCGGAGTTTTTTTATGCCCTTGTGGCACGCTTTTGTAGTCTTTTGTATTGTTTTGTGTGGCTCGGTTACTTCTTAGGCTCAGTAGGCTTATAGATTGCATTTGTAGCAAAATCAATAATAAGACCAGCACCACCAAAGAAGAAGATATCAGCTAACAAAGCTCCAACTTTCACTTGTCTTACTGGCTCTCCAGGACCAGGCTTTACTTTTTGACTTGTTGTTACTTTACCACCAACAATAGTAGCACAAGATGTCATTTCAAACATTAGCACTAAAGCACAAAACAAAACAGCGATTTTTTTCATAATTTGTATTTTTTTTGGGTTTATAAATGAATACCAAGAGAAAGTTCTCCTATTGGCATGATTTTACTTTCATTAATATGATAGCCAGGTCCTATATTCATATCAAAAAACAACCTATTACCAAATGACCTCTGAAAACCCCATAAAAAAGAAGGGATAAACCCACCTTTTGGAGGTATGATACCTTTCTCTGTTTCATTGATATTTTTGAATATATATATTGCGCTTAGAGAAAAATAATTTGCTGAATTATAATCTGTTCTTCTTCTATTATAATCTCTTTTTTCTATATTATAATAATTACGAATTGCAAATGAAGAAATTGGATGAAAAGAATAAGAAATAAAAGTGTTTTGCATTCCAAATGTATTTTCCTCATATAATCCAGTAACAGCAGTGATTGCTGTTCTCAACCTAACTGTAGTTTTAGGTGCAATCGAATACTCCAATGCTATACCAGGCTCTAATATAGATAACGCAATATTATTTGTGGTGTAATTACCATATTGAGCATGACTATAATTCGTTATTAATATTATAAAAATGAGTTTTAGATATTTCATGATTATTTTATCTCTTTTGGTTAATTATTTGCCTTCTTTTTTGTTGTTGAATCCGTAAAGAGTCAACAAATTTATTAAATCTTAAATAAGATGAATTTAGAATAGAGTCATCAATTTTATATGCTGATAGTTGATTGTTTACAAAGTAATAATCAATAGGCAATTCATTACAACAACGTATACTTATACTATTTTTATTGCTGTCTAACAATACATAATTATAATTTATATTGATATTGTTTGCCAAAATAGGCGGACTCTTAACAAACAAAGCATTTAAATTATTACCATTATTGTATATTAATTGTACCTTTTTATCGAATTCAGTTCTTGATCGTCCGATTTTGATTATCCTATATTTTAGATAACTTTTTTTAAACTTATTTAAACTAATTTTCTTTAAAATAGATTTTGGAATATATGGAATATATGGATTTTTTAAATGAGCAGAGTCATAGGCCTTTGAAATGTAATAATCTTTATATAGAACTGGCTTAATAGTCGAAATAAATACAATGCCACTGAATAATAGAGTCAGTGCTGATTTGCGTTCCATGCTCTTATAATCTTCTAATGGCACACCATTAATTGAAACATACTCTTTAGGTAACTGGGACAGACTTAGCCCATATAATGCACCAGATAAGATCAATTTTGGAATGATTCTTTTTCTATATTTCTCTGCTGAATCAATTAAAAATTTAACTTTTTCATCATTCTTTGCAACATTAACTAGGGCAGTATCTTTTTTATAAGTTGATTGGATGTAAAATCTATGAACCAGTCTTTGATTTTGAGAATAAGAGACACGAATTAATAAAATAAATAAGAATAAAATAAATATTTTTTTCATTGAATTATAATTTTACAATTTTGAACATAAGTACAAACTTCATATCTGAAGAATACACCTTAATGATATAAACGCCAGTAGAAAGTGTTTGGAGATTCAAATTAGATCCCGTTGGTTGCTTCACTCTGTTTGCAATCGGTCTTCCAGTTGCAAAATCTAACACATCCACATTTAAGCTGTTATAACGAATCAAGAAGAAGTGTAAGTATATATTTGAACTATACGGATTTGGCGTTACCTTAATGAATTGGTTATCTTCAAAATTAACGATATCGGTCACAAGGTAGAAATAAGAAGTACCTTTTTGACTAGTACATCCATTTTGAACTGTTGTTACTGTGTATTGAGCATTTTCAGTTGGCTTAAATTTAAAATCAGTCGCTCCAGGAATTGCTACCCCATTTTTATACCATTGATTACCTGTATTGTAATTAGAAGTCAGAAAACCTGCAGTGTCTCTGAATATAGAAGGACTTGGCGGTTTTTGATACGGGCTCTTGGTAATAACTACTTTTCTTGATGAATCAAAATGACCTAACCCATCAGAATATGCGATACGGTATACTCCAGTATCATTTTGAGTGAGTTTAATTAATGAGGTATCCTTTGCCTTGAATACTGTGTCATTTTTATACCATGTATAGAATGGAGAGCTATTCGCTTTAATCACTGTGGTATCTCCAGGACATATACTTAGATTCCCAATAATAGTAATAGTTGTATCTAAGGATATTCTTAATGGCTGCTGAAAACCTACTGTAATCTTATTATCTCCGGAACTGTAATTACCTGCGGTATACTGCCCTACTGAGAAGTTTACATTGGGACTTGTAAAACCAATAGAATTGATTGAACCACGCTTGATGGTTTGGGCATTCAGTTGACCAAGAAGCATTATTGATAATATAAAAAGTAGTTTTTTCATTTATTTGATGTTCTACAATTAATTATTACCAACAATTATCCAATTTGCCCCATCACTTACTACCTTAACGTATTTATATTGAGCACTTAATACATAAGTCGTTGACCCATCAATAGTTTGAGATGAAGTTGTTCCTACCGTAAGATTATTACTTCCAGAATTAATTCTTTTAATAGTATAAGTTTGTCCAGTTTTACCAACTGCAGTAGGAAGAGTGATGGTGAATGCAGATGAAGTTGCGTCTCCCGTAATTATTTCATCAGAAATTAAAGCAGTATAACTAGTATTTTTAGTTGAAAAAGACAAAATTTGTCCATTTGACTTTAGTGTACCTTTTATATCAGCTGAAACTGTAGAAGCATTACCAATTATAGTCTCATTTGATACAGAAGCAGATGATGGTTGTACATTTGAACCAATCAAAATATTATTAGAGCCACTAGTTAAATTTGACCCAGCTGAATAACCAATGGAAACGTTATTACTTGAATTTGTAGCCGCATTAATCAAGGACATATAACCTATTGCAGTATTATTTTCTCCAGTTGTTATATTTGTTAAGGCATGATGTCCAAGTCCAGTATTAAAATCACCTGTAGTAACTGATTTTAATGCTTCTCCACCAATACCAATACCTCGTCCTTCAGTTGTTGCTTGCATTGCGTATTTCCCTATAGCTATATTCCAACTGCCTCCGCCTCCACCATTTGTAACTACATTTTGAAGAGTAGAATTACCAATTGCAATATTATCATCTCCTTGTGAAGAATTCAACATTGAACTTCGCCCAATTGCAATATTATTTCCACCTGTCAAATTATTATACATTGCCTGATCGCCAATAGCAATGTTCGAAGAGGCCGTGGAGTTTTTATATAAAGATTGGAAGCCAATTGCTGTATTATTACTACCACTTGTATTTTGTTGAAGTGAATTATTACCTAATGCAGTATTCCTCTCTCCAGTAGTATTTGCTAACATTGAAGTTGTTCCAATAGCCAGATTCCCTTCTCCAGATGTATTTGCATAAAGAGATTCGTAACCAATTGCAACATTTCTACTAGCTGTTGTACTTGAAACTAATGAATACATTCCAATTGCAACATTTTGATTACCAGTTGTGTTATTTGTTAATGACATATAACCAATCCCTACATTAGAAGACCCACTTGTATTATTTTTTAATGTTCTCATTCCTAATAAAGTGTTTTCTTGACCTGTATTATTTGCAGCTGTTGTACTTCCCATTAAAGACTCATATCCAATTGCAGTATTACCAGTTAATCTTCCAGTTATTCTGTTATCTGCATATAACATTGCATTATATCCAATTGCTACTGATCCATTATTACCAACATTGGATCTCAATGCATCTGATCCTAATGCAACATTATCACTGCCAGTAGTGTTATCTTTTAATGCATAAAATCCCAAAGTTGAATTATTTGATGCAGTTGTATTCGATGAAAGTGAATTCATTCCGACACCAGTATTTCTGCCACCTGTAATATTATTTCTTAAAACACTCTCGCCTATAGCTGTATTATAAACACCTGTTGTATTTGAATTTAATGCGACATCACCTAAAGCAGTATTTCTATCTCCAGTTGTGTTATTTTGTAATGTTTGATTACCAACTGCAACATTGCCATAACCAGTTGTGTTTGATTTTAAAGCTTGAGTACCGACAGCAAGTAATTGACCAATTGTAGTATTACTTGCTAATGCTTCAAATCCAATTGCAATGTTACTAGCTCCCGTTGTGTTTGATGATAACGAGTTTGTACCCAAGGCAATATTAGACGAGGCAGTTGTGTTATTTTCTAATGCCCCAAGTCCAACAGCAACATTGAATGCGCCAGTAGTATTTCTAAATAACGATACATACCCAATTGCTGTATTATTATTACCTGTAGTAGTAAATTTCATAGAACTATACCCTATCGCTGTATTACCGTCAACATTTGTAGCAGAATATAGAGCTTGAGACCCTAATGCAGTATTATAACTACCAACAGTATTAGTGAACAAGGCCGAAGCTCCAAATGCATTATTCTCATTGCCAGTTGTATTGGATTTTAATGCTTCAAAACCAAAAGCATTATTTGAAATACCACTACTGTTAGAATACATTGAATTATAACCAATTGAATTATTATTTCTACCACTGACATCTGTAAATAAAGCATTATGCCCGATTGCTACATTACCATCTCCTGTTGTGTGATTCCTTAAAGCAACTGAACCAATTGCTATATTTGCATTGCTTATTAAATTTGCAGCTAACGTTGATTGACCCAAGGCAATGTTATTACTACCTGTTGTATTGATTTTTAAACTAGAATATCCTATAGCTGAATTAGCACTTCCAGTAGTATTTTTTTCTAAAGCGGTATAACCTATTGCTGTATTTTGGACACCTGTGGTATTAGCATTCAGACTAAATGACCCAACTGCTGTCGTACCGCCAATTGTTGTTTGTGAAACTAATGCATTTGATCCTATTGCAACATTATCAGATCCTGTTGTGTTTCCTATTAAACTATTATCTCCTAAAGCCGTATTATGCCAGCCAGTAGTTGTATTTTCCATTGAATTTCCACCAATAGCAGTATTACCATAAGAAGCTGTTTGTTTTGATAATGCTTTAAAACCAACCGCTACAATTTTACTACTTGTTGTATTTTTATTCAACGCTTCATTACCAATAGCAACATTCTGACTACCAGTAGTATTTGTAAATAATGAACTATGACCTAAGGCAACGTTATCTGCACCAGTTGAGTTTTTATTCAAACTTTCAAATCCAATTGCGTTATTCTTATTTGCTGTTGTATTTGAGTATAATGCACCTTGGCCAATTGCAATACTTTGATATCCAATTGTATTACTTTGTAATGCACCATTCCCTATTCCTGTATTACTATTACCTGTTGTATTTCTATATAAAGAAGCATACCCAATAGCAATATTTGCTCTACCTGTAGTATTAAATCGCATTGCTTCTGGTGCAATTGCCACATTTTCAGATCCTGTTGTGTTAGCTTGTAATGTAAAATTACCAACGCCTATATTTGACTTACCAGATATATTTTCAGCCATAGAATAAGCACCAATAGATGTATTATCAACACCTGATGTATCCTTCATCATAGATCGAAAACCAATTGCAATATTTTTATCGCCATCTGATTGTTGCTTGTTTATATGACTGGAATATGCAGATGTACCAATTGCTATATTTTTTCCACCAGTTGTATTTGCAATTAACGCACTTGTACCAATTGCAACATTGTCCTCTCCTGTTGTATTTGAACCAAGTGACTCTTTACCAACCGCTATGTTATTAGATGCAGTATTTCTTAACAGTGCACCCCTTCCAATTGCTGTATTTGCATTTCCCCCTGTATTTAATGATAAGGCTTCCATACCTACTGCAGTATTATCAAAACCAGTTTTATTTTTACTTAAAGCATTCGTACCAAATGCTGTGTTGCTATAAACAGCAGTATCAACTAAAACCAAAGCTCCTCTTCCGTAAGCAGTATTATTATACGGAGAAGAAAAATTTATTTTACCTGAAACGTCTAAATCTCCATTAATAGTTAATTTCTTATTGTCAAATTCACCATAAATTAGTGGAGTTTTAGTTCCTGAATTTGCAATAACTAATTTATTATTTGCTTTTATAAATGAACTGTCATTACCTGCATTACTTCCTATGAAAATATTATTTGATCCACTATCAATTAATGTTCCTGCATTATAACCAAGAGCAGTATTATTAGACCCGGTTTTATTCTGATCTAAAGACCCCCAACCTACAGATGTATTATTAGATCCAGAAGTATTATAGGTTAATGACTGGTCGCCTAAACTTGTATTAGCACCTCCTGTAATATTTTTTAGTTGACTATAAAAACCAATAGCAGTATTATTTGATGCAGTCTTACTTTCTAGTAAAGAATTCATACCTACAGCTGTATTACGCCAACCTGTTGTATTTTCCCTTAATGCTTCGTTTCCAACTGCAGTGTTATATCTACCAGTTGTATTATTTATTAAACTTGAAGCACCTACCCCTGTGTTTCTGTCACCTGAAGTGGTAGATGCTAATGAGTTGCTTCCTAATGCGGTGTTTGCAAATCCAATTGTCACATTTGATAGAGCATTATCACCAATTGCAACTAAGCTGTTTAGCTTAGGACTTGATTTAAGCGCATTTCTACCAATAGCAATATTATTTGAACCAGAGTCTAATTTATTTAAAGCGTTATCACCAATTGCTATATTGTATGTTCCAGCCTTATTAGTGCTTAATGCATCAGCACCTGCAATTATATTTCCTTTTGAATCTGTTAGATTAGCTCCTGACCCACTAGCACCATTCAACTTCCCAGTCACAGTCAAATCTCCATTAATAGTTACTTTCTTATTGTCAAATTCTCCATAAATTAGAGGTGTCTTGGTTTTATCATTTGCAATGATTAATTTATTATTCGTATTTAAGAACAATGAATCGCTTGCAGCCTTGTATCCTAAAATCACATTACCACTACCTCTGATATTTCTTGCAACAACGGATCCAATAATCACATTCCTACTTCCATTTGAGCTAGTATCTTGTAACATTTCAGAACCTATAATTACATTATCATCTCCCTCATACTGATTAGCAACAAAAGAACCTATGGAAACGTTTCTAGATACATCCTTTGATGCATTTAAATTATCTGCTCCAATTGATATATTTGATTGTGCATTTTTTGAGTATTGCAATGATCTATATCCTACTGAAACGTTATTATTATAAACTACATTCTTATTTGGAATAGTTCCTCCAGAAAATCTTCCAGCTTCATGCCCAATAACTACATTCTGGAAAGCTAAATTATTTATAAACTGCCCAGTATAATTACCAATCATTACATTTTGTGCTGCACCTCCGCCTGAAGCTGAACCAATTCCAGCACCTGATTGGACGCCCATTAAAATATTGTCATTATTACTATTTGGGGTATTAAACTTTGGTAAAGACTTTCCTGCATTTTGACCAATTGCAATATTAGCGCTATTAGTTGCAACACTATCAAATAACATTAACGCGTCATAACCTATTGCCAAGCCAGCAGGTATTTTTGTAACTGAATCTTTTATGAACTTTACAACCCCAGCTTTGATTGAGCTTAACTGTGAAGAGATTTTAGCTAAAGAATCAATCTTAGGAATAGACACCCCTCCTCTATTATTATTTAAAACAATGCTATCACCTCTTTGAATAAGTCTAATTGTAGCTAACTCACTTTTTACACTATCCACACTAATACTAGCAGCTCCTGCATTATTAGCATATAATGCATATGGAACAGACAATAATTGAGATGTGCCCACAAATACATAAGAAGTACCGCCAGTTAAATCTAGTTCAACCTTCATATAATAAGGAAACTTACTCCACTGAACATCGGACATTTTCCCAGTAGTTGCTTGACCATTACCAATAATAACAGAAAACTGACCGTAAGCATCTGTATTTACATTATGTATCTCTTGGAATCTTGTTGTACCCAATTGCTGTGATTCAATTAAAGCAATTCTTAAGGATATGACTTTGTTTGAAACTGGCGTTCCTGCATTGGTTAAAGCAACCCCTTGGTAGTTAAACCCTAAAGGTGCTTGTGCAATAACAGAACTAATCGTTAATAAAAATGTAGCTAAAAATAGCCCAGTAATTTTTTGAATATACTTCCCCATAAAATGATTTTAAAAGTTCATTTTAAGACAGCTTGATATAGCTGAATGGGGGTATTACAAATTAACTATATTTGTTTAAGTTCAATAAGATAATTGAAATAAGTTATAAACAATTAAAAATATTAAAGAGAATTATTATATATACGAAGGAAAGCTATTGCTTCCCAGCCTTTTTATTGGGAATTTTCCGTAGAATTGGCTCTAATGTAGAAAATGAAACATAGAATATATGTGGCTCGTCTTTGGGTTGACAATCCCTACTCTTTCAAACATTTCCCTGTTACTTATGTTATTAATACTATGAAAGCAATCTACCTATTATCGGCTTTAGCCCTCATTTTTATTATATTTCAATCCTTTAGAAGTTTTTCAGCTTCTAGCATTGAAACCCAAAAGTATAGGGTGGTTAAAAAGGAGGATGGTTTTGAAATTCGATTTTATCCCAAAGCAACTTTTGCTACTTTTCGCTCTTCTGGATCGAACTATAAACAAGTAGCAAGCAGTGGATTCAGAAAGTTAGCAGGTTATATTTTTGGGGGTAATGACCAAAATAAAAGTATCGCTATGACAGCGCCTGTGAGAATGGAGATGAGCGAAAAAGGGTCAGCTATGAGTTTTGTAATGCCAGCACAATTTGACATGGCCTCTCTGCCTAAACCAAAAGATGCCACTGTAGAAATTAAACAATCTGAACCTGTATATGCTGCAGTGATTGCCTTTGGAGGATATGCAAATGATGAAAAAATCAATGATTATACCAATAAATTAGTTGCCTTACTTGAAAAAAAGAAGATTAAAATCATAGGCCGCTTTAATTTCTTAGGCTATAATGCACCTTTTCAATTTATTGGACGTAAAAACGAAATCTCTATTCCAATTGAATG
>JACCDU010302341.1_pt1 | contig 18888 bp, 25 predicted proteins | sample 7446081 | NCBI WGS metagenome assembly JACCDU01 (sample SAMN15323447, study PRJNA562643) | freshwater metagenome | isolation source: river surface water | place: USA:Blue River Watershed | collected 2017-08-17
AGTTCGACCTCTCGCATCTGGCGGTGCGGCAGCTTGTCATCCATTAAGTTTTTGCGGTCGCCCTCCATGGCTTCGCTGATCTCCGAATGGATGAGGCAAAGCTTTTGGCTAAAGCACATGGGGTTGTCGCGTGAGTCATATAAGGTGGTAGGGTTGATCCACCACCCCGCCTGAAATGATGCAAAGAAACACACGCTTTGTAGGAGACGAGCAGCTTGCTCTATCTCTTTGTTGTTCAAACTAGCTTGTTCGGTCATAACAATGTTCCTTGTCTAAATTGATCAGGGGTTTCGGGTTCATGCTCAGCCTCGATGTCTAAGTCGATCAGGTTGGCATTTGTGGCCACAAGCTTGAGCCCAACGAGTGGCGCATGCACTGTCACGCAGCGGCCTTTGCGCAGTGCTTTGGCTTGCTTTTCAGCCAAGTCGTGTTCGTTTGGTTTGAATGCTTGCTCAGCGCGTACAGGCATGTGTGAGCTGCTGTTAGTTGTAAATTCAATGCAAAGCACTGGCACTGTGTGGCCATCGCCATCAAGCACTTTGTTGCGTACTTCAGCATGGCGAACCAAGGTTCCTCGCAGCTCCATGTCTGCGTTGATGCGGGTGTGGTGTTGGTCGATGGTGTGCATTACGTGCCCACCTTTTCTGCGGCCTCTGCAAGAAGCTGCTCCCGATTTTTAGACAGCCAGTTGATGTCCGGCGACTTTGTAATGTGGAATGTGGCAAATCGACGTTGTAAATGGCGAACTTGGGTGGTGCTTGTTGTTCCAACGTAAACCGGATGTCCACCTTGCAGAGGTTTTGGATTTGTCAAATAAATTTTGAGTTGGGTGCGCTCATGTCCGGTCATCGATTCAATTTCAGCAATTTCTCTGAGCCAGACATTGGCAGGGCTATTTGCGTTTAGATCTAGATCATCAGAAAAATGGTCACCAGCTAACACCCTCAGCAGAGTCGATTTGCGAAGACCTTGTCGACCATGAAAAACAATTATTTTTTCTTGCGTAGAAGGTTTACCGAGCATTCGTTCGGCGATGTTCAATAAAAGCACCGTGCCATATTTGGCGAGCGGTGGTGTGTTGACTTTCCCGAGCACGGTTGCCAGCCAGTTATGCAAGCGCGGCACACCATCCCATTTGATGTTGGTGTTCATTTGTGCCCCCTAACAAGCATTAGTAGGCCTACGATGTTGATGATGATCAGTACGGTTTGAATCACACGATGAGCGTTGTAGCCGCGTGGTGTGGCGTGCTGCACTGGGTTGCCGAGGTGATCTAAGGTGCGTGCGTATTTCATTGGGACACCACCTTGCCGTTGTTGGCGGTGCCAATCTTTCGGAGCAGCCCAACGAAATAGATCGCTTGCTGCTGGCTAAGGTCAGCGCATGCCATGCGATCGCACTCTTCTTGCGTTAAGAAATCGGCAGGACATTCGCGGTACTCAGTGTTCCAAGCTGTAAATGCTTGCAGAGCTTGCTCTTCTGTCAGCGCGACGGGGGGCGTGCAGATGTCTGCACTGGCTGTGTGCTGCTGTTGTGCAGCGTGTTGGTCTAGTTTCATTTTTCACTCCAGTGACCGCTGTTGGGTAGCGGGCTGAGGTGATTATCACGTTAGTGATTAAATGTGTCAACACATACGTGATATTTATGCGAAAATTTTTACACCTTGAGTTGTTCAGGGGTAACAAAAGGAGTTTTCGCATGTGTTCAGACGAAAAAAAACCACCTGTGGTGGTTCACTCAGAGGTATATCGCAACGGTCCTAAAGACAAAGGTGTTTTTCGTGTGGGCTACTCGGGGCAAGATGGCGTTGGCTACCCCATGTTTGTCCATCGATTCGGAACTATGTTCATGGACGCTGCTGCTCAGCGCATCACGCTGTCTTTTAGCGGGCAAATAGACCAATTCAAAATGCCCTCGCCCGAGGCGGGAAGTACGCCGCATAGTTTGATCCCTGAACAAGTGCGGTCAACGGGGACGGATGGCATCATTGAGTGGCTAGAAGGCCTGAATGTAACGGTAAACGTCACATTGTCCCGAACGACAGGGCAGTGGTGTGTGGAGGATTGTTTTGTCACCGATGATCCTGATGCAGCTAATGAACTTCGCTTGTAGTAAGTCTCTACTCAAGGTTTATTTGAATGAATCAGGTATGGCGGGTGCCTTGAAGACCTTGCCATCTTTGACGGCTACATTCAGTGTGCGAGTTCCACCTGATAGCCCGTAAAGATCGACGTAGACCCATTGCCAAAGCTGTTGGCCATCTTCATTGACGCGCACTTGATAAGGTGATCCCATGATGGCGGCCAGTTCTTGATGTGACATGCCTTCTCTGATCTGTCGAGCTTGGTCCCATTTAAATGCTGATCCAGCACACCCTTGTATCAGCATTGCAAAAAAAAGCAATGTATATATCTTTATATTGATAAATAATGACTTCATAAATTCAATCCTTAAAAATTGCTATTTACTAGTTTTTTTTGTGGCAAAAGTAGCGAAAAAGTTATTTCGTGAACAAAAAAAAGACGTTACCCAGTTTTCTGTATGTTCGTTTCCGTGACGTTATCACTTTTGTTGTGAATTGTTGTTTCGAGGAGCATAGCAATATCCTGCTTGATGATTGAGCCGGGCGATCTAGCAAAGCTTTCAAACAACGGGGCTACTCGCTCTCTGCCTTGCAGGTCAAGCTGCGTCAGTGCAGTTTCAAGAACTCCTAGGGCTTGCTTTACTTTGCTGGTATGTACAGCCCATTCCTCATTTACTTGTCCGGAAACATGGTGACCTGAATGCGCAAAGGCTTCGGCTTTACCTTTTCCACTTTGAAGCCATTCAGGGTTGACGTTCAGTACGCGTGCAATTGACAGCAGCTGGCGTGGTTGTTTTCGTATGCTGTTTTCGATATTTGCAATTGTTCCTTGAGAGACGCCTGCGCGTTTAGCAAGTTCCTCTTGGTTTAGTCCCGCTTTTTCACGGGCGAGTTTGAGTCTTTCGGCAATTGTGATCACAAAAGTGATTAGACGTGTTTTTTCTATCACGTTGGTGTTGACATCTGTATCACGTTCGTGATTTAATACGGGCATATGGAAGCACTAACTAAAGCAATCGGGGTCATCGGTTCCCAGCGTGCACTCGCTGAGCGATGTGGAGTTGTTCAAACAGCTGTGGCTGCATGGCTAAAACGTGGGACTGTCCCGCCCGAGCACTGCGCATTGATTGAACAAGCTACGAGTGGGGCGGTAACTCGACGAGAGTTAAGACCCACAGATTGGCATCGAATTTGGCCCGAGCTTGCCGATTCCATGACCAGCCAAGAAGGGCAGGGTTGAGATGAAGCTAACAAACCCAACTGCATCCCGTCTTATGCGCACAAAACACGCACGCCGACAAGCGAGGTCGCATTTATGTGACTTGCTCACGATTTGGGGAAAAGATATTCCGATCAATGCTGTTCGGGGTCTGGAATCCATGCTTCGTATCCAGCCCGGCACCTTAGTAGATGCTGCATCCAAGCTTCGTCTTCTTCGTGACGAAGGCTCTGAGCAATTTTCTCTTCGGCAAATTGATCGAAGGTTTCCCGAAGTGATTGAGGATTTGGGTGCGTGGCGCAAAGTGCTCGAATCAAAACAGTCATCCACGTGATTTCTGGCGAAAGTTTCATGAGTGCCCCTTTCTTTGGATTTAGGTTTGTGAGATCTCCATTGTCCATGGCTAGGGGCATTCGTCTTTTTGTTCATGCCCTCAGTGTGCGTGCTGAGCGGTGTTTTGTCTTTCACAACAATTTTGTCGAGGTGTGATCATGGATCTGCGAGATGTTGCCGCAAATGTGGTGCACGACTACCCAGGTGGTGCGCCATCGTTAGCCCCCCGTATTGGAAAAAATGCCACCACATTGGCTCATGAGGTGCACGGCACTGGGGCGGCAAAGCTTGGCCTACTAGATGCCGAAAAAATAACGATTAGAACTGGCGACATGCGCATCCTCGAGGCATTTGCCCTGAACTGTGGGCACATGTTGATACAGCTGCCGCAACCCTTTGAGGGTGAGCCTAAAGAGTGCATGGGTCACTTAGCTGTGACAGCACGTGAGTTTGGTGATTTGTGCACAGAGGTCGCAAATAGTTTGGCGGACGGTGTGATCAGCGATAACGAACTGGCTCGTGTTGATCGTGAGTGCGGGGAGCTAATGGCGAGTTTGCGCACTTTGCGTGATGCACTTGCTCAGCACTGCGCAGCTGGTAAGCCTACCGATCTGAAAGGTTGAATCATGACCTTAACTACAGAAGCAAAAAAAGTCGGTCGACCATCCGGTACAAAGCGTCAAGCGTTGTCGCAGTGGGTGAGTATTCATAGTCGATTCACGATGGGGCAGTTGGTGCGCGGGCTTGGGTGGACGATGCGTGATGCAGACAACACAATCCGTTTGGCGCTGTCACGTAACGAGCTGACATTCGTGGGGCGTATTCCTCAAAAAGGTTGCAAGCGCCCCGTCGCGGTTTATGCAAAACCTGATGCAAGCTCTGCGTTTGAGCTTGGCAGCGTGATGGCTGGTTGGGTGAGGTAACTAGACCTCATGAGTAACGATCAAATGCCGGTGGTGTCACCTCCGGTTTGGGACAACATACCTTCTGATTTAGCAAACAGGCAGCAATGGTTGTTGTGGAAGTTTGAGCTTAGAGAAGGTGCAGACAAGCCTAGAAAAGTTCCTTACTACGTGATGGGTGGCCGCCGCACGGGAGGGCAGGGCGAAGATCGCGACCGTCAGCGCCTTGCCACTTTAGCGGTGGTGCGGCGTGCGTATGAGCGCGGCAATTGGTCCGGCATAGGCTTTGCTTTTTTACCTGATGACGGGTTGATCGGCATCGACATCGATGACGCGATTGACCTAGCTACTGGCGAGGTGAGTGAGCGTTGTGCCAGCATTATCAAAGCGGTGAGTAGCTTCACCGAATACTCTGTGAGTGGCGAGGGCGTGCACATCATCGTGCATGGTACGACTGATACCAACAAGTTCAATGACATTGGGCTGGAGGTATTTTGTAAGTCGCAGTTTTTCATATTTACAGGTAAGCATTACCCCGATACGCCGGTGGAAGTTTTACCAATTGATGAAGGGGTGCTCAAACGTCTGCACAAGACGATTGATGATGCAAAAGAGGCGGCACGCCTCAAGCGCAACCCGCCCGCTGCAGCTAAACCTCCTATGGCTAAACCAGTTGCATCACAAAGCGGTAGCGATGATTTCAGACATGTCAACGAAGTGGCAATGTTGTCGCTTCAAGCATGGGTGCCTTCATTGTTTCCATCAGCTCAGCAAAAAGGGCAGGGGTTCAGGGTCAGCAGCAAGTCGTTGAATCGCCATTTGCAAGAAGACCTAAGCATCATGCCCGAGGGTATTGTTGACTTCGGTGTAGCTGACATGGGCGATGCGCAGCAAGGGCGTCGCACACCAATTGATTTAGTGATGGAGTGGCTGCCTGCGGCCAAACCCAAGGAGGCCTTGCAGTGGCTTGCGCAGCGGCTTGGTGTCGAGTTGACCAAGCCCGCACAGAAAAACCAAAAACCACCTCGCGCGATCGCTGCTGCTCCCGCTGGGGAGGCTGATAACGCGCAAGAACCTGGTGGTGAGTTAGTTGATGTACTTGAGCGGTTGGTGTTGCACCGTGGTCGTCCGATGGACTGCCGAGAAAATGTCATGTACTGCTTACAGCTTGATCCCACGCTCAAGGATTTGGTCAAGCAAAACGACTTCACTCACCTAATTGAACGCAGCCGCCCCACCCCGTGGGGCCATCCAGCGGGCGATTGGAATGAGGAAGATGATTTGATGCTGGGTGAGTACCTGTTGCGCTCCTATGGCATGAGTGTCAAAGCTACAAGCACCCTGCGCAACGGCGTGCTCATGGCGGCGCGGTCGTCAAAATACAACCCTGTGCTAGACCTGATTCACTCTCAAAAATGGGACGGTGTGGATAGGCTTGAACATTGGCTCACCGATGTGTATGAGGTCGAAGATCGGCCCTACACGCGCTTGATTGGAAAGTGCTTCATCATGGGCCTAGTGAAGCGCGCATTGCAACCTGGTTGCAAGTTCGACTACATGCTCATCATCAAGGGTGAGCAGGGGTTGAAGAAGTCCACGGCTTTTCGGGCGCTGGCGTATCCGTTTTTCACTGACAACGCAATTCGCATGGGCGACAAAGATTCGCTCATGGCCATGCAGCTGGTGTGGATTGCTGAGTCTGCTGAGCTTGAATCGCTCAACAAATCAGAGACGACGCAGATTAAACAATTCCTGTCTGCGCAAGAGGACATGTTTCGACCGCCGTATGGTTCGCAGCTCATTCGCGCTAAGCGACATAGTGTGAACGTGGGCACCACCAACGCTGATGAGTTTTTGAAGGACGCCACGGGTGACCGGCGCTTTTGGCCCCTTGAAGTGAAGGTGGTCAACGAAGATCTCTTGGCAGGTATGCGCTTGCAGCTCTTCGCCGAAGCGCTGCACCGACTCAATGCGGGTGAGCCGTATTGGCCCAACAAAGAGCAAGAGAAAACACTGGTGTTTCCCGAGCAGGCCCCATTCAAGCGCACTGATACATGGGAAGACATCATTGATGCGTATGTCAATCGCGATTTACCTGACAAGCATGACGACCCTAATTCCCCTGTGAACGCGAAGCGCGATTTCTTTAGTCGCACCGAAATTTATGAGCGGGCTTTGCTCATCAAAGCAGATCGTATCGACGGTGCGGGCAACATGGACACGCGCATTGGTAATGCCATGCGCGTGTTGGGCTTTGACAAACATAGACAAACAACGGGTAAGCGAACGCGTGGTTTTCTGCGGCGTCCCCCGCCATCCCCATTGGCAACGCCTGAAAACGCGCTTGCCGACATGAATGAGGCCCACAGTGGCCCCGAAGCGAGTGAGGACGATGACTTACCGCTGTAACCCATTTCTACGCAACGTAGCGGCTTTTGGTGGCTTTTGGATGCCCCGCTGGTCGGTCACGCCCCGATTGGGTAAACGTTCACACGTTTGTTCAATCGGTCCTGTCGCCGCCGCCTTCCAATCCGTCCACCACGTCCACCCCACGTCCATAGGGGGTGGACGCCGCAAGCTGTTGATTTTGTTTAGGAAACTTCCATCCGTCCACCCGTCCACCCCCTCGGGCACCTTTCTCATACGTGCACACACAGACACGTGGGCGCGTGTCTGCGCGCACGCGCACGGGCGCAGCTTACCTACACCTAGGTGGACGGGTTGGACGGATGGACGGATTGAGTATTCATGCGGCTTGCAGGCGTCCACCTCATGTCCACCTTCCCCATTTTTAGGATTGAAGCAATGAACCGACCAGCCAGCCAGCAGGGTGCGAAGCTTGATCTTCGCCAGACAATGCCCGAAACAGCCAAGTGGGTCACAGACAAGCGGGTTGATTACGGTAAGGACTATGTAAACGACTGCATCCGACGCGCAATGAATGGCGAAGCGGGGCTTTTTTACGCAATGGAGCGTGGGCAGTTCTTGGGTACACCATTTCCAGCAACACACCCCATTGCCAAAGACCAAGACTTTGCAGTCATGGTGGGCGCATCGTTTGCTGCATTTATCGCGTTGCCATCTGCACAGGTGGCCTCATCATGATTTTGTGGGTAGACCAACATCTAAGCAGGTGGGGCCAGTGGGTGCAACTCGGTCATGGTCGAGGCAGTGCGGGGATGAGTGCAAGCTGGGATAGTGTGGGGCGAAGCAATGTGAGTCAAGCCATCATCCCAATCAAAGACATTGAGCTGAGCCGTACGCACGATTGGGTGATCAGTTTGGCCGAGCTCGATCAACGTCTGCTGTACCAAGTCTACTGCACACCAGACTCAGCACGTGAGAATGCACGTAAGCTATCCATTAGCCTGCGTACCCTTTATGCGCGGCTTCATTTGGTGCAGGCAGAGTACGCACGAGGACGTGAAGAACGGTCAAAATAATTTCTACGAGTAAAACGTTTCCTATACATTTCAGACGTTGGTAGAAATCCCACTAAATTAAAAAGCCCACCGGCTCACCCTTGGTGGGCTTTCTCTTTGGAGATTCGCATGATCACCTTCAGCGTCAAAAGTGACCTCGAAGAAGTGGTCAGCAAATGGGCCCGAATTGCTGGTGACCAAATGCCATACGCTACAGCGGTGGCACTGACGCGCACAGCGAAAGCTGCGAAAGAAGAGATTGAGCGTCAGCTCCCATCCCTGATTGACCGGCCAACGCCTTACACCATGCGTGGCTTTCGCCTTTACCCAGCAACGAAAAACAAGTTGCTAGCGGAGGTAGATTTCAGAGCGGCATTTGGACGTGGAACTAATGCACGTGACTATCTAGCGCCCTTGGTCTACGGTGGTGAAAGAAAGCTCAAAGCATTTGAGCGATCTCTAGAACGTACGGGTTTGGTGCCATCAGGTTATGCGGCCTTACCAGGTGACGCTGCAAAGTTGGATGCTTACGGAAATATGTCGAGAGGACAGATCATTCAGATCCTGTCCTACTTCAAAGCATTCAGTGAGCAAGGCTACCGCGCCAACATCACTGATAAGCGTAAGCGATCAATGGCTCAAGGTAATAAACGGACAGGCGCACGTGGTCTGTCTTATTTCATTGGTCGACCTGGTGGTGGTCGCATGCCACTTGGTGTTTGGCAGAAGACTTCATTTGGCACATCTGGTTCAGCAATCAAGCCAATCATCATCTTCGTAAGTAAGCCAAGTTATCGGCAGCAGCTTGATGTGCCAGGTATTGCAAAGCGAGTCATCACTGAGCGCTTCGCAATAGAGCTTCGACGCTCAGTCGCCGATGCCAAGCGCACGGCAATCCCAAAGGTCCAAATGAAATTGATCTAACAAAAAAATCACGGGTCCTCCCCGCACCCCCCTCCCATGGGGGTAATTCGGGCCGCGATGTGCAGCTAGTTGCAGGTTTTTTTAGTTGGTTTGCATTGGTTTGTTTTGTTTGTTTAACTGGTTTGCAATAGGTTTTATTTATGGGTCGTCTCGGTCGCAACTTGCTCGGTGTATCGGTCAAGGAATGTGCTCGCCTTTTGGGTGTGAGCGACACGGCAATTCATAAGGCAATCAAGGCTGGTCGGTGCGATAAGCATCCTGATGGCTCAGTCGATGTGGAGGCTGTACGCCACGGCATGGCGCTCACTGCTGACCCAACCCGTGGCGGCCAACGCCAAGCGGGTGTATTTGGTGAGGCGATCACCGGCAGTGCAGTTTCAATGCCGGGCGAGCTTCCATTCGCAGAGCCTGATGCTGGAAAGGTGGTGCCCACTGAAACAAGCCGTGGGCATCGTCCACTGCTGGATGCACGGACTCTTACCGAGCAAGCTCGTGCAGAGCGCGAACAAATCGAGCTTGCTAAGTTGAAGGGCACGCTCGCAGAAATTGCGCCGATGACCCGTGCTGTGCATGACGCCATGGTGGCCGCGCGCTCCGAGCTTTTGTCGCTGCCTGATCGACTTACACCATTGGTCACACCCGAGCAAGATCCAGCCAAGGTGTATGGCTTGATCGAAACAGAGGTGCAACGCGTATGCCAAACACTGCAAGACAAGTTGGCCCAAATGGCGCGCACCCACGAAATTCAGGTGGCCTCATGAACCTCAAAGATGGATACGCTGCAATTCTCGAAGCTGCTGCCGCTGGCTGGAATTTGCCGGAGAAACTGTTGACCTCCGAGTGGGCAGATAAATATCGCCAAGTGCCTAGCAAGTCTTCACCCGAGGGTGGACAGTGGCGCACCAGTCGTACACCTTATGCGCGTGAGCCAATGGATGAGCTGTGCTCAAGGTCGCGCACGCAAGAAGTGGTCATCATGGCCGCATCGCAGGTGCTCAAAACTGAGGTGCTGTTGAACTTTGTGTTCGAGAGCATCGACCAAGACCCGGGTCCCATGATGGTGGTCCAGCCTACCGAGAAGGCTGTCAAAGACTTTGTGAGCCAACGTCTTGACCCCGCCATCACTGCGATGGAGCGCATCTCAGCCAAGATACCTAGCTCGCGCAAACGCGATAGCGGTAACAAAATCACTGAAAAAAACTTTCCCGGTGGCGTGCTCTATCTTGGCTGGTCGAATAGCCCCTCTGAGCTGGCATCCAAGCCCATCAAAAAACTGGCGCTCGACGAAGTTGACCGTTATCCCGTCAGTCTGAAAGATGAAGGCTCACCAGTCAAACTGGCTGAGCAGCGCACAGCCAACTTTCCACGTCGAAAAATTCTCAAAACCAGTACCCCAAAGGTACGTGGTGCGTCCGTCATCACCGATGAATACGAATCAAGCAGCATGGCTCAGTACTGGGTGCCATGCCCACATTGCCTAGAATTGCAAGTACTCAAGTTTGAAAACTTGCGCTGGAAAAAAACAACCGACGAAGACGGTAAGAAACGCCACTGGCCAGACACTGCCGCCTACGTCTGCGAACACTGCGGCAGCGAAATCGAAGAGCGTAACAAGCCATGGATGCTCGCTGACAAAGCCATGGGTGGCACAGCAGAGTGGCGTCACCGCCACCCTGAAATTGCCAAGAAGGGCTATCACATCAATGGGCTTTACAGCCCCGTAGGTTTGGGCTTCAGCTGGGCAGAGCGCGCACAAAAATTTCTTGAAGCTAAAGCCGATCCGGCCAAGCTGCAAACTTTCGTCAACCTTCACCTTGGTGAACCCTACGAAGACACCAGCAACGCCATCCAATCGGCGGCACTGCAACAGCGCGGTGAGGCCTACCCATTACGTACTGTGCAACCCGGCTACCTCATCCTCACGCTTGGCGTGGACGTGCAGCGTGCTGGCTACTTTGCGTTGCACTTAGTTGCATGGGGTAGGGGGGAGCGATGCCACACAGTGGATTACACCGAAATCCCCGGCGACCCGAGTCGCCAAGATGATTGGGAAAAAGTCATCACTACTTACCGTCGGCGTCCGATTCGAAATTCGTTTGGCGTAGATCTAAAAGTAAGCATGACCACCATCGACTCAGGCGATGGTGTCACCGTTCACGAAGCCTACAAATACGCTCGTAAGTATCGACATGACGATGTGATGGTCATAAAGGGAGCTAGTCAGCCCAACAAGCCCATCCTTGGTCGCCCCAGCAAGCAGGATGTACGCAATGAATCTGGTGCCATGGATAAAAACGGAGTGGACCTCTGGCTGGTGGGGACGGATACGGCAAAGAGCGCCTTGTTTGCCCGTCTCGATGGTGACCTCATGCATGAGCAACCCATAGATCGCATGGTGCGCTACAGCGCTGAGTTGCCTGTCACTTTCTTTGAAGGCATCGTCAGTGAGTATTACGACGCCGATAAAGGCAAGTGGGAAAAGAGACCCGGTAAACGTAATGAGCCCTTGGACACATGGGTCTATGCCTATGCTGGGGCACATCACCCCCGCATTGCCATTCATACAGCACGCGCAGCAGATTGGGATGAGTTAGAGCGAATGCTTGAGCCTCGCATTGGCGACATGTTCACTCAACCTATTCCAACCGTCGTTGCAAATGTAGAACAAGGTCCTGCTGTGCAGACATCTGCACAGCAGGGTGCTGACCACAACATCTCGCCAACCAGCGAGCAACCTATCGATAGCACACCATCTGTGACATCGACCCGCAATAACGAAGATGATGACTGGGTTCCTGATATGAGGGAGACCTGGTAGAAAAAAAGGACACCCATCATGGCTGGATTTACCGTATCCCAACTCGAGGCTATCGAGAAAGCAATTGCGAGCGGCACACTGCGTGTGCGTTACGACGGAAAAGAAGTTCAGTATCAAGATATGAACTCATTGATGAGTGCTCGAAACATGATTCGTAGTGAGCTCATCACCAATGGCTTGTTGCATAGCCTTCCTGTGCGTGGCATTTCTACTGTTGCTGAATTTAGCAGGGACTAATTGCAATGGAAAAACTCAAAGTTGCTCCGACAGGATTAGTCGAACGTGCTATTGCCCAAGCCTTCCCAGGTTGGGCTCTGAAGCGCTCAATCAGCCGAATGGGCCTGGAGCATGCGCGTAGTTACGATGCTGCCAAAGTTGGTCGCCGCACCGCTGGCTGGAAGGCGGATGGTGGAAGTGCAAATGCAGAAATAGGGGAAGGCCTCAGTCGTATCCGTAATCGTGCGCGTGACACTATTCGTAACAACGAATATGCCAAACGCGCTGTAGGCGTATATGGCTCGAATGTTGTGGGCTATGGCATCAGCATCATCCCTGCTGCCAAATCTGAGCAAACCAGCTGGGCCGCATGGAGTAATAGTCTTGATTGTGATTCGGATGGCACCAACAATTTAGCTGGACTGATTAAGCTTGCTGTGACAGAACGTTTTGGTGCTGGTGAAGTACTCATCCGTCGTCGATGGCGTAAATCATCTGATGGCTATGCCATCCCCATGCAACTCCAGCTACTTGAAGCTGACCATTTGGATGAAAGCAAAACTGGTCCACAGGCCAATGGCAACTATTGCATTTTGGGTAAAGAGTTTGATGCACTAGGCAGCTGTGTTGCATATTGGATATTTCCTCAACACCCCGGTGAACTCGCAAGCTGGCAAGCTCACAGCTTAATCAGTAAACGAGTACCAGCGACAGACATCATTCATTACTACAAGCGTGAGCGCCCCAGTGCTGTGCGTGGTGTCAGCGAATTGGCAGTCAGCCTCATGCGTTACCGCGATCTTGCAGATTGGCACGATGCTGAGTTGGTTCGAAAAAAGATGGAAGCATGTGTCATGGCCATCATCAGTAGCGACAGCCCAGATAAAGCACTGGGCTTGGCTGACAGCACAGGGGGCTTTGAAAAAATGCGTCCCGGCCTTATTGCTCGTATTGGTGCCACTGAACAAATCACGTTCAACAACCCAAATCCTAGTGGTGCAGGCGGTGAGTTTTCACGTTTTGAACTGCATGCACTCGCGGTAGGAAGCGGGATCACCTACGGTCAGCTGACGGGTGACATGAGTCAATCCAACTTCAGCAGCAATCGCATGGGTTTACTTGAGTTTCGTAGCCTCATCGAGCAAGAGCAATGGTTGCATCTTGTTCCACAAGTGCTGCAACCCATTCGTAAATGGTGGCGTGAAGCCGCAGCGTTGTCGGGTGTAAAGCTTGGAGATCAAGCTGCTGATGCTTACACCATGCCAGCCAAACCCCAAGTCGATCCACTCAAAGACACCATGACAGCGAAAGAAGCTATCCGGGGCGGTGGCATGACCCTCAGTGAATGGTTGCGCGAAAAAGGCACCACGCTCGACACTTACATTGCCGAACGCAGTCTTGAGCTTGGCAAGCTGCAAGATGCGGGTTTGGTGCTTGACACAAATGCGGTTACCACAGAGTTGGGTTTGTCAGGTATTGATTTGTTGAAAAACGATTCTGCAGATTGATTTCTGTTTTTATTACTGATAAGGAAAAAACATGGAGCGTCTTCTTGCTTTTGTTGATGGGGGAGGGGCAGATGACTTGGTGTATCTCCGAGCAACGCCTGATGGTAAGTTATTGGTAACCAACGCCACCGCTGATGCAGCTATCGAAACCAATTGGGCCACCACCTACGCTTACAGCGCGAGTGGCCAAATTACCAGCGAGACTCGCACGTCAGGGGCGCTCACGCAAACGCGCCCTTATGGCTACGACGGTAGCGGCAATCTGGTCAGCATTGGAGCATGGGCATGAGCGTCGGTATTGAAATGGGCCAAGCGCTGGCTACCTTCGCGAGAAAAAGCGCTCTTGCGCAAACCAAAACTGACGTGGCCACACTCAACGCCGCAGTGGCCAATATGCCTCTTGCAGCCCAGCTCGGCGTCAAAGACGTGCCTGTGGTCATTCTCATGGGCCAGAGTAATACGGATGGCCGAGCCAATCTGTCTGACTTTGCCGGTCTGAGCGCATCCACAGAAAATACATCCTTTGCTGGCAAGGTCAAAATTTTCAGTAAGTCTGTCACACGAAGCCCTGCTAATGCAGCCGTCAACCGCGTGGACAACGGGACATGGGCCGATTACACCGTGGGCAACATGGTGGTCTCCCCTACTGGTACTGCTGCCAGCGCTTTTGGCCCAGAGTACCCGCTCGCTGCATGGTGGCGTGACACGCAGCACGGTAGCGTTGGAAAGCCTCTGTACATCATTAAGTTAGCTGTGGGTGGCACGTCCCTCACACCGAGCGGTACAGCGGCAGACAGTAATTGGTCAGATTCTGACGGGCAATTGCGGGAGCTGGCTCGCGAATTTGTGGTGAGCCCAGCACTCCGTCTGTTGCGCTTACAAGGACTCACTCCTCGTTTGATGGGCATCTTTTGGGGGCAGGGTGAGAGTGATGCAGACAGTGCTGCGCAAGCGACTGCATACCAAGCGGCACTCACCGGATTGATTGCCGAGATGCAAGCTAAATACGGATTCGACAATCCGCGCATCGTAGTCATGGGGCTGTCGGCCTACAACACGCCAGCGGTCAATTGGGCCACAGTCAAAGCAGCGCAAGTTAGCGCAGTCAATGCGCTCAAGGCATCTGGAAAAGACGTGACACTTATGTCGACCGATGGTAGCGATGGAGTCACGCCAGCATCACGTTATCTCAGCGGCGTGGCCGCAGGAAACATCCACTATGACAGTTTGGGGCAAATGCAAATTGGCAAGCGTCTGACCCAGTTGTTTTCAGCTTCGCCATCCACCTACAAGAAACAATGGGACTTTGAATTTTTCGGAGCGGCCTATCCTGTCGGCGAGCCACTGATACTCAATTCAGCCAACGGATTTGCAGGTGTCAATGACACATGGGCCACACTCAAAGTGGTGCCTTTTCCAACAACAACTGGATACGTAAATGCTGTGACGTGGGTGCGTGATGGCGAAAAGGCTTTCCGAGATTACGGAACACCTCCTATGCCTAGCTTCCAATTGTCGGCATTGACTGGGGCGACGGATGTGGAAATCATTTTCCGCATGATTCACGATGGTGATGGGGTTACAAAACCTGGCTTTGGTATTCGCGGTGCGTATCACCAGACTACAAGCGACTTCAATAGTCAGGGTTACCTCACGCAAGTGCGCGGAGGCGGCAGTCAGCTCACCATGTTTAGGCGTGAAGCCAACAACAACTGGACGGCCATGCCGGGCAGTCACTTGACGCCCACTCAGTATCCGGCGGCATCCAATCCGTATTGGTATCGAATCGTTATCAAAGGCACCACATGGACAGTGTGGAATTCACCTGACGGGCGTACATGGACGCAGCAGTGGACAGGCACGGACGCCACGTACACCAGTGGCAATGTCCAATTTAGTTTGTACAACGGAGAGATGACTAAAGCGATCGGAAATCAGCTTGCAGCGCATTGTGCTTTTGATGTGATTTTGGCGCGCAAATTGAATTGATGCGGTTGTCACTAAGCATCACTATCGAACGATACCTCTTTATTCAAATTTCTTAATTTTCAAAGTTTTCAAAAGGATTTTGCTATGCCCCAGGAATATTCCCCGGGCGCGCAGCCGCGCGCGCCTGATCTCTCCGCACCGCTTGTTGCGCGCACCCAAGATATGCCGCTGGTAGGTTTGCAAATGGCTTTGCGTCATGTACGCCGTGACCCGTCCCCTATAGACCAAGCTAACCGTGCTGCTGGTGACTCAACAGTCAACGCTCTCGCTCCTGCGGCTCGGTTTGAAATCGTGTTCACGACGGGCGCACCGGTCAAGCGTTACGACTGGGCCAATGGTCGCTATTACCTTGAAAAGTTGGAAGTATCAGAGGCAGCCATAGATCTGTCTCGCTTTGAGCGTGGTGCACCGTTACTCGATACGCACATGGCATGGTCTTTGGAAGATCAGCTTGGCATATGCGACAAACCTGAGATTCGTGGTGGCCAAGGCATCTGTCAAGCTCAACTCAGTCGTCGCGATAGCGTCAAGGGGGTGGTGCAAGACCTCGAAGATGGCGTCATCCGAAACGTATCGGTAGGCTATGCCCGCAATGCTATAGAAATGGTAGCTCCTAGCGAAGAAGGTGGCCTCTGGGTTTACAACGTCAAGAGCTGGACTCCGTTGGAATCCTCGCTCGTACCCATCCCTGCCGATATGGACAGCCAAGTTGTGCGAAGTGAGGGCGGGACCTTTAAAGCCCCTGATGGTCGCGAACTCCGCGCATTTCCATGCGTGATGACAGAAGTCGTTTCTCGCAACGAACCCCATACCCAACAGCAAGTTGCAGCTTTTGCTGCGGCTTCACAAACCACCACGGCGGTGGACCCAGCCGAAACCCGAAACCTCAACCCAACTGGAGCAAATATGCCTCAAAACCAAGCCACGGCTGGCAACGCAGCCGCCACACCCGCAGCCCCTGCTGCACCAGAAAATCGCGCAGCACCTACAGCAGCCACACCGGATGCATCGCACCAAGCGGGAGTTCAGGCCGAGCGTCAACGCGCCGCTGAAATTCGTGCCGCCACCCAAGCTGTACGCAGCACCTTGGGCAATGAAGCGGACGCATTGGCCACACGACTCATTGATGCTGGTATCTCCGTCGACGAATCGCGCAAGCAAATCATCGATGCACTGGCTACTCATAGCAGCACTAGTGCTGTGCGAGGGCAAGCGCAAATTTGTACGCAGATCGATGAAGTCGAAACACTGCGCGCACGCATGATCGACGCCTTGGTTCTGCGTAACAACCCTAACGCACGCGACTTCGGTGGCGAAAAGGTTGACATTGAAGGTGCACGCAACTTCCGTGGCATGGACCTTATGGACATGGCGCGTCGTTGCATTGCAGCAGCTGGTGGTAATGCCGATGGTCTGAGCCGACGCGAAATCGCCATGGCTGCATTGAATCTCGATGCTGATGCACGACGCAGCGCGGGCATGATGGGCACTAGCGATTTTTCTAGCATCTTGGCTGGCACCGTTAATCGTAGTTTGCGAGCTGCTTATGAACAAGCGCCTCGCACCTTCACAGGCTGGGCTCGTCCGTCTACCAATAAGGACTTCCGAGAAAAAGCAGTTGTTCAACTGAGTGGAATGAGTCAGTTCGACAAGATCGGCGAGGGTGGTGAATACAAGTACGCAAATTTCAGCAATTCTGCCGAGAAATACAGCTTGTCCAAATACGGAAAGATCATCGCAATTACTTGGGAGGCCATCGTCAATGATGACTTGTCTGCCTTTAGTCGCATCCCCATGATGATTGCTGAAGAAGCAGCTGCCCTCGAAAGTGACTTGGTCTACGCAGCCCTCATCGGTAACCCTTCCATGGAAGACGGAGTGACGCTCTTCCATGCGAATCACAAAAACTTAGCGGGTTCTGCTGGGGCTATCAGTGACGTCACTTTGGGTGCAGGGCGTGCCGCTATGCGTAAGCAAACTGGTGCCAATGGCCGAGTACTCAACTTGGCTCCTGAAATTTTGATCGTGGGCCCTGACAAAGAATCTGAAGCGCTCAAGTACACCAGCTCCAACTTTGTCGCAGCTAAGTCGGTAGACATCAACCCAGCATTCAACACATCGCTCAGTGTGATTGTGGACAACCGTGTGCCTGGCAACCAGTGGTATTTGGCGAGCACACCAGCCCGCGTGGATACAGTGGAATATGCCTATCTCGAAGGTGAAAACGGTGTATTCACAACGCGTCGTGAAGGCTTCGAGGTGGATGGTATCGAAATCAAGGCGCGTCACGTGTTTGCAGCCAAGGCCATTGATTACCGTGGCCTCTACAAAAACGCAGGCAATTAACCCTAGCGTTTAAGCCTCGGCATCAATTAAGAAAGCCACTCACTAGGTGGTTTTCTTTTTGTCATTTCTTTTTTCATTTTCAAACTAGGAGATATTCCATGAAATCATTTGTTCAAGATGGCGACACGCTCGCCTTCGTTGCTCCCTATGCAGTCGCATCTGGTGCTCCATTTAAAGTTGGCTCTCTGGTCGCCGTTGCTGTTAACGCTGCCGCTGTAGGTGCTGATGTTCAGGGGAAAACGGAGGGCGTTTTCAGCCTGCCCAAAGTAAACCCTCAGGTCTGGTCTGTTGGCGACAAAATTTACTGGGACGATGCCGCCAAACTCATGACAAACGTTCAAGGTGGCACACTGGTTGGTGCGGCAACTGAGGCGGCTGTCAACTCATCTACCGCTGGCACTGTCTACCTCGACGGTTGCGTACGCTGATATTCAAGCTAGGTTGCAAGCGTGTTTGATGCTTCACTGCTTTTAAGCGCCTTTGAAGCCCATGGCATAGCTACACGTGCATACCGCATGCAAGTAGCTGATGACGCGGGCTTCATCGTTGGCTTCGTCACACCTGAGCAGCTCATTCTGGGTGATTCGGTGCACACTGCGCTAATCGAAATCGAATACGCTACTACCGATGCTCCGGCCCTCACCATGGGCACAGCACTCACTATTGGCGACGCCACCTACCGAGTTAATCAGCAACCGCGCAAACAAGGTGATGGCACCTTCAGCCGAGCCTCACTAGAGGAGGCTCGGGCATGACAGACGCCACCTTGATTGATCAAGCTGTTGATGCTTTCATTGCAACTGTGTCCACCGTACCTGGTGTCACGGGTGTCTATGAAGATCGACAGCAAGCCTACGTCCACCAAGACTCACCAGCGATAGACGTTTCTTTGCGTGATGCTTCTGGTGATGTGCTGGGTGATGATCATCCCGCACGCAGCAAACTGAAGGTGACCATTGAACTTGAGTTGGCCATCTATACCAGAGGTGCCATTGGCTCTGATGGAACCGAGGTATCTGCCCGACGCCTTGCCTCACCAATTTGGGCTGCTGCGCACCGTTGCATCATGGCTGATCCGTCCTTGGGTGGGCTTCCCTTACGCGTACGTTGGCGGCGCAGTACATGGCG
>JACCDU010622723.1_pt1 | contig 18883 bp, 17 predicted proteins | sample 7446081 | NCBI WGS metagenome assembly JACCDU01 (sample SAMN15323447, study PRJNA562643) | freshwater metagenome | isolation source: river surface water | place: USA:Blue River Watershed | collected 2017-08-17
GCCAACCAGCATGCCCACCACGCCCCACACCACGGTCATGATCGCGAATTGCTTGACCACCCGGTAGTTGTAGTTCAGTGCTGTGTCCACAGAAACTCCCCAAGGTTTACGACGAAGATGCCGCAGCGTACGTTTCGGGGGGGCAAAATTCCTTGATATGAGTCAAAAATGGCCGGCAGCCGGTCGGGTGTGCGATTCGCTTATATCTGGTATTCAGCCAGCGAACCAAAATGGCAATCCGGAACTTTTGCCGGCTGCAGCCTTCCTCAGTCGGCTTTGCCCGACCGGACCTGCCATGAACCCACGCCTTAGCCAAGACCCGACTGCCCGCACCGGAAACCCAGCCGCGCGGGCGGATAGTGCTGCCGCGCCGCCAACCCGTACAGCGCCGCCGCTGCCACTGCCCGACAACGCGCCGCAGATGCGAGCCTCGCCATCCCGGATGCAGGCGCCCGCATCCACTGCAGCGGCGGATGGCAACCCTCCGTCGCTGGCCTCGACCCCGCCGGCGTTGGGCGCGCGTACCGGCGGCAGCATCGACCTCGCGCACTTCGCCAGCCTGCCGTCGCATGCCCGCGCCGCCGCCGTCAACCAGCGCTGGGCAGCATGGCAGGCCGCGCAGGCCGTGACGGCGGCCCAACGCCGGCAGGCCAGCGACAAAGTGGCGGCCCTGCTGAATTCAAACCACGCGGTGCTGCCCCGGCTAGACGTCGCCGCGCTCGAGCAGGCATGCGCGGCCGGCTGCGACGTCACTGCCGCGATACGGCTCAGCAGGTGGATGAAGGATGGCGACGCGCCGCTGAACGTTGATGAAATCACCGCTTGCGCGAAAGCCGGCCTCCTTGGCGTGCGAGGCATGAAGGTCGTCAGGCTGTACCGCAGCCTGACGCTGCCGTTGCGCGCCGATACCGCACCCTGCCTGTGGAAGGTGGAGGATCTGGAAGACAAGGTCTTCCTGAAGCAAGGGTCGTACAACGAAACCTCGCTGGTGATGTTCGAAGGCAAACAGCACGTGTTCAAGCTCGACCCCGGCAAAGTCAGTCCTTCGCACGTGAAAAAAAGTGCCTTTCCAAAACGCATGCTGTGCAGCGTGCACAATCTCGCCGCCTCCCTGATCGACCAGGCACTGGGCTGGAAAACCATGTGCGAGGTCAGGCTGGCCATCGATGATTACGATGGCACGCCGCGCCTCGGCATATTGATGAGCTACGCACAGGGAAAGAACGTCATCAGCGGCCTCTGGAAAACCATCACGGCGAGTGGACGCACGACGTTCTTTGACAGCCTCGCCGAGTTCGGGCCGCCCGGATCGCCGGATCACAAATATGCGTGGATACAAGCGATCGTGCGCGACAAGACCGTCGGCATTGCCGAAGACGGCGACACGCTGATGCTATTGCCCGACCGCAGCACCGGGGTGCTGTCGCCGGCGGTGGCAGCCCGCACCGACGTCATCGTCGGGATGCTGCGCAAGCAGGCTATCGGCTGGATCATCGGCGACCTCGACGGGAGCAGCGGCAATTACGTCTATGACGAACTGACGTCGACCCTCACCGGCTTCGACAAGGACTTCGCGTTTTCGACACGTCCGGCGTTCGAGGAAAACTATTGCTGGGAGGGCCATCTCCCCTCGTTCTGGCGCAACATGGGCGTGCCGCCCTGGCTGGATCATGCCGGCTATGCCGGCGTGCGTGCGCTGCGTGATCGCCTGCCATCAATGCTGGACGGCCTGCTCGACCCGGCAGCCATACGCACCTGCGTTGCGCGCACCAATGTGCTGCTCTGTTTCACACGCAGTGCAAGCCCGGAAGAGCTCGCCGCGATCGACTGGACCCGGCCGCCGACGGAGAACAGCCTGAACGGATCGACGCTGTTATGGCGCGACGTGTATCGGCTCGTTTGATGGTGCTAGTGGTGTTCCGGGCTTGCGCCATCCTTGCCGGCATTTTCATTCGAGCCAGGCCGGTCGTCGTCCTGCAGGATGCGCAGCGCCGGCCCCTCGAGGTCATCGAACTGGCCGCTGTCCATCGCACGGAAGAAAATCCACAGCGCGATGAAGACCACGACCACGGACAGCGGTATCAGCAGGTACAGGGATTCCATGGCAGTCCCGAGAGATTTTTAAACTGGCGCCGCGTCAGCCGCGCCTGACGTGCACGCGTTGCAGCCGCAGCGCATTGACCACCACCAGCGCCGAGCTGGCCGACATGCCGACGCCGGCCATCCATGGCGTCAGCAGACCGAATGCCGCGGCCGGTATCGCGACCAGATTGTAGACCGTTGCCCAGCCCAGGTTCTGCCTGATCACGCGCATGCAGTCGGCCGCCGCGCGCGCTGCATCCAGCAGCGATGACAGGCTGGCATTGAGCAGCACCGCATCAGCGTGCGACTGCGCCAGCGCCGCGCCCGTGCCCATCGCAAACGAGACGTCGGCGGCCTTCAGCACCGCAGCGTCATTGATGCCGTCGCCCACCATCGCCACCACCGCGCCCTGCTGCTGCAATTGCTGGACGAATTCCATTTTCTGCACTGGCAGCATGCCGCCGTGCGCCTCATCCATCTGCAAGGCGCGCCCGACTTCGCCGGCAATCGCCGGCGCATCGCCGGACAGCAGCACGGTCTTGCAACCACGTTCGCGGAACCACGCGATCGCTGCCTGCGCATCCGGCTTGATCGCATCGGCCAGTTCGAAGCGCGCGATCCATTCACCTTCGGCGCCGAGGAAGACTTCGGTCACGACGGTGGACTCCGATGCCGGCGCGGCACTGCCGGCCAGTTCGGCGACGAATTCCGCGCTGCCCAGTCGCCAATGGCGTCCGTCGAGCGCACCACTCAGGCCGCGACCGGCGACGGCTTCGGTCATCGTCGCCTGCGGCAAGGCAGCATCTCCCGATCCATTTCCTGACGCCGGTTTCAGGTTCGCTGCCGACGAAGCCATCGCCGCCGCAAACGCCTGAGCGATCGGATGCGCGCTGCCGGCTTCGAGCGCGGCAGCAATGCGCAAGGCCGACGCTTCATCGACGCTGCCCAGACGCACCGTACGTTGCAGCGAAGGCTTGCCCTCGGTCAGCGTACCCGTCTTGTCAAACACCACATGGGTTGCGCGGTGCAGGGTCTCAAGCACATGCGGCTGTATCACCAGCACGCGCTGGCGCAGCAGGCGCTCGGTTGCCGCAGCCAGCGCCGACGGCGTGGCCAATGACAACGCGCACGGGCAGGACACCACCAGCACGGCAATCGCGATCGGCCATGCGCGGGCTGCGTCATGCCAGCTCCAGAATGCGAACACGGCCACCGCCAGCAGCAGCAGGCCGGCGACGAACCAGGCGGCGACACGGTCGGCCCATTGCGCAATCTTTGGCTTGCCCTGCCCGGCACGCTCGACCAGTCGCACCAGCGCCGCCAGCGTGCTGTCGCGCGCGACTTTCTCGACACGCAGGAACACCGGCTGGCTGACGTTGACGGCACCGCCGGCCACCGCCTCGCCGATGCGCCGCGGCTGCGGCTTGCTTTCGCCAGTCAGCAACGACAGATCAATGGCTGTCGCGCCCTCGATCACGACGCTGTCAGCCGGTATGGTCTCGCCGGGCTTGGCGAGAATGACATCGCCGGCGCGCAACTGCGCCGCGGCCACCTGCTGCGATTCGCGCACAGCCGGCCAGCCGGGCACCAGCCAGGCCGCATCGGGCAGCGCATGCTGCATCGTCTCCAGCGAACCGGCCGCGCGCCGCCTTGCCACCAGCTCGAAATAGCGGCTGCCCAGCAGCAGGAAGATGAACATCGTGACGGAATCGAAATACACATCGCCGCGCGCCGTCACCGTCGCATGCACGCTGCCGATGAAAGCGGCCGCGATGCCCAGCGCCACCGGCACGTCCATGCCCGGCGCGCGCGCCTTCAGGTCGGACCATGCGCCGCGGTAGAACGGCCATGCCGAATAGAACACGGCCGGCGCAGTCAGCACCAGGCTGGCCCAGCGCATCAGGGCTTCCATGTCGGGCTCGATGCTGCCCGCCTCGGCCATGTAGACCGGTACCGCGTACATCATCACCTGCATCATCGACAGGCCGGCGACGAACAGACGCTTGAACAAGGTGCGCGCATTCTTGCGCAGCAGCTCGCCATGCTGGATGGGATCGTACGGATAGGCGACATAGCCGACTTCGCGCACCGCATGCAGGATGTCGCTCGGCTTGCATTGCGATGCGTCCCAGCGCACCTGCAATTTTTCGGTGGCGACGTTCAGGCTGGCCGACTGCAGGCCCGGCACTTGCGACAGCCGCTTCTCGATCAGCCAGACACAGGCCGCGCAGCGTATGCCTTCGATCGACAGCAGCGCCTCGGCGCCGCCGTCAGCGCCGGTGAATTGCGCGGCCAGTTCGGGCGTGTCGTACAGCTTCAGCGCATCGGGTACCAGCTGCGCGCCATCGGCGGCGCCGTCGGGCAGCTGCTGTCGGCTGCGGTAGAAATCGTCGAGACCGTTGTCGACGATGGATTGCGCGACCGCTTCGCAGCCGGGGCAGCACATCGGGCGCGGCAGACGATCGATGACGACCGTCCAGTGACTGCCCGCAGGCACCGGCAGGCCACAATGGAAACAGGACGTATCCGGCGTGGCGGCGGGCGCGCTGGCTTCAATCAGGTCGGCAGGCTGGGTCATCGCACGTGTCCGGGCGTGATGCACACGCTGTCAAGCCAGCCATACGACAGGCCGGTACCGACCCGCACCAGCCCGAGCACACCGAAAGCCAGCACCAGCGCACCGGCAGCGAGCCGCACGCGCGGGCGCTGCAGGAAGCCTTGCATCGATGTGCCGGCGATGCCGATCGAGAACAGCAAGGGCAGCGTGCCCAGGCCGAAGGCCAGCATCACCAACGCGCCGCGCGCAGCTGATCCTGTGAGCAGCGCCGTCATCAGCACGCTGTAGACCATGCCACAGGGCACCCAGCCCCACAGGCCGCCGAGCGCCAGCGCCTGCCACGGATGCTGCACCGGCAGCAGCCGCCGGATCAGCGGTTGCACGCGCCGCCAGAGAATCTGGCCGAGCTGCTCAAGGCGCGACAGTCCGTGCCAGGCATGCATCAGGGTCAGGCCGAGCGCGACCAGCATCAGATTGGCCAGCCAGTAGGCGGCGGTCTGCACGCTGGCGAGGTTGATCAGTGCGGGCACGCTGCCGAGCAGCCCGGCCAGTGCGCCGGCGATCGCATAACTGCCGATGCGGCCGGCATTGAAGGCGAGCACGCGCGTGCCGCTGTCAGCGACAGCCGACAGGAAGGTGGCCGGGCCTGCAGTAGCGGCCGGCGCTGTAGCCGTGACAGCGGTGACGGCGACAGGGAATGGACGGCGGGCCGGCGTCGCGATAGCAAACGCGCTGACGATGCCGCCGCACATGCCTACGCAGTGCACGCCGCCCAGCAGGCCGATCAGGAAGACCGGCAGGAGAGCGATGGATTCCAATGCTTATGGAACAGGCAAGACGAGTTCGGGCCGCACCGCCTCAGACGGTGCGGGAATAGCGTTGCTGGGGAACGCCCGTCTGCGATTGTAACTGCCGTGCCTCGTGCAGGTGGCGGTCAAAGACCATGCAGACATTGCGGATCAACAGCCGGCCCTTCAGGGTGACGGTGATCCAGTCGTCGTCGATGGTGACAAGGCCGAGTTCGGCCAGTTCCTTCAGCTGCTCCAGCTCACGGGTGAAGTAAGCCTTGAAGGTGATCGGGTAGGCCTGTTCGAGCGACTTGATCGACAGCTCGAAATTGCACATCAACATCTGGATGATGAAACGACGCAGCACATCGTCCAGCGACAGCGTGTAGCCGCGCACCACCGGCAGCTCGCCACTGTCGAGGTGGTCGTAATACTCGTCGAGGGTCTTCGCGTTCTGGCTGTAGCACATGCCGACCGAGCTGATGGCCGACACGCCGACGGCGACCAGGTCGGCCTCGGCATGGGTCGAATAGCCCTGAAAGTTGCGGTGCAGCCGACCCTGGCGTTGCGCGATGGCGAGCTCATCGTCCGGCTTGGCGAAATGGTCCATGCCGATGTACACATAGCCGGCGTCGTTCAGCCGGCGTATGCACAGCGCCAGCATGTCGAGCTTGGCGTCCGAGCTCGGCAATTCATCTTCGTTGATGCGGCGCTGCGGCTTGAACAGGTGCGGCAGGTGCGCGTAGTGGTAAACGGCGATGCGGTCCGGATTGGCTGCGATCACCTTGTCGAGCGTGCGGTTCATCGACATCACGGTCTGCTTCGGCAGGCCGTAGATCAGGTCGATGCTGATCGAGCGGAAGCCGGCGTCACGCGCGGCCTGGATCACGCCCAGCGTGGCCGCTTCGGGCTGGATGCGGTTGACGGCTTTCTGCACTTCGTCGTCGAAGTCCTGCACGCCGAGGCTGATGCGGTTGAAGCCCTGCCGGCGCAGGCTGTGGATGCGCTCGCTGGTCACGCTGCGCGGATCGACCTCGATCGAGTACTCGCCCTTCTCGTCGTCGGCCAGCAGGAACCAGCGGCGGATGACCTGCATCAGGTCGTCCATCTGCGCATCCGACAGATAGGTCGGCGTGCCGCCGCCGAAGTGCAGTTGCTCGACCTGATTGGCGCCGGCGAACAGCTTGCCCTGCATCGCGATCTCGCGCTTCAGGTAGCCGAGGTAGGTCGCCGCCTTCTCGCGGTTCTTCGTGACGATCTTGTTGCAGCCACAGTAGTAGCAGACGGTATCGCAGAACGGGATATGCACGTACAGCGACAACGGGTGGCGGCCGCCGCGCGATTGCGCGTGGTTGACGGCCTGCAGGTAATCCTTGTAGCCAAACTGGTCGGAGAAGCGGTCCGCGGTCGGGTAGGACGTATAGCGCGGGCCGGACTGCGACAGGCGACGGATCAGTCCGCCGTCGAATTCGACGTGCTGCACGGGATGGATTGCAACTGTTGAAACCATTTCGGGACTCGCTCCTCGCCATGAATGCCATGCGAAGGCGCACGTTCCGGGCTTTTCAGGCGTTTCGGAGTCTACGGATGCAGCAGAGCAAAATCCTTGACTCAAGTCAAAAATGACCAGCCGCCAAGGCGATGGCGATGCTGCGGCAGGCAGCAATGTGAGCGAAGCGACAATGAATCACGGCCAGCGATGCGTGGCGCGATGTGCGGGCGTCAGGCAGGCGGCATCGACAAATCGAGCTTCATCTCGACCGTGCCGTCGCCGACATTGCTGCGCACCTCAAAGCCAAGCTCGCGCACCAGGTCCAGGATCGCATGGTTCTCGGACAAGGCTTCGCCGACGATCCAGCCTGTACCACGCTGGCGGAAGTAGGCAATCAGCTTCGACATCAGGATGTGGCCGAGGCCCATGCCCTTGAGGTCGGAGCGTATGCAGATGGCGAACTCGGCATGGTGGTTGTCAGGGTCGGCCACGCCGCGCACCACGCCCAGCGTCTCGTCGCTGCCGTCGGCGCGGTGGCGCACCGCGATGAAGGCCATCTCGCGGTCGTAATCGATTTGCGTCAGGCGCGCCAGCTGCGACGGCTGCAGTTCGCGCATGTGGATGAAGAAGCGCATGCGCACGTCGACCGGGTCGAGCGCCTGCACGAAGCGTACATGCTCTTCACTGTCTTCGGGACGGATCGGGCGCAGCAGCAGCTCTTCCTGCATCCACAGCAAACGCTCTTCGAGTTCCTGCGGATAGGGGCGGATCGCCAGCCGGTCATGCCGATGACGCAACGCCTGCGGCCTGAGCATCACGCGCGCATCGAGCGCGATCACGCCGTCGGCATCGGCCAGCAGCGGGTTGATGTCGAGTTCGGCGACTTCCGGCAGTTCGGCCGCGAGATGCGCGACCTGGATCATCACGCGGCACACCTCGTTGATGTCGGCCGCGGGCCGGTTGCGGTAGCCCCTCAGCAGCGCGGACACGCGCGTGCGGTTGATCGTGTCGCGCGCCAGCACCTGGTTGAGCGGCGGCAGCGCGATCGCATGGTCATGCAGCACTTCGACGGCAATGCCGCCCTGTCCGAACAGGATCACTGGCCCGAAGATGTGGTCGCTGGTGATGCCGACGATCAGCTCGTGCGCATCGGGACGGCGCGCCATCGCCTGCACCGTGAAGCCCTGCAGGCGCGCGCCGGGCCGCAGTTGCTGCAGCCGTTGTTGCATCGCTGCGGCCGCGGCCTCGACGGCGTCGCCATCGTCGAGGTCGAGCGCGACGCCGCCGACTTCGGTCTTGTGGCTGACGTCAGGCGACAGAATCTTGACCGCCACCGGATAGCCGACCTGGTCAGCCACGGTCCGCGCCTGTTGCGGCGTGGTGGCGGTGCGCGTGTCGACGATCGGGATGTGGCAGGCATCGAGCAGCGCCTTGGCCTCGGGCTCGGACAGCGTGAAGCGCCCTTCGGCCAGCGCCTTGTCAATCACGGCACGCGCCGCCTTCAAGTCGATCGGGTCATGCTGGGTGCCGGCGGCCGGCACCTGCACCAGCAATTGCTGGTTGCGGCGATATTCGACAGCCTGCATGAAGGCTTGCACCGCTTCTTCCGGCGTGCCGAAATGCGCAAGGCCGGCGTCGGAGAAAATCTGGCGCGCATTCGCGACCGCCGAGCTGCCGAGCCAGCAGCTGACGATGTGATGGTGCGACTGCTGCATCATCGGTGCAATCGCGCGCGCAATGTCGGCACTGGGCACGATGGCCGTCGGCGAGTGGATGAACAGGATGGGGTTGTCAGGCTGCTTCTCGAGCAAGACCTGCAGCGCCTGCCGGTAACGTTCGACCGGCGCATCGCCGATGATGTCGATCGGATTGCCGTGCGACCAGCTGGCCGGCAGCACGCGATTGAGCGCGGCCAGCGTCTCAGGCGTCAGCGTCGCCAGCCGTCCGCCCGACAGCATCAGGGCATCGGTCGCCATCACGCCGGGGCCGCCGCCATTGGTCAGGATGATGAGTTCTTCACTGACCATGGGCTGCACCCGCGACAGCGTTTCTACCGCATCGAACAATGCATCGGTGGTCAGCACACGCAGCATGCCGGCGCGGCGGATCGCAGCGTCGTACACCGCATCCATGCCGGCCAGTGCGCCGGTATGGGAAGCTGCAGCCTTCGCGCCTTCGGGCACGCGGCCGGCCTTCAGCACCAGTACCGGCTTGTTGCGACCGGCCGCGCGCGCGGCCGACATGAATTTGCGCGCGCTGCGCACGTCTTCGATGTACAGCAGGATCGCGCTGGTATTGGCATCCGTCGCCAGATAGTCGAGCGTGTCGCCGAAGTCGACGTCGGTCGCATCGCCGAGCGAGATGAAATGCGAGAAGCCGATGCCGCGCGAGCGCGCCCAGTCGAGCACGGCCGTCACCAGCGCGCCGGACTGCGATACGAATGCGATCTTGCCCGGCAAGGCGGAGGTGTGCGCAAAGCTGGCATTCAGGTGGGCATGCGGTGCAATCAGGCCGACGCAATTCGGGCCAAGGATGCGGAACACCGAGGCCTTGGCCGCATCCAGCATCGCGGCGCGATGCGAACGGCCATCGCCATGGTCGCCGTCCAGAGCGGCGGTCAGCACGATGCCGGCGCGCGTGCCCTTCTGCACCAGTTGCGCGATCAGGCCGGGCACGGTATCGGGCGGCGTCGCGATCACCGCGAGATCCGGCACCACCGGCAGGCTCGCCACGTCGGGATAGACGGGCACGCCCAGCAGTTCGGTATGGTGCGGGTTGATCGCCATCACGCTGTGCGGACGGGTATCGCCGCGGCGGCTCGCGATCAGGTTCGCGAGCACCGTGGCCCCGACGCTGTGCGGACGGTCGCTGGCCCCGATCAGCACAACCGACTTGGGCGAGAACAGGTAATCCAGGTTGCGTATGCTCATGGCAGTGCGGCGAGTGGAAGTGATAAGCCTGTCCGCTGCATGACCGGACGCGGGCGCTTGACCTGAGTCAAATTCTACAGAAACATCGTCGGCGACCGGTGCCGCTGGCAATGGACGGGCGCGTGCCGCAGGACTTACCCTTGGAGCTGTCGCTGCCGGCAGGTGATCTGTTAACCTGCGCGACAATACTCATTGCAAGCTGCCGGCGTCCACGCTGGCGGAACAAAGATTCCCGCAGAAAGGATGTCCATGAGCTACAAGACCGTGCTTGTCCACGTCGACCAGTCCCGCCAGGCGCCGGTGCGCATGAATGTCGCCGCCGGGATCGCCCGCGAACAATCTGCCCATCTGGTCGGCGCTGCGATGACCGGCATCTCGCGCTATATATTCGACAGCGGCGCGTTCAATCCGAACGACCCGACTTTCACCCACCATCTCGAGCACCTGCGTCGCTATGCGCGCGAAGGACTGGGCACGTTCGAGACGGTCGCCAAAGCTGCGGGCACGGACGAGGTCGAAGCACGCGTGGTCGATGACGATGCAGCCGGCGGCATCGCGCTGCAGGCTCGCTACGCGGACCTGACCGTAATCGGCCAGTTCGACCCGTCGGAATCGGTGCCGGGCCTGATGTCGAATTTCCCCGAACACGTAATCCTTCACAGCGGACGACCGGTGCTGGTGGTCCCGTATGCCGGCAACTACAGCGGCAAATTCCGCAAGGCCGTGATCGCCTGGGACGGCGGCATGGCAGCCAGCCGCGCCATCGCGGGTGCGCTGCCGCTGCTGGTGGCGGCGGACGCCGTCGACATCCTCGTATTCAATCCCGAGCATGATGACGAAGCGCACGGCGAACAACCGGGCGCAGACCTTGCGCTCTTCCTCGCGCGCCATGGCGTGAAAGCCAATGTGCATGCCCACCGCATCGCCATCGATACCGGCAATGCACTACTGTCCGCCGCAGCCGACCTGGGCGCCGAACTGCTGGTGATGGGCGCCTATGGTCATGCGCGCTTCCGCGAAGTGGTGCTGGGCGGCGTCACGCGCACGGTGCTGGCGTCGATGACGGTGCCGGTGCTGATGGCGCACTGAACGCAGCCATCACACAACGCGAAGTCGCGCTTACAGTTGCGCGCCCGTGCCGGCGCTCGCCTTCAGGCGCGCCAGCCCGGCCGCATCGCCAACCATGTCAACGATAGACCAGCACCGGGATCGATGCGTGCGACAGCACGCGCTGGGTCTCGCTGCCCAGGAGCAGCTTGTCGAGGCCCTTGCGGCCGTGCGAGGCCATCCAGATCAGGTCGCAGCCGCGCTCGGTGGCGGCTTTGACGATTTCTTCGTACGGATGGATGCCGCGCGTAGCCAGCACCTCGCAAGGCACCTTGGTGTCGCTGGCCATCTGGCGGAACTTGTCCATCGCCTGCTGCGCGCTCTTGTCCTGAATTTCTTCGTAGGTCGACAGGTCCACCATGGCGCCGGCCTCGGGCATCAGCATGAACGGATACAGCTGCGCGACTGACAGGCCGACCACCGAGGCTCCGGTGGCCGCGGCAAAGTCGAGCGCCGCCTGCACAGCCCTGTCCGACAGCGCCGAGCCGTCGGTAGGTACCAGGATTTTCTTGAACATCGCCGCTCCCAGAGAATAGGTTTGGCCGACTCTAGCAAACGACCCCTGAAAAAAAATTGACCTCGGTCAAACGGGCCACAGAGGGGAACAGGCTACCCGATCAAACCGGCCACAGCGGCGGCTCGTCCATCAGCGCGACTTGCTCGCGCAACTCGAGGATGCGGTCTTGCCAGTAACGGACGGTGCCGAACCACGGGAAGGCCTGCGGGAAGGCCGGGTCGTCCCAGCGCATGGCCAGCCAGGCCGAGTAATGCAGCAGCCGCAAGGTGCGCAGCGCTTCCAGCAGGTACAGCTCGCGCGGGTCAAAGTCGCAAAAATCTTCGTAGCCGGCCAGCAGGTCGGCCAGCTGGCGCTGCATGTCGTCGCGCTCGCCGGACAGCAGCATCCACAAGTCCTGGATCGCCGGGCCGCTGCGGCTGTCGTCGAAGTCGACGAAGTGCGGGCCGTCATCGGTCCACAACAGGTTGCCCGGATGGCAGTCGCCGTGCAGGCGCAGCAGACGCAGATCGCCGGCACGCTCATAACAGCGGCGCACGCCGTCGAGCGCAAGCGCGCTGACGCTCTCCCAGCTGGCCCGCAGCTCGGCCGGCACGAACTCGTGCGAGATCAGCCATAGCCGCGGCATCTCGCCGAAACTCTCGACGTCGATCGCGGGACGCTGCACGAACGGGCGCGCGGCGCCGATCGCATGGATGCGGCCCATCAACCGCCCTATCCATTCGCGCGTGCCCGGCGCATCGAGCTCGGGCGTGCGCCCGCCCTGGCGGGAAAACACCGCAAAGCGATAGCCCTCGTGCCGGTGCAAGGTGTGGCCGCCGACTTCCCGCGCGGGCACGACCGGTATCTCGGCTTCCTTCAGCTCATGGACGAACGCGTGTTCCTCGAGGATGGCGGCATCGCTCCAGCGCTGCGGCCGGTAGAACTTGGCGACCAGCGGCGGCCCGTCTTCCATGCCGACCTGATAGACGCGGTTCTCGTAACTGTTCAGCGCCAGCAGGCGGCCGTCGCCGTGCAGGCCGAGCGCGTCCAGCGCGTCGAGCACGGTGCCAGGCTCGAGGCCGGCAAAGGAGTGCAAGGGAGAAGCATTCATCGGCGCGATTGTAGTCGGTGACGCGGTACACTGCGGCTTTACCAATCCGGAACACGACACCTATGGCCCACGAACCCTTGCTGAGCGAGAAGGAATTCGACGAACTCGACCGCTTCCTGATGTCCGAGCATTGCGGCGACGAGACGATGGCGATGGATGCGCTGCACGGCTACCTGACGGCGATCGCCATCGGCCCGCAAGCGGTGCCGGTCGACGAGTGGCTGCCGCGCGTCTGGGGCCCGGACGAAGAAGACGCGCCGCAGTTCAAGAATGCGCTGCAGGCGGAGCGCGTGCGCTCGCTGATCACGCGCATGCTGGAAGAGATTGTCGTGACCTTCGAAGTCGCGCCCAAGGATTTCGAGCCGCTGTTCAGCGAATACCCGCACAAGGGCAACAGCGTGCTCGACGGCGAGGCCTGGTGCTGGGGCTTCCTGGAAGGCGTCAACCTGCGGCCGCAGGCGTGGGCGCGCTTGTTCGATTCGCCGCAGGCCAGCCTGCTGCGTGCGATCGAGCTGCTGGGCGCGGAAGAGATCGATGACGACGAAGTGGGGCTGGTCGATGATCCGGCCAAGTGCCACAAGCTGGCGATCGAGGTCGAGGCTTCGGTGCCGCAGATACAGCGCTTCTGGAAAGCCGCCTGACGCTGTGCGGCCCCGATAGGCGCAGGCAAGTTCCTGCGCCGTCCGGGCAAGGCGGCCAAAGCCGGCCCTGCCCGCACGCGGGCGTCAGGACTTGATAAAGTGCTGGCGGTAGTACTTCAGCTCTTCCACCGATTCACGGATGTCGGCCAGCGCGGTGTGCAGCTGGTGCTTCTTGAAACCCGCGATCAGCTCCGGCTTCCAGCGGCGGCACAGCTCCTTCAGCGTTGACACGTCGAGGTTACGGTAATGAAAGAAGGCTTCCAGCTTCGGCATGTGGCGCGCCATGAAGCGGCGGTCCTGGCAGATCGAGTTGCCGCACATCGGGGATTTCCCGGCCGGCACATACTGCTTCAGGAATTCGATCATTTCCAGCGCGGCCTGCTCTTCGGTGACGGTCGAAGCCTTCACGCGGTCGATCAGGCCCGAGCGGCCGTGAGTGCCCTTGTTCCAGGCGTCCATGCCATCCAGCACGGCGTTGGACTGGTGGATCACGAACACCGGACCTTCGGCCAGTACATTGAGCTCGGCGTCGGTGACGATGGCAGCGACCTCGATGACCTTGTCATTGTCGGGGTCGAGGCCGGTCATTTCCATGTCGATCCAGACCAGATTGAACTCGTTGGGGCGCGTGGCCGGTGCCTGATGGGCTTCGTTTGCTTGTGACATAATCCTTTTCCAATGGGGTGCCGTGACGACTCCGGCCAGCGGCGCTGCAGCCCGCCACCTGCCGTCTGGCGGCCAGCTGCTTCACAGCCCCCAATTTTCTCACACGCATACGATGGATACCCAAAGCTTCGCCCTGTTGTTCGCCGCCTTCCTGCTTGCCACGCTGGCGGTCAAGCTGTGGCTGACCTCGCGCCACATCCGCCATGTCGCGCGCCATCGCGATGCGGTGCCCGAGCAGTTCGCCCACAAGATCCCGCTGGCAGCGCACCAGAAGGCGGCAGACTACACGATCGCGAAATCGAAGCTGAAGATCGTCCTGCTGACGCTGAACACCGTCGCCGTGCTCGGCTTCACCCTGCTCGGCGGCCTGCAATGGCTGTCCGAGCAGCTGGTCGTGCTGGCAGGGCGCGGCATGGCCTACCAGCTGGCGCTGGTGGCGACGGTGACCGTGGTCTCGAGCGTGATCGAGCTGCCGATCGACTATTACAAGCAGTTCAGCCTCGAAGAAAAATTCGGTTTCAACAAGATGACGCCGGGGCTGTTTTTCTCGGACCTCATCAAGCACTCGCTGGTCGGCGCCGCCATCGGCCTGCCGCTGCTGTGGGTGACGCTGACGCTGATGGACAAGGCGGGCTCGTTGTGGTGGTTGTACGCATGGCTGATCTGGTGCGGCTTCCAGTTCTTCATGCTGGCCTTCTACCAGAACCTGATCGCGCCGCTGTTCAACAAGTTTTCGCCGCTGGAAGATGAATCGCTGCGCACGCGCATCGAGGGCCTGATGCAGCGCGTCGGCTTTGCCAGCAAGGGCCTGTTCGTGATGGACGGCTCGCGCCGCAGCGCGCATGGCAATGCGTACTTCTCCGGCTTCGGCGCGGCCAAGCGCATCGTGTTTTTCGACACCCTGCTGTCGCGCCTGCAGCCCAACGAGATCGAGGCCGTGCTGGCACATGAACTGGGGCACTTCAAGCTCAACCATGTGGTCAAGCGCATCGTGCTGATGTTCGTGCTGTCGCTGGGCTTCCTCGCGCTGCTGGGCTGGCTGAAAAACCAGGTCTGGTTCTATACCGGGCTGGGCGTGACGCCGTTGATGGACGGCGCCAATGATGCGATGGCGCTGATCCTGTTCATGTTCGCGCTGCCGGTGTTCACCTTCCTGTTCGCGCCGTTGCTGTCGATCCTGTCGCGCAGCAATGAGTTCGAGGCCGATGCGTTCGCTGCGAAACACAGCAGCGCGCAAGACCTGATCTCGGCGCTTGTCAAACTGTACGAAGACAATGCCTCGACGCTGACGCCGGACCCGCTGCACTCGGCCTTCTACGATTCGCACCCGCCGGCCAGCGTGCGCGTGCAAAAGCTGTTGGGCGCATGAGATGAGCACGCGCGCGGACTTGCTGGCGCAATCCTGCAGCCATCGCACGGAAGCGGCAACAGCCGCCGAGCTTGCCGATGTGCTGGCCGCACTGCCCGGCTGGGTGGTCGAGGATGGCAAGCTGGTGCGCAGCTATCGCTTCAGGGACTACCACCAGACCCTCGCTTTCGTGAATGCGATTGCCGAGGTGATCCACCGCGAAGACCATCACCCCGAACTGGTGGTCGGCTACAACCGCTGCGCGGTGAAATACGACACGCACTCCGTCAATGGCGGCAAGGGCGGGCTGTCCGCGAATGACTTCATCTGTGCCGCGAAGATCGACCAGGTCTTCGAGCAGCAGTTCAGCTGATCCATGGCAGAACTGCAGGGAGTGATCGTTGCCGCGCACGGTCGCCATTACCTGGCGCAGGCGGAAGGCAAGCTGTACCAGTGCGTCACGCGTGGGAAGAAAAGCGACGTCGCCACCGGCGACCGCGTGCGCTTCAAGACCACCTCCGACGACCAGGGCGTGATCGAGGAAATCCTGCCGCGAGCGTCGCTGCTCTACCGCTCCGACCAGTACAAGTCCAAGCTGCTGGCGGCGAATGTCACGCAACTCTTCATCGTCGTCGCCACCGAACCGGGCTTCACCGACGACCTCGTGTCGCGTGCGCTGGTCGCCGCCAATGCCGCCGGCATCCACGCACACCTGCTGCTGAACAAAATCGACCTGACCGAAGGCCTGGAGATCGCGCGCCGCCGCGTGCAAGCCTATGCCGACATCGGTTACCCGGTGCATGAGGTCAGCGCCAAGGGCCAGCCTGAACAAACACTGGCGACGCTCAGGCCACTGCTGGCCGGGCAATCGACGATCCTGATCGGCCAGTCCGGCATGGGCAAGTCGTCGCTGGTGAACCTGCTGGTCCCGGAGGCCGAGCTGGCGGTGCGCGAGATCTCGAAGCGGCTCGACAGCGGCAAGCACACGACCACGTTCACCCGGCTGTACGCGTTGGATGAAGCAAGCACCATCATCGACTCGCCGGGCTTCCAGGAATTCGGGCTCTATCACCTGAGCGAAGGCATGCTGGAACGCGCCTTCCCGGAATTCGCGCCGGCGCTCGGCCACTGCCGCTTCTACAACTGCCACCATGTGTCGGAGCCGGGCTGCGCAATCCTCGACGCAGTGAACGATCACCGAATCAGCGAACTCAGACATGGCCTGTATCTGCAACTGCGCCATGAGTCGCTGCAAAAAATTGGATTCCGCTGAGTCTTTATTGCCACATTGGCATTGTCCATCTCGTTTGTTGATGCAAGCCTGTCAGTCGCGTTTCGATACTGCTACGCTGACCAACCAAGAGGATAAGCATGAGCCTGACGATGACTGAAGATCGCAATAAAGCCATTCCCCTGCAGCCCGCCCTCGACGAGGCTTGGTCTGCCGCATTCCGTTCGGCCGAGGAATTCGCCGAACGGATCGCAGACAACCCGGCTGCGCTAGAGAGGCTGAAGCAGTTGGTACTTGAGGGCATTAACGCCGGCATTGAATGCGAAGTCGAAGATGATTGGCTGGAATCACTGGCCGCCCCGATCCGCGAAAGAGCTGCCGCCCGCGGATGACCCGGGTCTATGTCGGGGCAAAGCTAAGACCTGACCTTGAACGCGTCGCTGACCATTACGAAGATCTATCCGGAACTCTGGCGCTGCAATTCCTGACGTCGATCGGCGATGCGGTCAGGCTGCTTCAGCGCTATCCGGCCATAGGCTCGCCCCGGTATGGGCGCAGACTCGAGATACAGGGCCTGCGGTTCCTGCCGACCAAGGATTTTCCCTACCTGCTGATCTACAGGGAACACCTTGAGCGGATTGTGCTGCTGCGAGTGGTGCATATGGCGCGTGACATCGAATCCGTGCTGGACGGACGCCGCCCGGCCATCAGGAAAGCTGTCCGCGGCCCCCGAAACCCCTTATAATCCAACGAGTTAATAAATTTCGGCGGCAGCCGCAGGCTAGCCGCCGATTTCATTTATGGCAATCAAACATTATCTGCAGTTTGCCGACCTGTCGCTCGACGAATACAGCTACCTGATCGAGCGCACCAAGGTCATCAAGCGCAAGTTCAAGAATTACGAGCCTTACCATCCGCTGCAAGACCGCACGCTGGTGATGGTGTTCGAAAAAAATTCGACGCGCACCCGCCTGTCCTTCGAGGCCGGCATGCACCAGCTCGGCGGCGCGGCAATCTACCTGAACACCCGCGACAGCCAGCTCGGCCGTGGCGAGCCGGTCGAAGACGCGGCACAAGTGATGTCCCGCATGTGCGACATCATCATGATCCGCACCTTCGGGCAGGAGATCATCGAGCGCTTCGCCGCGAACTCGCGCGTGCCGGTGATCAATGGCCTGACCAATGAACACCATCCGTGCCAGGTGTTTGCCGATGTCTTCACCTACATCGAACATCGCGGCTCGATCGCCGGCCGCACTGTGGCTTGGGTCGGTGACGCGAACAACATGCTGTATTCATGGCTGCAGGCAGCCGAGGTCTTTGGCTTCCACGTCAATGTCTCGACGCCGGCCGGTTACGACATCAACCCGGCGCTCGTCTCGCCGGGTAACCAGCGCTACACGGTGTTCAAGAACCCGGCCGAGGCCTGCGAAGGCGCCGACCTCGTGACCACCGACGTCTGGACCAGCATGGGCTACGAGCAGGAAAACGCAGCACGCGTGAAAGCCTTCGATGGCTGGATCGTCGATGCGGACAAGATGAAGCGCGCCAACAAGGATGCGCTGTTCATGCACTGCCTGCCCGCGCATCGCGGCGAGGAAGTGTCCGCCGACGTGATCGACGGCCCGCAATCGGTGGTGTGGGAAGAGGCGGAGAACCGCCTGCACGTACAGAAGGCGCTGCTCGAGTATCTGGTACTCGGCAAGGTCTGAACGCCCGCCACTCGCGAAAAGAATATTGTTTCTGGAATCAAGGAAGATAAGCACATGAGCGACATCAAAAAAGTCGTCCTCGCCTACTCGGGCGGCCTCGACACCTCCGTCATCCTGAAGTGGCTGCAAGACCATTACCACTGCGAGATCGTCACCTTCACCGCCGACCTCGGCCAGGGCGAAGAACTGGAACCGGCACGCACCAAGGCGATCAAGTTCGGCATCAAGCCGGAAAACATCTTCATCGACGACGTGCGCGAAGAATTCGTGCGCGACTTCGTGTTCCCGATGTTCCGTGCCAATACCGTCTACGAAGGTGAATACCTGCTGGGCACATCGATCGCGCGCCCGCTGATCGCGAAGCGTCTGATCGAGATCGCTCGCGAGACCGGCGCCGATGCCATTTCGCACGGCGCCACCGGCAAGGGCAATGACCAGGTTCGCTTCGAACTCGGCGCGTATGCGCTGATGCCGGGCGTGAAGATCATCGCCCCGTGGCGCGAATGGGATCTGCTCTCGCGCGAAAAGCTGCTGGCCTATGCCGAAAAGAACGGTATCCCGGTCGAGATGAAGCACAAGCAGGGCGGCTCGCCCCACTCGATGGACGCCAACCTGCTGCACATCAGCTACGAAGGCCGTCACCTCGAGAACCCGAGCGCCGAGGCTGAAGAATCGATGTGGCGCTGGACGGTCAGCCCGGAAGCGGCACCGGACGCGGCCGA
>JACCDU010315141.1_pt1 | contig 18872 bp, 14 predicted proteins | sample 7446081 | NCBI WGS metagenome assembly JACCDU01 (sample SAMN15323447, study PRJNA562643) | freshwater metagenome | isolation source: river surface water | place: USA:Blue River Watershed | collected 2017-08-17
GTGCGGCTGCAGTTTCATAGCTTAAAGATTCCCATTCAGCTTTTTCTGGATCAAAAATTTTAATTACATTTTCATCCCAATTCCAATAAAGTTGTTTCTTATCCCCATTAATCACTAGCCTTCTAGTAGCGTGTCTAGAAACAACATCAACAGATAAATTAAAAATATTATTTTCATAATCCATCAAAAGATTATATGTATCGTCTATGTTCGATGCCCCTTCAATTTCAATTGTTTTTTTATAAAAACCAACTACTCTTTTAGGAATACCAAGAAATAATGTTATCCAAGTTAATTCAAATGGAACTATTTCTCTTCCACCTCCAGTTTCTTTTACTGAAACATAATAATCCGAAACATTTTCATAATTATGCCAGTCTGGCAAGTATTGACCAGAGTGATATAAATAATTTGAAATTCTACCTAATTCTTTTGATTCAACTATTTCTCTGATTTTTTTTATTGCAGGATGAAAGGATAATGTACATGAAGGTGCAAGTAAAATATTTTTTTGTTTTGACTCTGAAATTATTTGATCCAAATCAGTATCCACAACACTTGCCTCAATAAAAGCAGGAATATTAAGTTTCAGGGCTAATTTCATATAGGTGTGATGGACATCTGGAGGTACTGAAATGATCAGTGCATCAATTTTAAAATTTTCTAGCACCACATTTATATCATCATATGTGTCAATTGAATATTCATCTTTTACCTCTTGTCTTCTATCAGCTCTTTTGTCAAATCCAAGAATATGATTAAAACCCAAAGATTTTAAATTTCTAATTCTTCTCTTTCCCATTGATCCTAATCCTATAACTAAAAAATATTTCATCATGATCTCTTTTAGAATTTTATATAATTAATATCTTCTTGTGCTTTATTGTAATCATCATGCTTTCCTATATCTAACCAATATCCCCTGAGCGGAAATGATCTTACGTTAAAATTATTTTTTATTAAATAATCTAGTAAATCAGTTGCATTGTATTGTTTATTAAATGGAATTTCATTTATCACCTCCTTTTTCATTAGATAAATGCCAGCATTTGCAAAGTATGTGTAGGTAGGTTTCTCTCTAAAACTAACTATTGATTTATTTTCTGTTTCTAAAATTGCATACGGAACATTTACATTATATGGAATTGTAGCAACTGAAAAATCTGCTTTTGAATCAATAAAATCTAAAAAAAATTGTTCGTAATCAAGGTTAGTTAAAATATCTGAATTTGTTACTAGAACATAATCGTGTTCAAATTTAGATATTTTTGAAACTGAGCCTATTGTACCTAAAGGAAGATCCTCGTGAATGTAATTAATTTTAACATTTTCAGTTGAGCCATCTCCGACAGACTCTTCAATTTGCTCGCCTAAATATCTAATACTTATCCAAAAATCATCAATTCCGAAACTTAATAACCTGTCAATATTGTGTTTAATTATGGACTTACCACCTACAGGCAATAACGGCTTTGGTATGGTATCAGTTAATGGTTTTAGTCGCTCACCCCTTCCACCTGCCATTATAACTACATCAATTGGCAAATAAGATTTTAAGAATCTAAAATTTACAACTTTAACAATTACACCTTCATTATCTATAACTGGAATAATTTTATAGCCTTCATTTCTAAAATCAATTATATCATGAATATTATAATTGCCTCTTTGTATTGATTTTGGATTTGACTGAATGAACATTCGAACTTCATCATCTAAACTAAAACCATTTAATATGCCTCGCCTCACGTCGCCATCCGTTAAAGAGCCAACTAGTCTTTTATTATTATCGATTACAAATAGAATTGCATCTGCTGCTAATTTGTTTAACTTTTGTAAACAATTTTTAATTGGCGTATCTAGTTGTACTAGGTGGTTATGAAATATATAATTCATTATTATAGGATATTGAACGAAATTACTATGCGACAATATTAGCTAGTTAATAAAATTAAGTTCATCTATTAATTTAGTTATTTCGAAATCATTTAGTCCGTGGGCTTTTGCACCACTTTCAATATTTTCAGCATAACTTTTTCCACAATTATTGCAATACATACCATATCTTCTAAGAACTGATTCATTAAGTGGATTGTTTAATAAAAGTTCCGCAAGATTTGAATTTTTATTAATTATTTTATTTTTATCTGTAAAATTCTTTGAATTTTGTTTAACAAAATATGGCGTTTGTATTAACCTCCAAAAATTTTGGTGAAAAACATCTGGGTTTCTTGTGAATCTGCACCAATAGCCAATATGAGCCTCGTCCCAAGACAAATTCTCTTTAATTATTAAAGAGATAATTTTTTCTGGAATCCACATTTCTACATCAACATGACTTTCTATATCACTAATTGACAAAACTCCATTTTGAAAATTACAGGTCAATGAATAATTTACATCTCCTTCATATCTATTTAAAATATTTATCCTAAATTTTAAATCTTCACAAAAAATAATTTCAGGTACATTATTAAATTTTAAAAAATAATCTTTTACTTCTTCTTTAGAAATTATAGATATAACATCTAGATGTTTATTATTCTTATTATAATAACTATTGCCATAATTAATTTTATTCTTTTTATCATGGATTTTATCTCTTTGAATATTTGTATAAATTCTTTCAAATTTATTGCTTTTAGAATTCCAACTTTCTCCAGGCAATAAATTTATAATTTCATAACTTGAATTATCGAAATAGGCCTTAATTTTATCAACATTAGTTGATTCGGAAATCTCAACAAATTTTCGATGTAGAGGATTTTGAAGTGTAGTAAATGATGCAAATGGAATTAGATATTTTGCATTATAGGTTCTCATTGAATTTTCAAGCATGCTATATGTTCCGCTAACAGCATTAATGTAATATTCTACCTTTTTGTCTAAAGAAATATGATCCCATGTTGCAGGAAAACCAGATGCTGTTGTTGAAAAACCAGCCATTAACAAATCGATCTCACCAACTAAATTTTTGATTTTTTGATTTATACCAGCATCATTTGTGTTTAAAATTTTAAAATTATCTATTTCAATAAACAAAATCGAATCATTCCATAAACTTTTAGGTTCGTAACATGTTATATTGATTTTATTTGTTAATTCATAAGTTTGTCCGAATTTCAAAGGCATTAAATTATTAAATCCTAATTTTTTTAGGATCTTACCTATTCGCCTATTTGGAAAATCTGGATAACATATTTTTATATCTTTTTTAAAATTTAATAGCGTTTCTTCGTGCAAATGATCAGAGTGTTCGTGGGATATATAAATTATATTTGGATTTAATGTATCCAAACTAACTTTTGATTCTGGATAATTAATCCAAGAATCTAAAAATGCAGTGCCGAAAAACCAAGGGTCAGTTAAGATTGAATAATTATTAAATATAATTTCAACTGATGCGTGTGAATGTAATTTGAAATCTATTGATTGTTTACCTTGATGTAATTTTTTTGTTTGAAATGTATTACTTTGCATCAAGAAGCCTTCATTTTCTAAATATAATTTATCATCTATTTTTTTTAAAATAGTAAATGATAATCCATCTCCTTTTACATTTATTGGTTTACCATCTAAATCAAATTTCCAAAAATGCACTGGGCATTCTATACAATTTTCTTTGAGCATCATATCCGCGCCTAGGTGTGGGCAGATATTTGATATTAAAATATATTCGTCATTAGAGTTTTTATTTAAAAAATAATTTCTATCGTTTACAACAAGTTCTATTGGCAAATTCGTAATTGAGTTTATTGATATGATTTCTTTCATTAATTAATATTTTTACTAATTATTTTATCTAAAATTTCAATAATTTTAACTGCTGAGTTACCCTCTCCATATATATCACTTCCTTCAAGTGTTGGTTGAAAAAATGCCTTTTCAATAGAGGAGATGATATCATTTTTTATAATCTTACAATTAATAATATTAGGCGTTAACAATCTGCCCTTTTGTCTTTCCCCAAGATTTATTACTGGTTTAGGGAAATAAGCAGCTTCTGCAAAACCACTTGATGTATTCCCTAACAACATTTTGCAATGCTTCATACAAGAAAGATAGCCTATCGTTCCAAAGTTTTCAACTGCAATTGCATTTGAATTTAATTTTACAAAATCCGATATTTTACTTCTAATAATATTACTCTCGGGATCAGAATTTGGCATTGTAAAGACAAATTGAAAATTTTTAACACAGCCAAGTGCAGAAATTAGTTCATCTATAAAATATTCATTCTGGTCTATCGAAACAGTTTCTGGGTGAAATGTGATTAGTATTGTTGGCAGGGAAAGGTCTATATTGAATTTTAATTTAAAATCCTTTATTGAAAATAGATTTAAATTTTTCATATTATCGTAGCTCAAGGATCCAACATTATATACATAATTTGATGTTTTAACTAATTCAATTACGCGATTTTTATATAATTCTGTGGCTGTAAAATGATATCTAGACATATGTGTAATTGAATGTCTAAATTTGTTATCAATCGCACCTAAAGTTTCTTCGCCACCATGTATATGAGCAATATTTATATTAAAGGGAATAGTACTAGAAACAGCTGCAAACATTTCATATCTGTCTCCTAAACAAAAAACAATATCATATTTTTCATTTTCCCAGATTTTACTAAAACTCTTAATCGTATCACCCATTGATTCTGAAATTGCAACTGGTTTATCAGATGTTGGATTTGAGTTTATTTTATATTTAACTTCAAATCCGTCCTCAATTATCTTATTAAGAGAACTATCTGTTTTTTGAGACAAATGTGAACCAAATGCAATTATATCAATGTTGAATTTGTCGTCCTTTTTAAATTCAAGCAATAGTGGGTAATATATACTGTAGTCAGCTCTAGAGCTAGTTAAAATCGCAATTTTCAATCAGTAAATCGTTTTTAGTAATTTTTTGAAACTCAGAAATTTCTATCTTTGCTTTTTTTCCCACAATGAAATCAATTTCCATTGGAGATATGCCATCCCCGGGCCTCATCATGATTAAATCTTCTCTTTTTATATCTTGTCCTTTTTCAATTTTTTTATTTGCATGAATGCTCTTTCTTGCAATTTGGATATTTTTTAATTCAGACTTCGATGGTTCTTTAATTCCACTTCCAGATAATGCCATTTCAATATTACGAATAGAAATAACCATTTGTTTTAACTCCAATGGATCTAGTGAGGCCTTATGGTCAGGCCCTTCCATTTTTTTATCTAGTGTAAAATGTTTCTCTATTACAGTTGCACCTAGTGCAACTGCGGCGATCGGAACCTCAATCCCTAGTGTATGATCGGAATAGCCAATATTAACTTCAAATTCTTTTTTTAAAGATAACATAGCTTTAAGATTCACGTCTAACATTGGAGTTGGATATTCTGTATTGCAATGTAATATTGTTATAGAATTCTTTTGAATTCCATTATTTTCCAAGACCTCTATTGCCGCACGCACTTCATCAATATTTGCCATGCCCGTTGAAACTATAATTCGCTTTTGCTTTTTTGCTATATGTTCTAAAAATGGTTTATTAGTAATTTCTCCTGATGGTATTTTGAATAAATCAATATTAATTGTGTCTAAGAAATCTATACTTTCTTCATCAAAACCCGTAGATAAAAATTTAACGTTAAGAGATTTTGCATACTTTATTAATTCATGATGCCAAGATTCTGGCATCTCTAGTTTTTTTAACATTTCAAATTGAGAAGTATTTTCATCTTTTGTGTTTATCTTTTGATAATCTGCTTTTTTCGCATCTTTAGAAACCAGTTTATTAGCTTTAAAAGTTTGAAACTTAACATAATCAACGCCAGCTTCAGCGCCTGCTAAGATTAATTTTTTAGCATTTTCAAGACTTCCATTATGATTAACTCCTGCCTCGGCTATTATTAATACTTTATTTATCATTTTATAATTCTTCCAGGATTTCCTACAATTTTAGAATTACTACTTATATTTTCAATAATTACTGAACCTGCACCAATTATCACATCATCACCAATTTCTACTCCTTGCTTTATTACTGAATTTGCGCCAACAAATGTTCTTTTTCCAATTTTTACATTTCCCGCAAGAACAGCTCCAGGAGCTATGTGAGCTGCAATACCTATCTCACATTCGTGTTCAATAATGCAACCTGTATTTAAAATCACAAAATCATGAACTTTAGAAAATGCATTGACAAGTACACCTTTTGAAGCAAAAATACCAACCCCAATCTTAGCTGTTTTTGATATTATAGAATTACTATCAATTACATTCTCGATTTTCTGAAACTTGCTTAAAATTAATTGTGCCGCCCTGTATCGTAAGTTATTATCACCTATTCCTAAAATAAAATTTAATCCCATATCCCAACCCTTGAAATTTAAATCAGTTTCACATCCCAAATATTCCAAATTAAATGGGTTATTTGCCACTTCAATTAAATTAGTATAATAGTCGATATTACTTCCCTTGGAAATATATGAATCTCCAACTACAAACGCATGTCCACTATAACCAATTATAACACTTTTATTATCTAACACTACTTGGAATATTTACAATTCTATCTTCTAAGTAAATTGCATTTTCTTGCGAATCTCTTTGAAAGTTTGAATATATTGAAGATTTAAAGATTAGTTGCCAAATTGGCCTAGTCATCACTTTATTTTCATTTGTCTCTTTTAAAAAGACATCCCTATCTTTTTTATTCTCCAATTCTAAACACATTAGCCAATAATTAGCCTTTGTATTTTGTAACTCTTTTCTAAACTTAATCCCCTTCGATTCAAAAAACTCACCATACTCTATTGCAAGTTTTCTTTTGTTTTGAATAAATGAATTTAATTGTTCTAATTGTGCACAAGCTAACGCTGCATTCAAATTTGGCATTCTGAAATTATATCCAATCTCGTCGTGAACATATTCATACGGATGTGGGACTTTAGCTGTAGTTGTTAAATGCTTTGCTTTAAATCCTAACTTTAGATCATTAGTTACTATTGCGCCGCCACCACCACTTGTTACAATCTTATTGCCATTGAATGAGAAAACTCCTAATTTTCCAATACTACCTGTGGGCAATCCTTTATACTCACTGCCAATAGATTCAGCAGCATCTTCTACTATTGGAATATTCCATTTATTACAAACTGCAATTAACTCATCTAAATGTACCGGAAAACCAAATGTATGCATGGGCATACAAGCTGCAATTTTTTTATTTGTTTTCTTATTATAGCATACTCCTTCTCTAATTTCTCCGTTTTCTTCTAAAAATGCTTTTACTGCATTTGGAGATAATCCCATTGTATCTAAATCAACGTCTAAAAATACTGGAGAAGCACCATTATAAATTATCGCATTAATGGTAGCTATAAATGTTAGTGCTTGGGTCAACACCTCGTCACCATTACCCACCCCAGATAATCTCAAAGCAACTTGCAATGCAGAAGTGCCATTTACAACTGCTACCGCCTTTTGAGTTTTAGTCAACTCGGCCATCATTAATTCAAACTTGTCAACATAAGCACCTACCGATGAAACAAATGTAGAATTAATCGTCTCCAGCACATATGTCTTTTCATTACCATTAAAATTTGGCTCGTGTAATGGTATAAAATCTTTTGAAGGAAATTGATTCCTTATAAATTCAATTATTTCTGTATAATTAGACATTGTAAATGTCAGATTTGTATTGTTGTAGATTTTCTTTTTTAGAAAACCATTCTATAGTTTCATTTAATCCCTCTGCCATTGTATATTCTTGCCTCCAATCTGTGAATGATTTAAGTTTTTCATTTGAACCAAAAAGTCTAAATACTTCTGATTTTTCTGGTCTTAATCTTATTTTATCAGTTATAATTTTTGCACTTGGATTAATTTGATTAATTAATTGTTGTGCCAAATCTCCAACTGAAATTTCGCTTTGTGTCGCAATGTTTACTTCGTGACCAATGAGTTCATCACATTCTGCAATTTTCAGAAATCCATTTACAGTATCTTTTACAAACAACAAGTCTCTTGTAGGAGTAATATCTCCAAGTTTAATTTCCTGAGCTCCATTTAATAATTGTGAAATAATAGTAGGTATGACTGCTCTAGCAGATTGCCTAGGACCAAAAGTATTAAAAGGTCTTACTATAGTTATTGGCAAATCAAATGATCTATAAAATGAATCAGCTATAGCATCGGCTCCAATTTTGGATGCAGAATAAGGAGATTGAGGTTGTTTTGGATGCAGTTCGGTAATTGGTACAAATTGCGCAGTTCCATATACTTCTGAAGTTGAAGTAACAAGCACTCTCTTTACTTTATTATCTCTTGCCGCCTGAATAATATTCAAAGTTCCCTTAACGTTAGTGTCTATATATGAATCCGGAGAGTGGTAGCTAAATGGTATTGCAATCAATGCCGCTAGATGAAAAACAACATCTATTCCTTTCATTGCTTCTCTTACACCATTGGGATCTCTTATATCTCCTGGGAAAAAATCAATTTTCTTTTTTAAGTCATTTGACACACTGTCCAACCACCCATTTGAATTGAATGAATTATAGCAAACAAATGCCCTTACATCAAAACCAGTTTTTACTAAAGCTTCGGTAAGATGTGACCCAATAAATCCATCAGCACCTGTAATTAATACTTTTAAATTATTTTTCACTTTTGTTGATTTAATCGACAATTTTTAAATATTCTAAAATGGTTTTTTTGACCCCTTCATTAAGTTTTGTTTTAACATTCCAACCTAAATTATTAATCTTGGTAGTATCCATCAACTTTCTCGGAGTACCATCAGGTTTTGTAGTGTCAAATACAAGATTTCCTTCATATCCAACTTCTGCAACTATCATCTCTGCTAATTCTTTTATTGAAACATCTGTTCCGCAGCCAATATTCACTAAACCCTGTTCGTTATAATTTTGCAATAAAAAATAACAAGCATCTGCTAAATCATCTACATGTAAAAATTCTCTTCTAGGTGTTCCAGTACCCCAAATAGTTACATTAGGTTCATTGTTCTTTTTTGCTAAAACAATTCTTCTAATCAATGCGGGTAATACATGTGAATTTTCTGGATGGTAATTGTCATTTGTTCCATACAAATTCGTAGGCATTGCAGAAATAAAATTACAGCCATATTGGGCTCTATAACTATCACACATTTCAATCCCAGCAATTTTAGCAATTGCATAAGGTTGGTTAGTCGGTTCTAAATATCCACTTAGCAAATACTCTTCTTTTAATGGCTGTGATGCCATCTTAGGATAAATACAAGAGGAACCTAAAAACAACAACTTAGTAACCTTATTTAAATACGCTGCATGAATAATGTTAGCTTCGATCATCAAGTTATCATAAATAAATTCTGCTCTATAAGTATTGTTAGCATGTATGCCTCCAACTTTTGCTGCTGCAAGTATTACATAAGCAGGTTTTTCTTTTTCAAAGAATTCATTAACTGCTTGTTGATTTCTTAAATCTAGTTCAGCAGATGGTCTTGTTACAATATTATTATAACCCTCTTTCCTTAATTTGCGTTCTAAGCCAGACCCTACCATTCCTCGATGTCCAGCAATATATATTTTAGCAGTTTGCTCCATTTTATAATCCACTTTGTTTAATGTGTAGTTCCTTTTTGAACAAAGTAATATCGCTAGCAACCATTTCTTTTACCAATGCTGCTAAATCGTATTTGGGTTTCCATCCTAATTTAGTCATTGCTTTAGTTGGATCTCCAATTAATAAATCAACTTCAGTCGGTCTATAATATTTAGGATCAACTTTAACAACTACTTTACCTACTTCTAAATTGTACTCACTATTATTCTTGACAATAAATCCTTCTTCAGATTCATCTTTTCCTCTAAATGCTAATTCAATTCCTAATTCAGCAAAACTCATTTTCACAAAATCACGAATAGTTGTAGTTATGCCTGTTGCCAAAACAAAGTGCTCAGGTTTTTCTTGTTGCAATATCAAATACATTCCTTCAATATAATCTTTAGCATGTCCCCAGTCTCTTTTGGCATCTAAATTTCCTAAGTACAAACAATTGTCCATGCCTAAAGCAATCTTAGCAGTAGCTCTTGTAATTTTTCTTGTCACAAAAGTTTCACCTCTTTGTGGAGATTCATGATTGAACAAAATTCCATTGCAAGCATACATATTGTATGCCTCTCTGTAATTTACCGTAATCCAATATGCATATAGTTTTGCAACAGCATATGGAGAACGAGGATAAAAAGGAGTAGTTTCTGACTGTGGAACCGCTTGTACTAAACCATACAACTCCGAAGTAGATGCCTGATATATTTTTGTTTTTTTAGTTAAACCTAACAAACGAACTGCTTCTAAAATTCTTAGGGTTCCAATACCATCTGCATTTGCTGTATATTCTGGTTCCTCAAAACTTACGTGCACGTGACTCATTGCAGCCAAGTTGTAAATTTCATCAGGTTGCACTTCTTGAATAATACGAATTAAGTTGGTACTATCTGTTAAGTCTCCATAATGTAGGTGGAGATGTCTATGTGGAGTATGAGGATCTTCATAGATATGATCTATTCTTTGTGTATTAAATAAAGAGGATCTTCTTTTAATACCATGTACTTCATATCCTTTATTTAATAAAAACTCTGCTAAGTAAGCTCCATCTTGTCCAGTAATTCCTGTAATAATTGCTTTTTTCACAATAAACTATTTTTATTTTTATTTATTTAATAACCAAGAAGAAGATTGAATCTTTCCTCCCAATCCATCTATCAATTCAATTCCCAATTCCTCACAAATTGCTCTTTCGGGAATAGTGTCATTATTTTGATCTCCCCCATTTGCAAATGCAAAGAGATATTCTTTTCCAAATTGATTAAAAATCATTTTAATGGTCTCAACAACTGTTTTGTCCTGATCAATTGACAAAAAACATTTATCAACCAATCGTAAGCTTTCAATTATAAACAGCCTTTCTTTTTCATCTTGAAATTCTTTAGATCCCTTCAAGACTCTCTGAAAATCACTATTTACTATCACAAAAAGTTCATCTCCGCTTGCTCTTGCATTTTGAAAATATTCAATATGTCCCTTATGAAGGGTATTAAAATAACCGCTAACTATTATTCCCTTTTTCATATATTATTCTCTAAAATAACGCACAAAACTGCGCACATTCAGACTATTTTTCAAGCTTTTTCAATAACCCATAAACAAAAAATCAAACATGTAAAGTGTTTGATTATCATGTTATTAGTGATTTACCGCTATTTATAAATACCACATATTAGTGTGGACCACACTAATCCCAATAACTCTAATCAAGAACTTTTCTAAACAGCTGTCCAAATATCAGATACAATACTGTTAAAAACCCAGCTAAAAATCCACCTAAAATAAGTGCTTTCAGTTTGCCAAACTTCTCTTTCAACAATGGTAACATCGGACTATCAATTAGTTGAATCAAAGGAGTTTCTTTTCTAAGTGTGATTTTGGCTAGTTCTAATTGAACAACCAAATTGGTTAGTATAGCTGTATTGGCTTGTACATCAATTTGCTTTTTCTTTGAAGGAGCTCCTTTAATATTAAAAGCCGGATTTAAATTATAGACATTATCAGTTTCAGCAGCAACACCAGTAATAGCAACATTTAATTCAGATCTTACACTATCCACTTGTTTTTGCAATACATTGGCGTTTAATCTCGCTTTTTTACTTTTTGTTTCTATATAAAAATCAGATGTTTCCTTAGCAATACTTTCACAAAATATTTTAGAAAATTGTTCATCTTCACTAGTTACTTCGATAGATAAAATAGTCACTTTTTTATCTTTTTGCATAATACTTAGATGATCTTTATCAATTAAACTTTTATGTATTTTCTGTAAAATCGAATCTTGTTGTAAAGTATATTTTGATCGATCATCTCCAGGCAAAAATTGAATGTTCTTTAATGCAGGTTTTTTCTCCCAAGCATTTCTTAATTCATTAATTTGTATATAATATTCAGCAAGGGTTATTTTTTTTCCATTTATAACAATTGGACTTAATAATACCTTTTCTACAATTAATCTACTCTTCATTAATTCAGTCAAATTACTTGCTGCAAAAGCACCCCCACCACCAGCACCGCCCAAATCAATGCCAAAACTACTTGCTAATCCCAATGCACCACTTAGTCCACCTCCGCCGCCCTTATCTTCTTCCATTGCAAAGGTTAATGTTGCTTTATAAGTAGGTTTTTCAATCCAGGCAAGAGTAAATCCAATCAAGCCGCCAATAATTCCAGCTAAAAAAATGGTTTTCCATTTAGATTTTAAAAATCTAACCCATTGTTTCATTTTAAGAATAAGTTCTTTCAATGAAATTTCATCATTTTCAATATTGACTTGAGCTGTATTTTCTAGATTTTTTGACATTGTTACTTTTTAAAAACTACTTCGAATTTTATTTCTGTAATAAGCTAATGGTAGCTAATGCTGATACCACTTGTGCTAAAACTGTTGTAAATTGGATCACAGTAGTAATTGCTTTGTCTTTCTTTGCATCAGTTTCTGGCAATACTACTTCAGAACCTGGTTTAATTCTTGGATTAATTCTAAACAACCCAAATGTTTTAGTTCTGTTGGATTTTCCATTAGCATAGATTACATAAGCTCTTCCTCTTTTTGCATATTCGGAAATACCTCCTGCAGCACTAATACATTCACCAATAGTTAAACCATCTCTATAAACTATATTGGTTGGTCTTAATACACCACCACTAATCTTAACTCTATTGTCCATTTTAGGAATTACTATTTCATCTTTACCTCTTAATACCAAATCTAATTCAGAACCAGGGTTTTTCATAATGTAATTGATATCGATAGCGATTTGATAATAATCCTCATCCAACTCTTTAAACAACGCGTTTAAAGTGTCTTTTAATTTGATAGTTTTTGATTCAGGATTTAAATTAATATCTGCAGCAGAACTAATAGCAGCAGAATTAGCGGTATTTAAAATACTAGCTCTATCAGCTTCTTGTTTGGCCTTAAATTTTCTAGTGTACGCTAATTCGATAGATGTTTTTGTTTCGTCAGATTTTAAAGAATCAATATCAAATCTTCTTCTTTTAATGAATGCCCCTTCTCCATATGCTTCTCCAATTAATCCGCCAGCTCTTTTCACAATATCACTTACTCTCTCTACTCTTGAACTTAAAGTATATTTTCCAGCACTTTGCACCTGTCCACTAATAGTTACTACTTCTGGTAATGTGTAACCCACTTTTTTAGTAATGGTAACTACATCCAATGGTTGTAAAACAAAATTCTCTTGTCCTGGATTAAAACTTAAATCACCATTAATTTCTGTTTTTAAGATTTGAGTGACTTCTGTATTTTCTACCTTGTCACCATACTTTACTAATCTCGCCACTTCAATATTTTTATTCGCTGCATAAGTGAATCCGCCTGCCATTAAGATTAAATCTTTCACAGTCATACTATCTATATAGTTGAAAGTACCAGAAGATCTTACTTCACCCAACAACTCAACCGTTAATGAGTCTCTTAATTCCAAAATAGAATTAACATATAATTCATCTTCTCTCTGCAATTCAATATTGTCAGCTGTATTCTTTTCCAAAGCTTTTACCAAATTAATGCTAATCATTTCTTTTAGTAAATTGGGCTTTGTTCTAATTAACTGAGCTCTACCAATAAAAGCATCTTCTTTTAAACCATCGGCCTTGTTTATTAAATCAGCAATTCTCATTCCAGGAGTTAATTCATAAACATCTGGGCGATAAACAGCACCACTTAAAGTAACTCTATTTTGAAAACGATTGATTATTTTAGAAACGGTGATTTCATCGCCACCTTTTGGCATATACTTTACAAAATCTGCTGATGCAACATCTTTTACAGATTTTTCTTTATCATTTTTTTGAATAATTTTAACCCATGCAGAATAAGCATTATCTGTAAAGCCACCAGCATATTGTAAAATTTGAGAAAATGATTCTGTTCCAATTACTTCAAAAATACCAGGTCTTTTTACTTCCCCTTTTATTTCTACTCTTTGCTTGTATGCAGGTACTCTTACAATATCATTGTCTTTCAATCCAACATTTTGAGATTGATCACCGTATTGCATAAACTTATACAAGTCAACTTTCTTAAATAACTTATTATTTCTAATCACTTCAATTTCTCTATAAGACCCAATAGTATTTGGGCCACCCGCTTCACTCAAAACACTTATTACATTAGATAATGAAGAAACATTCATTGATCCGCTCTTATATGCACCAATAACATTTACATGAATAGTTCTAATATCTCCTAATGTCAAATCAATTTTTGATTCTCCAGAATTCAAACTAGAATAAGCCGTATTACCCATAACTTGCTTAATTCTTGTTTTAGCAGCCTCTATAGTTAAGCCTGCTACTTTGATATTACCAACATTATCTACATAGATTTTACCTTCTTTGGTTACATTTAAATCAGCAGAGTATTCTTGTACTCCGTAAATAACTAACTTCAATACATCATTTGGTCCAATTTCATAATTTGTAGGTGTCGCTAGTGATTTATTTGCCGTATTACCAGCATTAGAAGGTAAAAAAAGTTCAGAACCATATACAGCTGTATTCAAAAAAGGATTAGATGCAACACTTAATGTGTCTTTACCTGTTGTTGTATTTGTAGATTGATTGGTACTTAAATTTCTTTTAACAGACTTAGCCATCACTATCCCAGAAACACCATTCACTCTATCCTTTAATTTAGCAAACTCTGCAGGAGACATTCCTTTGGCAATGGCTTGAGACTCCACCTGATCAATGGTCATGCCTGATTGTTTCAACTTTTGTTGAATGGCTGATATTTGATTATCTGTTAATGCTTCTACTTTAACAGTACTTAAATCACGACCCCCTAAAGGATCTTGAGCAAAAGCTGTCATTTGAAAAGTCAACAAAAGAAATAATGAAATGAGTAACTTAACAAGTTTCATAGTAAGGATTTATCTGTTTGGGTAAAATTTATTAAAAGCTAACGCATTCTAAGTCACACAATTAGACCTAGTTTATGGAAAGAATTATAGTTGAATTATTCTATTACAAAAATAGGTAATATTTTTCGTAAATTAATGAATTTGAAGCCCTTGTTTTTCTAATTTTTTTCTTGATTAAATACCTTTAACTTTGAATACCAGGTTAAACTTTAACTAAATTTATAAATGAGGAAACAGCAACAGTTTCTAAGAAATATTAGCTATGTATTAGATATAATCATAATACTATTTGCCTATACTATTGCCAAAAAATTTATATTAAATACTGGTTTACATTTATTTAACTATAATTTTTTATTATTATCTATAGTGCTTTGGTTTTCAATGTCTTACTTTTCTAAAATTTATATAGAGAAAAGATCTAATAAGTTCTCAGAAGAGATGGTACAGATTATATATCATTCCATTTTATTTGTGGTTAGCCTCACATCTTTGTTGTTCTTTTTAAACCTAAACCATAAATTTCCTTCGAAATTCATCATTGTCTATATTAATGTTCTAGCTTTTTTAGCCATTTTAACCAAATATGGCATTAGAAAAAAGGTTCATGCCAATTTGAATAAGGGCATTTTCTATGACCATGTTTTATTAGTAGGTTCAACAAAAGCTGCGGATGATTTTTTACAAGCTGTAAAAAAATACTACTACTATGGTTATAAATGTATTGGATATATAGATGAACAAGAAAAACAATCTTTAAACTCTGATTACCTCGGAGGATTAGACCAGTTAAATACAATTCTACAAAGCAACAATATAGATGAAGTTTTTATTGCACTGCCAACAAATGAACACGAGAAAATTCAACATTGCATAAACATCTGTGATCAAAATAAAATAAAAGTAAGAATACTCCCTAATTTAACAGAAATCACTTCTAGTTCAGTGTACATTAACAACATTGGTTTACTGCCAGTAGTAAATGTGGGTGACTTACCATTAGACAAAACAGAAAATATTCTTTTAAAAAGATCTTTTGATATTTTATTTTCAATTTTATTTTTCTTGCTCATAGGCATCTGGATCTTCCCATTAATTGCCATCATTATAAAAATCACTTCAAGAGGCCCAGTTTTTTTCAAACAAGAAAGATGGGGTTTGAATAATAAAAAAATTATTTGCTACAAATTTAGATCCATGATCAAAGAGAGTAGTGACATTGATGAAGATGGCAAATACAATCAAGCACAAAAAGATGATCCTCGTATTACTTTAATAGGAAGGGTTCTTCGAAAAACTAATATGGACGAACTACCACAGTTTTGGAATGTGCTAATTGGCAATATGTCTGTTGTAGGTCCAAGACCTCATCCAACTCAACTAAACATTGAATCAATGGAAACGGTTGATAACTATATGTTAAGGCATAAAGTAATTCCTGGTATAACAGGACTTGCTCAGGTAAATGGATGTAGAGGGGAAACCAGAACAACAGAAGACATGCAAAGAAGAGTCAACTTTGATTTATACTATATTCAAAGATGGAATTTCTGGTTAGACTTACAAATTATTATTCAAACTGTGATTAATATATTCAGAGGTGATCAAAACGCTTATTAAATTATTTTAATTGAAAAAGCCACTCTCTTTCTTGTTATTTAGCTGCATATTTTTTTTAAATATACATGCTCAAAATATTTGGGAAAACCCCAATAGCCAAGTATACGGATACTTAAACAGAATGGCACAAAAAGGTTTGATTCAATTTATTGATTTAATCAAACCCGTCAATAGATTCGATATTCAGTTTGCACTAAATGAATTATCTAACAAAAAAGAGCTTCTAACAAAGATCGAAAAAGCAGAGCTTGAATTTTATTTACAAGAATATAGATTTGTAAAAAAAAACGACTCCTCTTTTCAAATTGCCAAAAAAGACATCAATAATAGATGGCGCTTTGTGAATATCAATAGTTCCGATTTTGAATTACATGCAGATCCAATTTTTGGAGTAAATAATATTTCAACTAACAATAAAACCACCAATCAAATAAGTAATGGAATTGAGATATGGGGTTCTATAGGTAAAAATAAAAACTGGGGGTATCAAGTATATTACAGAGACTTTACAGAAACAGAAAATATTATCTCAAATAATCTTACTGAATCAGCTCAACCAGCAAGAATTTTAGTAGGATATCAAAGCTATAATTCCATTAACTATTCAGATATTAAAGCGAGTCTAAATTACAAATTTAATAATGGCAACTTAACTGTTGGAAAGGATAATATGATTTGGGGATACGGAGAAAATGGAAACATTGTTTTATCTAATAAAGCACCTTCTTATCCCTATATTAGACTAGACTATCAACCATTAAAATGGCTAATTTTTAATTACACTCATGCTTGGTTAAATTCTAATATTACTGATTCAAGTTTGTCATATTTAAATAATTCTGAAAGATTGGTTAATGACAAGAGAATTGTATTTATTCAAAAATACTTAGCAACCCATAGCATACAATTTAATCCAATGAAAGGATTAAATTTAGCCATTGGCGAGTCTATTGTATATAGTGACAAAATGGATCCAGGCTTTTTAGTTCCTATTAATCTTTTTAAATTCTACGATAACAATAGAAGTAACTACCAAATTGAAGCAGGTTCTAATGGACAATACTTTTTTTCCATCAATTCAAGAAATCAAATTAAAAAGACCCACTTGTATGGAACTCTTTTCATAGATGAGATAAAAGTAAGTGCCATCTTTAATAAGATAGAAAAAAGAAATCAACTAGGCTATACATTGGGTGCTTCCATTACTGATGTACTTATTCCTTATTTAACTATTGGAACGGAATATACAAGAGTGAATCCTTTTGTTTACAACAATTTAATACCAGCTCAAACCTATACTTCTTATGGATTTTACCTAGGTGATTGGATGGGCAATAATTTTGATAGATCCTTAATTTATGCTAGATATAATCCTCTTCCTAAATTACAGTTGTATGGAAGAATTCAAAAAATAAGAAAAGGCGCAAATGGTTCTATTTATGAACAATATGTAATGCAACCTCAGCCAGCTTTTTTAAATAATATACAATACAAAAGAACAGATTGGTTATTTCAAATTAAGTATGAGTGGATGAATAATCTATACCTAAATAGCTCTATAGAAAAAATTCAGAATAAAAATAGATATCAATTAGGGATTTCTTTTGGATTGTAATTATAGTATTCTTCTACTATTAAGAGCCCAACAATAGACCAAAAAGGGAAAGCTCCCATGGGACCTTCAAAAAAGACATCAAAACTTCCGTTGATAATAAAAGCCAATAAGATACAAGTCAAACCAAGTGTTTTATCGGACAATTGTTTGGTAAACAATGGCTTAAATAACAAGTATAACCAGTAAATCCAAATAAAGAAAATAATATAACCAAACCTTGCAATAATGGTTAAATGAAAATTATGAGGGGATCTTAAATTATCATCTACATTGGTAATATCATTTCCTGTTAAACTCATTCCCAAACCTTTTCCAACAAAAAAGTGTTGCAGAGTAAAACTTTCATTCAATAATTTCGCCCACCAAACCAAACGCCATACCTTATTATCTGTTAAGCTGCCATCAATATCGCTACTCACAATGGAGCTGAAATTATCCGTAATCTGAGATAAACTGATGGTTCTTCCCTGTGCATCTCCATCAATTTCTATATAGGTAAAAATACCAAAAACAATGATTAATAGGATAGGAATGAATTTTAACATTCTTCTTAAGCCATCTGTAATCAAGCTCTTTTTTGAAAAAAAGAAAAAACAAAATATTCCCGCCAAATACGCTACACTACCAGACCTGGTAAATGCCAATAA
>JACCDU011396740.1_pt1 | contig 18871 bp, 31 predicted proteins | sample 7446081 | NCBI WGS metagenome assembly JACCDU01 (sample SAMN15323447, study PRJNA562643) | freshwater metagenome | isolation source: river surface water | place: USA:Blue River Watershed | collected 2017-08-17
CGGCGGCGGTCGGGCGCGGCTTCTTCGCCGCAGCGGTCTTGGGGGTCTTGGAGGCGGTGGCCATGGTGTCAGGTCTTCCGGAAATGCGTGACCCGATTCGGGTCGAGGCTGTGTTCGAGCCCCGCCCGTGGCGCACGTTCCCGCCCGCAGCGCGCTCAGCGGCTGTCCAAGGCCTTCTTCAGGGCCAGCGCGAGCGCCGAGGGCTGCGCGGCATCCTTCGCCCTGTTCGCGAAGTGCCGATGCGCGCCCAGGCTCTCGAGCGCGCGCCCTGCATCGTCGAGCTCGGTGCGCAGGCGGGCCAGCTCCTCGGCAAGCAGCGCCATCAGCGGGCCGTGCTCTCCGCGGGCTGCGTCCAGGCGTCGCAGCAGCGCGCCTTCATCCAGCACGGACTGCTGGGCTCGCGCAAGGCGGCAGCCCCGTGTGAGCACGTCGGCGATGAACCGGCCGTAAGCCAGGCGCGAATCGGAGCCCGCGAAATCGCCGCTTACTCGCATCAGCACGTCGTGGTTGAAATCGTCGCTCTCCAGGAGCAGGGCACCCTGGGCATCGAGCCGGGCGCGCCAGGGGCCCGCGTCGGGCGCCCGGGGGTCGAGGTCATCTGTCATCGCTGCCGTGTAGCGCCGTCCGTTATCGGCGCGGCGCGCCTCGCTCGGGCTCGGGCTCGGGCTCGGGCTCGGGCAATAAGAAGGCGGCCTGCGCAGATGCGAAGGCCGCCTGAATGGGACGGGTAACAGCAGGGGGTCACGGAGGTCTCAGAAAAGCTGCGAGATGAGAAGCGCGAGCCGCATCGACAGCACGGAGAGCATCACGGGACCCACGGTGATGGCCACGGTGTCGAGCACGTCGTTCACGGTACGAGCGGCAGGGTCGTTCATGTTGGCGGTCCTCGTGTAAGGCCGCCTCACCGAAGAACGTCTTCGGCAAGGCGGCGAATCGTGGGTCGGAACCGGGTAGGTCCGAAGCGGCTTACTGGAGCCTGCCCGCGCAGGGCAGCTTGTTCTTCATCTTGCGCCACTCGTAGCCGCCCACGAACTTCGTGCGGTTCAGCGTCGCGTGGGTGTCGGTGCGGGCGTTGAGCCACACCGTCTTGATGAAGCCGCCCGGCATCATCGGGAAGCACAGGTCCCACTGCTCGTCGAGCGGCTGGCGCCAGACCTGCTTCTCGACGTCGCCGGTGAGCGGATTGACTTCGGCCTCGATGAGCGTGGCCTTCTTGGCGTCGAACTCGCGCGGCAGCTCGATGGCCTGGATGGCCTCGGTGCCACCCGAGACGTGCAGGGCATGGCGGGCGTAGCGCACCTCGCCTTCGTGAAGAGGCTTCTTCGCGAACTCGGGGATGAACACGTCCTTGTGGAACAGCAGGGCTTGGGGCATGGATTCGCTCCTTTGAAAGTTGACCTTTCTCCTGTAGCCACGGAGTCGAACCGGGTCCGAAACTCCGTTTGCTATAAGGAACGTCTCGTCGCCTCGTCCTACACATTACTCATGCTGCTTCGTCCGATACTCCTTGCTGCGGCGCTGGCCGTCGCGTCCGGTGCCGTCCTGGCGCAGGAGGCCCCGCGCGTGGCGAACACGTTCTCCTGGGCACAGGGGCGCCTTGCCTCGATGCAGCACTGGTCGGTCGTGGCCGACGATGCCGCGCGCGAGGTGCTGAAGAAGACCGGCACCGACAAGCCCTTCTTCGTTGCGGCCATCGACGCCACTCCCTTCGAGGCGGGCCTGTCCGAGGCGATGGTCACCGCGCTGGTGCGTCAGGGCGCACGAGTCGTGACGACGCCCGAGGAAGGAGCGCGCACGCTGGCGCTCTCCACCACCGCAGCCACCCACTACTCTGCGGCCGACACGCAGTTCTTCGCGGGGGCCTCGGCGCTCACCGCGGGTGTGGCGGTCGTGCGCGCAGCCACCAACCCCTGGACCACGGCGCTCGGCGCCGGGGTCTTCGTCGACCTCGTGCGCCACTTCTTCAAGCGCGACCCCGTGATTCGCACCGAAGTCACCGTCACGAGCTCGGTGCTCGATGCGGGCGAAGTGCTCGCGCGCACCACCGATACCTACTACATCAACGATGCCGATGCGTCCCTCTATGGCGCCGGCCACCCCATTCGCGTCGAAGGAGGACGCTGAGCCCATGAACCGCCGTTCCCTGCTGGCGCTGTCCGCCGTCACCGTGCTCGCTGCCGGCTGCGCGAGCCCCTTCGATTCTCCCGACCAGACCCGTTTCGCACTCGAGGCCATCCTCGAGGAGAACACCCGCGCCGCCAACGTGCTGGCAGGGGTGGTGCGCAAGTCGCTCGGCAACCTGCCGGTGATGGTCACCACCGTCGTGAGCCTGGACCGTCTGAACGAGTCCTCGAGCCTCGGGCGGATGATTTCCGAGCACGTGGCCGCCGGCATGGTGAAAGCAGGCGTGCCGGTGGTCGAGGTGCGCATGCGCGAGGCGCTCTTCGTGCGCACGACGCAGGGCGAGCTGATGCTGTCGCGCGAAGTGCAGGAGCTCTCTCAGATGCACCGCGCGCACTACGTGGTCGTGGGCACCTACACAGTCTCCGGGCCGATGCTCTTCGTGACGCTCAAGATTGTGCGTCCGGCCGACAACGTGGTGGTGGGCGCGCACACCTACTCGATGCCGATGGGTCCGTTCCGGCACAGCGGGCTCTGACCTTCCTCGTGCACCTGCACAATCCGGGCCGCCTCGTGCGGCCCGGTGCCGTTTCGGGGGCGCAGGGAACGTTCGAGCGTGCGGCTGCTCAGAGGAAGGGTCGAGGCCTGCTGGTGCAGCGCGCCACGTGGGCTCGAATCCACTCACCTTTCTTCTTGCTCTTCCTTGCGTTACGGACCGAACTTCATGAAATCTTCTCGCTTCGCCCTGGCCGCCCTGCTGTCCCTGGCCCTGGCTCCCGCCTTCGCCCAGGACAACGGCGTGTACGTCTCCGTCTCTGGTGTCGCCTCCGGCGCGACCCTGACCAGCCCCGAGGCCGGCACGCTGGGCAAGCGTGCGAGCGGCTATGACCTGACCCTGGGCGGCGTCATCGGCCAGAACGTGGCCTTCGAGGCCACCTGGGCCGACTTCGGCTCGCGTCCGCTCACCGTCGCGGGCGTGGGCTCCGGCGAAATGAGCGCCCGCGGCTACGGCCTGCACTTCGTCTTCAGCCAGCCGGTCATCGTGCCGGGTCTGACCGCCTTCGTGCGCGCCGGCTTCATGCACACCGAAATCGACAGCGGCAGCAAGACCTTCGGCGCGAAGGTGCCTTCGGTGGGCATCGGTGCCGAGTACCGCGTGAACCCCGACCTGTCGGTGGGCGTGTCCTACGGCCGCCTGAACCGCTTCGCCCGTGCCACGCCGGCGCTGGACCTGGACTACACCCGCGTGTCGCTGAAGTACCACTTCTGAGCACCCGGTCCGGCTGCGCGCCCACCCGGCGCGTGGTCGGTCCTTCGCCCCCTTGCGAGGGCGCCGAGCGGCGCACCCGGATTCATCCCCGGCGTGCGCCGCGGCACTTCCAGGCCCCTGCGGGCTCCAATGCGCATCGACGGGCTCGTCCGTCATCGCAGGCTCTTCTCATGCTCCATTCCGTCTCTGCTCTCAACTTCAAGGCGATGCCCTGGCTCGAGGGCTCTCAGCTCATGACGCAGCTCGGGGGCTCTGTCCGGTTCTCGGACAAGAAGCCCAACGTCATCGTGGGCCCGAACGGCGCCGGCAAGTCGGCGCTGCTCGATGCGCTGGCGCTGCGCTTTCTCGCAAGCCAGAGCGGCCTGAGCGCGCTCGACGACAAGTACCTCACCGGGGTCGACTCCAAGGGCCTGTGGAGCCGCTCGGCCGACTGGCGACAGGACTGGCGCTTTCTCGAAGGCCTCGAAGCCCGCACCGACAATGGTCCGGCGCTCTACTACCGCCCGAACCACATCCCCGGCAACGAGAGCGACGTCACGCATGCGCTGATGTGCGGCTACGAGCGCGAGGCACGCGCCTTCGATGCACTCACCCGCGACAAGTCCTCCGGCCAGAAAAGCCAGGCGCTGCTCGAGCGCGTGCTCGGGGTGCTCCGGGGCGAGGCGCTGCCCACCGACTACGTCGAGAAGAACTGGCGCTACGGCCGGGCGCCGCGCTCGCACGAGGAGATTGCACGCCCCGGCTGGACCGGCCCCTGGGAGTACCAGGCCGAGGTGCTCAAGGCGCTCGTGAAGGACGCCGCCCAGGGCCGCCCGCTCGTGCTGATGGACGAGCCCGAGCAGTCGCTCGATGCGCGTGCCGAAGTGCAGCTGTGGAAGGTCATCGAGGCGGTCGACTGCAGCCGGGTTCAAGTCATCGTGGCCACCCACAGCCTCTATCCGCTGCTTCACCCGGGCAAGTTCCGCATCATCGAGGCGGTCGATGGCTATGCGCGCGATGTGCGGGCCCTGATGCGCTGAAGAAGTCGGCGAGATGGCTCGAATCCACCTCTACACCGGGCGCTACGTCCATACGCTCGCCCGGCGCTTTGCGCTGGACGAGCGCTCCTGGCTCTTTCCCGAGCTCACCGACCCCGATGCGCGCGGTGCGCGCTGGCCCCGGCACCCGCACGACATCGTGGAGGCCGTCCAGGAGCGCGTGCTCAAGCCCGACGTGCTGCGAGGGCGGGTGCGTCCGTTGCAGGTCTTCACGCAAGCGCCTTGCGTGCTGCAGGCCGTGGGCGAGCTCATCGGCCAACGTGTGCTCGACGCCGAGGCGGCACTCGTCGTGCTGATGGAGCAGGCCACCGAGGACAGCGAACCGGTCGCCCGTGCGTTTGGCTTCGCAGCGGATGGCGAGCTCGAAGCAGGCTGGCCCGCCCACTGGTTCGATTGGCGCTGAGGCTGCGTCCGCCCCAGGCTTCGGCCCGTGCCGGCCTAGGCCGGTGTCCGTTCCAGGGCTCGTGCGCTCAGGCAGTGACCAGAGGCAGCTCGTCCATCCAGGGCACTTGCGGCTTGGCACTGTCCCATGCGCAGTCCAGTCGCTGCAGCCAGGCCTCGTAGAGGCCCTCGAAAGCACGCTGAGCCGCAAACCCCGTGGGGGCCGCCGAGGCCGCCTCGCGATATTCGCGCAGCAGCGCTGCGTGCCGGGTGCAGAACGCCCCGTCCTGTTCGCCGAGGAATGCGGGCAGCCAGTCGCCGAAGCCGAGCGGGTCTCCGCCCGAGTAGCCGTAGAGCGCACGAAGGCTTTCGACCTCTTCGCGGTCCCCGGCGAAAGGCGGCGTGTCCAGCGCCTGCAGCACGGCGGTGCGCTCCAGCAGGCCGAATTTCAGCGGCGTGAGCCGCTGGTACTCGAGCAGTGTTTCGGGAGGCGTTTCCCGGTCCGCCCAGGCCCAGGCCGCGGCCGCCGTGCGGTCGAGCCACACCACGTCTGCCCGGTCCGCGAGCTGCCGGGCGAGGAGCTCGAAGCCCCGAGCGCTGCTTGCATGGGTGGGAGGCGCCTCGAGGACCGCGATGCGTTCGCCATCCAGATACGCGCCGCAGACCGGGCGCACGCGGCCGAAGCCGGCCAGCGTCACCAGGTGGCCGGCAAGGCTCGAGGGCATCAGGTCGGTCACATCCAACGAAGGGCGGCAGCTGAGCGGCATGGCAGTTCCTGCAAGGGCACGAGCCCGGTTGGAGCGCTTCGCACGCGGAGCGTTCCGGCCCGAGAGTGCGCACTCGATGCCGGAACGAGACTCGTCCCGAGGGCTCGAACAGACAGAGCGCCCGCTCAGGCGGCGCATCCAGTCACCGTAAGCACCACGACAGCAGAAACCGAGATGAGCAGCACCCTGAACCTGGGCCAGCGACTGGCCGACAGCACCGCCGCCGAGAAGGCTGGCACCCTGGCCGCACAGCGCGCAGCCGCCGCCCGTGACTCGGCCGAGCGGGCCGAGAAGTTCGCCACCGTCGAGCGCTTCTTCGAGGAGGCGCGCCAGCGCTTCGTGGCCGACATCGAAGCGGGCCTTCCGATGAAGGACATCGGTGTCCAGTGTGGTCGCTCGCACGGCTACAGCCGCCACACCGGCTCCGACCACGCCGAGGTCTACAGCATCCTGAGTGGCTGGGACTACACGCACGAGCTCATGAAGTCGCTGCAGCCGCGCGGCGCCTACAGCTCGCTGTGGGAGAAGATGGTCCAGTGGGGTGTGGACAACGGCCTGCGTGTCCACTGGGCCTACGAGCACGACGGTGGTGGCATGTGCTCCTGGTGGGTGCTGCGGGTGGCCCCGGCTGAAGGCCTGACCGCCCAGCAGGCGCTGCCCGACGAAAGCGCGCTGCTCACCGAGCTGTCGGCCGCCCAGGCGGCGCTCGCCGAGCTGAGCACGGCCTATCTCGATGCGGTCAACGCGCTGCGCACACCGCGCGAGCCGTCGCGCGGGGCCACGCATCTGCATCGCCACGCTGCCGTCATCCGCCGCGCCCAGTCCATCCGGGCCCTGCTCGGCAAGTCCCGCTGAGCCCACGCTTGCGGGTCGTCCCCCAGCGACCCCCGCGTTCTCGATGCGGCGCCTTCGTGCCTCATGGCGCGAAGGCGTTTTGTCATGTGGAAAGCAGATAAGGGTTAGTCCCTATACGCAGCATCTTCAACACGTACCGGGACTTCACATGGACTCCATCGTCTTCCTCCTCGTCATCGCCGCCCTGCTGGGTGTGCGCCTCTGGGCTTCGCACTCGGTGCTCACCGAGCTGGAGCGCCTGCCTGCGCCCGAGCGCGCTCGCATGGCTCGTGCGCTGAGCCAGGCGGTCTGAGCGGACGCCCGCCGCGGGGGTCCGCGGCGGTGCATCGATTGCCCCCTCGAGGGGCTCGGCTCACGCCAGCCGGTAGAAGCGCTCCGGGTGCACGGACCACCCGGCCAGGCCTGCCGCCTCGAGCGCGTCCGACAGGGCCTGCGCACTGCTCGGACCCTGCACCAGCCAGCTCTTGGAGCTGCGGTTCACGACGGTGGCCCCCAACGCGCGGAAGTCGGGTTCCCGAGGCGTTGCACCGGCATCGGCCGGTGCGCTCACAATGAAGCGTGGCACGCGTTGCGCGGGCGGCCGGGAGGCCGCCTCGGTCTTTCGGGGGTGCATGCGCGAGCTCATGGCTTTCGCAGCTCGAGCGTGAGCCGCTCGCCACTCGCATCCACGTGCATGCCGAGCACGAGCTCGTAGCTGTCGAAGACGAACCGGGCCTGGCCCGTGCCGCGGCCATCGAGCAGCGTGCGCTGCACGCTCACCGGGTGGGCCTGCCGGGACTGCATCAGCTCGAGCACCCGTTCGAAGGACTCGGGCGCACCCAGCCCCGCACCGCGCACGTAGGCTGTCAGCACCACACCGCCCTCCCGGGCGAGCACGTGCGCATGCACCGGGGCTTGCGCGGCGCCGGGGACCCGCATCGCGCCTGGCGAGGAGAGCTCGCCCAGGGCCACCTGCGCGAGCATCAGCGCTCCGGTGCCGGCGCCGCCCTGCGGAAAGAGGCCTTGAAGCACCTCCCGCAGCGTCTCATCGGGCAACGAGCCTTGCGGGCAGTGCGCCGACAGCAGCGGCATCGACTCGAGCTCGTGCGGTTCGCTCGAGCCCGTCACAACCAGGCGTGAGCCCGAGGGCTTTTGCAGCAGCGCGAGCACGGGCGCGGCGAAGGCGACGCGCGTGATGCGCAGCGCCTTCGCGTAGCGCCCCGATGCGCTCATCGTGCCCACCACGTCGGGCTCGGTGCCGCGGCGCTCGCGCGCGGCCAAGACGCCGTCCCGAGCCTGGCGGGCCTGCAGCTCCAGCAGACCCATGGGTTTGCCGTCAACGAGACCGCAGTGCCGCGAGAGCTGGCTGTATCGGCCCGGGGCGGGCTCGAGGAGCGTCCTCATCGTCGTCGCATCCAGCCCCCATCCGCGATGGTACGTCACGTCCGCGAGCGGGTAGGCTGCACGCAGCAGCGCATGCGTCTTCGGGTCTTCGAAGCCTCGATAGCGGGCCAGTCGCGTGCCGTCCAGGGCTTGCATCGTCCGGGGCTTGCGTTCAGGCGCCGGGGCGGCCGTCACTGCATCCAGGCGCGGGTCGCCCTCCTCGAGCACCTCGGAGCCCGGAAGCGGCGCACGGGGCGCGGCCACCGCTGGGGCTTGCGCATCGGGTGTCGACACGGGCTGGCCCGGCAACGCAGGCACCGCGCTCGGCTGATGAGCCGGGTCGGCCGGGTCGAATACGGCGCCTTGCGGCGGCAGAGTGGGGGCGGGCGCCGCGGGCTGGGCCTGCGCGCAGGCGCCGGCAAGCGCCAGGCTTGCGCAAAGAAGAGGGAGGGCGTGCTTCACGGCAGGAGGACGAGGGGAAGTTCGGGCCATCCCCAGTACAGCAACCGGGGCTTCAGGGCGCGAGCGCGTCCACCGTGCGCTCGGCAAAGAGCGGCGCATCGAACGCGTCCCGAATCTCGCCCAGCCACGCGAGCAGGGCCTGGGCCTGTGCCTCTAAGGCCTCAGGCCCGAGCGGCACCTCGCAGGCGCCCCGCTTGCCCAGTTCGAGTTGCACGAGCAGCGATTCAGGCCCGGGCAGGGGCAGCACCGGCAGGCCTTCGCGAGAGAGCTCCAGGTGCAGGAACCCTCGACCCCAGCTTCCCGGGCGTGCCATCAGCAGCAGCCGTGCTCGAAGCAGCAGCCCGCAGTGTGCTCCCGTTGCATGGCTTTGCGAGACCGTGAGGACGCAGGCATCCGTGCTCAGGGTCTCCCGGCCCACCTCCAAGGCGTCGCTCGGCTCGAACCCCTCGAGCGTGAGCCGTGCGGCGCACCGGCGGACCATTCGTCGCAGCGAGTCCTCGATGTCGAGGCGCTCCAGCAGCCGGACCATCGCCTGGAGTGCGTCGCGGGCAGCGTCCGGTGCGCCCGCTGAGAGCGGGAGGGGGCTGGCAGGGGGCGCGGGCGGGCTCATTGCGTATCCGAGCCCGAAGGGCGCGGGGAGGTTCCAGGCCACCGGCTCCGCCCGGCCGGCGCTATACGAGGAAGAACCCATTCTTCAACCCCTCTCACCAGGACATCCGCATGAACTTCACCCTGGCCACACCGTCGGTGCGCCCCGAGCCGTTCGAGCTCGCAACGCTCGACTGGCGCAACACCTGCGGTCGCACCGAGCCCACGCACCTCATCCGCGTGCGCCGCTTCGAGACCGAAGACGCTCGCAACGCTGCGCTCGAGCAGTGCACGCCGGCCGCAGGCGCCCAGCCCTCCCTGGCGTCGGCTCAGGAAGCACTGCGCTGGCGGCTCAACTCGCAACGCGAGCGGCTGCTGCAGCAACTCGCCCAGGTCGATTACAACCTCGAGCAGCTGGACGCGATGTACGCGCCGCTGCGCCCGCTCGCCGAGCAGCTCGCCGAACGGCGCATGGAGCTGCTGCAGCAGTTTGTCGCCCTGCGTCACCGCCCGGGCTACTTCGTCTGCGGGTCGCTTCGCGTGACCAACGACTACTGCAACGCCGGTCCCGGGCTCTTCGTGTTCACGCTGCCCGAGTACGCCCCGGTCATCCAGTGCTTCACCGAGCAGTGCTGCGCGATGCTGCTGGACGTGATGGCGCTGGCCGGCTACGAAACCTCGGACCACTGGAACGGCCCGGGCCACGTCACCTGGTCGGTGCGCGTGACCTCCAAGACCGCTCGCGCCCCCGTGCGCGCCACCGAGGAATCCGTCTGATGGCCGAGCTCTTCCTCGTGCGGGCCACCGTGCGCAAGATGTTCGGCGCTTCGGGCAATACCGAGCAGTCGTCGAGCTACTGCAGCGACCCGTCTCACCCTCCCCAGGAGCGGTTGCGTCTCGTACGCGCCGACACCGCGGAGGAGGCCCGACTCAAGTTCGAGGCCGACGTTCGCAAGGCGGATGTGCCTCTGCGCGTCGAGCACTCGATTCGAGGTCTCGAGGTCACCGCCGTCATCGAGTAGGCGATTCACCCGTTGGCTCGCCGCCTGTCCCCGCTCTCTTCAGCCGCCTGGTTCCCCCGGGCGGCTTTTTCATGCCCTTCCGGTGCTCGGAACCCGCGCGGTGGCGCAGGCTCCAACCCAGACACCATCCTTGAACCCAACCCCATGCCGAAGCCTGTCGCCACCCTGATTCCGTCCGCGCCCGTCGAGCTGCTCGAAGGCATTGCCCGCGAGCACCTGGGCATCGAGACGCTCGCCACGCGCAACCGGGACTGCCTGGACTTTCACGACGTGGGGGTCGGGTGCCTGAAGTCGGCGCTGGAGGCCGCGTTCGCAGCCGGCGCCCGGGCGCAGCGCGACGCAGGCGCGCTCGATGAGCCGCGTGCGCGTGCGCATCTGCAGAAGGTGGCGCTCGAGAAGGGCGTGGTGGTCCAGCCCGGCACCGACATGGTCGCGGCGCTCGTGGCCGCCTCGCGCGGCGAGCTTCGCTGAGTCCGCTCGGGCATCGAGCAGGCCGACTTTAGACGCCGGCGTGCGCCGCAGGGCCCCTTGCTAAGCGGGGCTCACGCAGCGGCGAGCAGCGCCGTCGCCACGCGGTTCAGCCCGAACGCTCGCAGGCATTCGACGATGCGATGACGCACGGGCTCCGGGTACCGGGCGCAGTGCCCGGTGAGCCCCACACTCAGCGCAGCCTCCAGTTCGGGGGTGCGGTTCACCATGCGACCGATGAGTGGATTGACGTGCTCGCGCAGCAGCGCATCGGCGTCATTTGCGAACGTGTTGAGCGACCGATAGAGCTCGGTGAAGAGCTCGGCGTCTCGCGCCCCCGGAATCCACAACGTGCCCTCGGCTTCCGTGAGCAGTTCGAGCGGAATCGGCACGCTCTGCTTCAACCCGGCGAGTACCCGGGCGCGCAGGGGTTCGAAGGCGTCGACCAGGGCGAGCTGCTGGACGTCCGGCGAAAGCACCGCAGCGAGGCCGAGCTCGCTTGCCAGCAGCCGCACAAGCAGTTCGTGCGTCGAGCCAGGGGTGCTCAGGTGGGCAGGCATCAGGGGCTGTCCTTGCCGTCAGCGGTGGCAGGGCCGGGCGGCGCACCCGCCTGGCTGTGCTTCACCGAAAAGCGCAGCGTCCGGGTGTCGAAGCCCGCGTTCTTCAGCCGGTTGAGCACACCGTTGTCGAAGAGAGCCAGGTCAGGTCGGCCCCACTGGCCTGCGGCCTTGCGCGCGTCGACTTCCGCAGGGCAGTACGTCCCGGTGGAGAGGAGCTGGTTGAAGTACGCGCTGTCGGCGCGCCGGGCAGGCACGTGCCAGCTCGTGCACAGGTCCGGTACGTCGAACTCCACTCGGGCCCAGCGGGCCCGCAGCACGCCCGGAATCTGTCGCAGCAGCTGCGGACGCGTCGAGACACGCCGCCCGGCGCTCGCGAGGAACACCGAGAAGCGGAAGGTAGAGAGGTCGTAGCCGCGGTTCGCCAGTTCCTCGACGAACGAGGCGTCGGGCTCGGGGGCCAGCCCCATTTCGTGGAGCAGGCTGTAGCGGGGCGCGAGAAAGCAGGCGGCCAGCCGCTCGGCGAACTCGGGCGCAATGCCCGCGCCGGCCGCAAAGCGCACCGTTGCACCGCGCCGGGTGCCCCAGCCGCGCAGCTCTCCAGGAAGGGGCCTGCTCATCGAGCCGCTCACCGACGGATGTCGCCGGACATCGAGCTTGCCGAACCCGCGATGTCGCCGGCGCGCACGTCGCCCGACATCGTGCTGACGCTGCCCCCGACACGACCCGAGACGGTCACATCGCCCGACATCGTCGTGACCGAGCCACTGACATCGCCCTGGACCGTGACGTCACCCGAGACGGTCTCGAGTGTCTGGACCGGGCCCTGGACGACGATGTCCAGGCGGGGTGCGACGGGGGTGTCGTCAGCCTTCACGCCGTCGACGAAGACACCCTTGTCGGTCACGCGAATCTCGCGGCCGGTGTAGGTGCGCCCGTTGACCGAGACGGTGCCGCGGGTGCCCGCGAAGACGTTCTTGAACCAGGTATTCATGGGAGGAGCCGGAAAGAAGAGGCTGCCCGCGCCCTGCGAGCGGCATGAAAGGTAGGAGTTCGGTCCGCCCGCTGCGTTCCGGCGCCTTTCTGGGAACGTATGCCGGCTCAAGGGGTCTTAGGGTTATCCCTGAGCCGGTGGCTATACGGGGCATCACCACAACCGCAAGACCTGCCATGTCCGCTTTCTTTGCCCGCATTCTTCGTGCTCTCGAGGACTTCGCCGACGTCTCCGAGCAGCGCGCCTACGAGCGCTTTCTCTCCCAGGCGACCGACGCCGCCCACCTCGAAGCGCTGCAGCGCCAGTGGGACCAGGCCCGCTCCCGGCCGTTTCTTCGCCACTGAGCGACAGCGCCGAGCGGCGCCGCGGTGCTGGAACACCGCGAGTGCTTCCGGCCCTCACGTGCCAGACCCCGCCCTCGGCGAGAAGGCGGGGTCCTTCACGTCTTCCGGAGCATCATGACGACAACGACCTGGCGGCCCCGTTTCGGGCGGTTCCACCGCGGCCCCTGGCCCCACGACTGCAGTGAAGGGGTGGGCCTGGCGATGTCCGGCGCACCGAACGACCCCGCGGCGTTCGTCTCGCTGATGCAGGGCTACTCCTGCAATCCGCCCGCGGCCCGGCGCATCCTGGACGAACTGCGCGCCGGGCTCACCAAGCGCACCACCGTGATGGCCGGGCTCGACTTCGCGACGCTGGGCGAGGAGCTGGCCGCGCTCGGGGTCACGCTCGACATCATCGAACCCGCGCAAGCTGCCGACCAGCGGCTCGATGCCGCCGTGTTCGACCGCGTTCGGGGGCGGGCCCTCAACGAATCCGACCTCACCGAGGCGCAGCGCGCCGAGATTGGCCGCCGCGAGGCCCTGATGCGCGAGAGCCTCGCGACCCTGCCCGTGGACTTCGGGCCCTACGCGTAGGCCGGGGCTCGCCGAGTTGGCTACAGGAGACAGGTCAACTCGAAAGGCATTCCGCCATGGATTTCTCCCAGCTCTTCCAGTCCTTCCTCGTCGCAGCCCTCGTGCTGCTCGCGCTCGCCGGCATCGCCGACACCATCGCTTCCTGGCAGATGGTGCACAGCCGCTACCGCTGCGTGGAGCTCATCCGCGCGCTGCGGGCGCTGCACGTGCCTGCGGCCGTGGCCATGCTGGGCGCGGTGCTGACCGCACTCGTGGGCTCGCCCATGGCGTCCGTGCTCGCGCTGCTTGTTGCGTTCATCGCCACGATGCTGTCGTCTTCCCGCGACATCATCCACGGCATGTTCCGACGCGTGTGGCTGCAGGGCCTGGCGCCCTGGCTGCTGTCGCTCGTGGCGCTCGTGAACTTCACGTACGTGCCCACCTCGGCGACCGGCGCGATGCCGCTGTCCACGTTCGGCTTCGTGCTGGCGCTGCTGGTGGCGGGTGGCTTCATGTACATCGCGCACCAGCGTGGTGCCCAGGCCCTCATCGCGTTGCGCGACTGAACGCGCAACGATTCGGAGCCCCGCACTGCGGGGCTCTTTTCATTCTGGGCCGAGAGGGCCGCTCAGCGCGTGCGCAGGGCTGCGGCGAGGTTGAAGAGTCCGACCACGAGCAGCGCCGCACCGGTCATCGCCGACTCGGCGGCGGTGCCGAACACGCAGAACTCGGCACAGCCGACTCCGGCCTCGCGCACCAGCATCGTCCCGACTCCGAGAAGCACGAAGGACAGCGTGAGGGCCAGCAGATGGGGCAGGTCTTTGAGAAGGGTGTTCATGTTCTCGTATAGCGAATTCGCCTTCGTGTTTCGGCAAGCCAGCCTTCGGCTCCGACTAAGCCGCCTGGCGGCCGCAAGGCAGGCCCGGACCTTCGGGTGCACGCTACACCAGGGCAGGACAACCACATTTCCAAGGCACACCATGAAATCCCTCTTCGACGCCATCCGGGCGAGCTCCGCTTCGGCCATCCGCGGCATGGACGCGTTCGCGGCCTTCGCCGACTTCGAGCGGGCCAACCGCGGTCATCGACAGCTGCTGGACGAGCTCGCACTCGACTTGGCCACGCGCCCGGCGCGTGCGTCGGACGCAACGGCCTCGGTGCAGTACCTGGCCTGCCGTCGGCGCTTCTCCGAGTCGTTCGATGCGCTGCTCTTCGCGCTGCAGTTCACGCCCGAGGAGGCCTTCGCCCACAACGACTGGCGTTTCCTGCTCGACGCCCCCGACGACAGCGGGCTGCTCGCCAAGTGCACCCTCGGCCAGCTCTCGAGCTGGGCCACCTGGGACGCCAACCGCTCGGCACCGCTCGGTATCCGGCTGTGCGACATCCGGTTGAAGCGTGACTGCGACACGCTCGACATCGCGCTCACGCTGACGGGCCCCGCCAAGCTGCGTGCCGAACGCAGCCTGCGCATCGAGGGCGCTTCGTGCACAACGCTGCGCGAGGCCCGTGCGCTCGGTGTGCGGTTTCGCCAGGCTCTCCAGGCGCTGCTCTCCCAGGCGCCCGACTTCGCGGAGTTCTCCGCGCAGCGACAGCACGAGACCACGCGTCGGGAGCTCACCGGTCGGCTGAAGACGCTGCTTGCCAGCAACTTCAGCCGCGACGAGCTGCAGTGGCTGCGCGAGCACGCCGGCACGTTCCCGTTCTGAATCCCCATCCTTCCCGAGCCCGGACCTCACCGTCCGGGCTCTTTTCCTGGGCGTGCGGGAAGGCGGCCTAGTCGGGGAACCTTCGGCCAGGCCCGGGTCCCAACGAGGCGAGAAGTGCAGCAGACCGGCCGAGGACGACAATGACGTGTCCCCGGCCGGCGGCTCAGGAAAAGCGGGTCATGGTGACAGGCCGGCCACTAAAGCCGGCGCCCCGAGGGGCATCCGTGGTTCGATTCCACGCGCGAACTCGACTGCCCAGCCGATGGTGTAGAACGGCGCACGACGACGCGAGTTCATCTTTACGGAGCGGACCGAATCGTAGGGGGAAGAAAGCCTTTTCCCGGGCCGGTTTCTCGAGAGAGATTCCGGAGCAGTCGAGAAACCTGAGATTCTGGAGTACGACGGCAGTACAGGCGGCAATCACCGCACGGACCGGGTTCGAATCCCGGCGGACATCGCGCCGAGCTGCACTTCTCGTTTTCCCTCTCCCTCTGCGTTTCGGGCGTCGAAGTGCCTGCTCGGCGCGCGGGCTGTCGTACGACCCGACAGCCGTTTCGGACAAGGGCAGGCGTCCCGTGGTCGGGTCGTCCTGCCGCGCGCCGAGCCCGCAAGGGTCCCGAAAGGCGCCCGGATGATGCGCACCGTCTACCCCGTCACACGGCGGGCGTGAGCCCGGCACGGTGCAGGGCCTGGCGAAAGCGCGGCAAGGCAAGCGCGGTGCCGTAGACGTAGAGCCAGTCGTCCATGCGGCGCACGCCGTACGAGCCCACTTCCACACCCCCGATGACGAGGTCTACTTCGGCAGGACCGAGCTGCTCTTCGCTCACGCGCACCGGGCCCGTGACGCCCGCGGTGTGCGCGAGGGCCTCGAAGGCAGCCTTTTGCCGGGCAAGCATCTGCTGCAGCACGACGTGCACCTGGCTGCGGTCCTCGACGGGTACGAAGAGTTCGGCCTTCAGGAAGCCCAGGTGATGCAACGCATCGAACTCGGGCTCTTCGCGCAGGCACGGCGTCCAGCCGACGTAGCCCGGCGCCGGCGGCAGCTGCTTTCTCACATGCAGCTGCAGGAAGCTCTGCTCGCCCGAGCCCACGAACTCACCCTGTGAGGTCATCACCGGCGCGACCCAGGCGGGGCGCGTCGCCTGCGAATAGACCGGTGCCACGACCCAGGGCAGGTTCACGAACCGAAAGCCTCCTTTGGTCTGCCACCAACGCAGGGCTGCGTGCAGCAGCAGGAGGTCGTCTTCAGCGAGCGGAGCGGTGACCATTTTCGAAGGCCCTTCGGGTGATGTTGCTGAACCGGACTGCGTCCTCGAGCGTGACGCCGGGCAGGTGCCGCTCCATGAACGCACGCAGCGCACCGAGCAGGTCGGAGACCTCGACCGCGGCCATGATGCGCGAGCCCTGTGCCATCGCGTCCTCGAGCTCGCGCAGCTCTTCCTGCACTTTCGAGAGCTCCCCGAGCTCGCCTCGCGGAATGCGCCGCAGGTGGTAGCCCGGGCGCTCCAGGAGGTCCGGGTCCTGGGCTGCAGAGTCGGCAGGGAGAGAGTCAGCGTTGCTCATCGAGTGCTTTCGGGGTGAGGGCCAAGAGGCAGGGTCCGTGTCAGAGCGGAAAGTCCGCGCGCCGCAGTTGCTCCACCGACACCGAACCGGGGCCCAGCACGGCGAGCACGCCGTCGACGAAGCCCTGCGCACGCTCGCGGCCCTTCTCGTGGTACGCGTCGCCGTAGCAGGCCTTCTGTTCGCCGTTGACCCAGACCTGCACTTCGCAGTAGTCGGACAGGCACTGGGGGTCTTCGTCGGCGTAGCGGGTGACGACTTCGATTCGGGTGGTCATGGCAGAACGGGGTGCGTGAGAGCCGTTGGAGCCCGGACGGCCTCTTCGGTTCCTCAGCGCGGCGCGCGGGCGCTTCGAACGAACCGAGCTCCCGGCGCTCTATACCCAGACGGGCCTGCTCGAGGTGGGCGCCAGGTCTTCCTTTTCTCCGCTCAGTCGCGCACTCGAATGTCCACGTCCGTTCTCCTTGCAGGCGAGCCCCTGCCCGCTCGAACTCGCAATCACCTCTGGGTGCTGGCGGTGCTGAACTCCCTGCTGGTGAGCTTCACCTGGCCGCTCACGGCGTTGCTGAGCGAGCGGCTGGGTGTGACGGGTGCCGCGCAGGGCTTTCTCTTCGCCGTGGGCAGCCTTGGATACATGGCGTCCGCCACCTGGGCGGCGCCGATGAGCGACCGTCGCGGCAAGCGCTCCGTCATCGCGAGCCACCTCGCCGTGACCGCGCTCGCCTGGCTCATCGCAGCCGCCCATCTCTCGTACCTGAGCGCGGCCATGGCGCTCTTCATGACCGGCGCGGGGTCGGCCAGCCTCACGGCCGTGAGCGCCTACTTTGGAGCGCACACCGAGGCCTCGACGCGCTCGCGCACCTTCGCGGGGCTGCTCGCCCTACGCGGGCTGGGGCAGACCGCAGGGCCCCTGGTGCTGCTCGTCGTGTTGCCAAGCGGGCTCGTGATTGCCTGCATCGCCCTGGCGGTCGCGGCGGGGCTTCTTGCGCTCGCGAGCCTCCTGCTGCAGGACTCCCGCCCCGGGCCAGGCCCCGCGCGCATCGAGCAGGCCAGCGCTCCTCGACGCCTCGGGTTCGGGCTGCCCGTCGCCACCGTGCCGTTGCTCGTGGCGATGGGGCTGCTCTGGACTTCGCCCGGCAGCGTCTCCAACTACGTGCCGCTGCATGCCAAGGAAGGATTCGGAGCGGGGGATGCCGGCCTTGCGCTGTTGTTCTCGGTGCTGGGCCTCACCATGGTGGTCGCACCCGGAGTGCTGTGGCTCTTCGGACGCTGGTTCCGGGAGCCTGCTGCGGCGCGCCTGGCGTTCGGGCTCACCTGCCTCGCGATGCTGGGGGTGACGCTCGCCTCCGGACCGCTCGTGCTGGTGTCGTGCTTCGTGCTCTGGGCGCTGATGTGGGATGTCACGTATCCGTACGTGAAGGCCGAGCTCTCCCGGCGGGCCCGGGCCGAGCAGCAGGCTGCCGTCATGGGCGCGGAGCAGTTCGTCACCGGCGCGCTGATGACGCTCGGGGCCACCGTGGCCGGAGCGGCGTATGCGGGGTTTGGGGCGGCGAGTGTCTTCGCGGGCGCGACCGTGCTCGGGGTGCTGGGCCTGGCGGTCTTCTGGCGCGCCACGCGACAGGCGGCTTGAGGCCGCGCAGGGCGACCCGCCGGCAATCACGCAAACGGCCCGGCGCGTTTCGCTACACGAACCAGGTCAATTCCGGCCTTCAACAGAGGACCCCTCCATGAAGCACACTCTCACTACGTTCGCGTTCGCCCTGCTCTCGCTCGGCGCCCAGGTCGCTCTCGCTCAGACCGCGCTCTCCCACTCGGTCTCCGACGGCACCACCACGCGCACCCGCACGCTGCACGAGGACGGCACCTACGCCGAGACCCTGTGCGTGACGCCGCTCGACGGCGGCCAGCAGTGCGTCGCACGCTCGCGCAAGCTCAATGCCCGCGAGATGGCTGCGGTGAAGAGCGACATCGTCGCCGCCGGCGTGCTGCTGGAGCAGTCCGCGGCCTCCGCCTCGCAGTCGATGCAACACGGCCTGTCGCAGCGCTCCGCGGGCGGCACCTCTGTCTCCCGCAGTGGTGCCGACATCGCTTCGCGCGGCTACTCCGCCGAATCGCTGCGTCAGGTGCTCGGCATCCTCGATGCCAGCGCCAAGGGCAACTGACGCTTTGCGTCCACCCCTTCACAGGCCGCCCCGCGCGGCCTGTTTCTTTTGGGGAACCCGTCTTTCGGTCGACGCTCCTGGAACAGCGCCAGGGCTCCCGGCTCCATTCGAACTCAGCTTGTCCCGCCCATGCCACGCATTCGAACCGACCCGCACGGCCCCTATCTCGTGAGTGGAGGCTACATCGCCCGCCCCCTGGAGAACCGCACCCGATTCTCCGAGGGGCAGTCCGTCCCCGCTCGGCACTTTGCCGGCAGTGGTGTTCACGGGGTCGGTCGCAGCGAATCGGAGGGTCGGGGCGAGTACACGGAGTACTGGTTCACCAGCGGCACCGCCGAGCAGCACCCCAGCAGGGGCGCCGACGCGCAGGCCTACGCCCGAACGGTGGCCTGGTACCTGCAGTGCTCCGGGGGACCCACGATGGCGTGGATGCGAACGCGCGCCCAGGCGATGCGTCGCGAGAAGAACGCGCCGTCGTCGCCAGGCTCGAACCCCTGACCCGCTAGGGTTGCCCGCGCAAGCCCCGTCCTTCAGGTCGGGGTAAGCGGGCACATGCCGAGCAGGCACCTGGGCGAACGCCCAGGTGGCGGCGATAAGTCTTCTTGTTAGACTGCGCGTGTTGAACGTCAAGCGCGCCTACAAGTTTCGACTGATTGTCGAGCC
>JACCDU010401400.1_pt1 | contig 18868 bp, 13 predicted proteins | sample 7446081 | NCBI WGS metagenome assembly JACCDU01 (sample SAMN15323447, study PRJNA562643) | freshwater metagenome | isolation source: river surface water | place: USA:Blue River Watershed | collected 2017-08-17
GGTCTCGGTCTCTTCATGCGAGCCGGCGCCGAATTCCTCATCATCAATCGACAGGATGAACGCCGATGCGCGCGATTGCTGCTGCGCGAACTGAGACAGGTCGCCGTAGCTGGTGACGCCGACCACTTCCATGCCCTCGGTTTCGAGTGCATTCGCGAGCGCGCGGATGCCGAGGCCCGAGGTGTTCTCGGAACGGAAGTCTTCATCGATGATCACGATGGGGAAGCGGAATTTCATGCAGTGCTCCGGGCAGGAATGTCAGCGCCGGCCGCCCCCATCCGGGGGGGGGCCGGGAAAAACGAAAGCGCGATTTTCGCAGATATGTATCGCAGCCGGGAAAAATCCGACCAGCGCCGTCAGTCAAGCGGCTAGGGCGCGGCTTTTGGCGCGGATAGCGGGGCGCGACGCGGGCACAAGGCGGACGCTCAGGCGTTCAGCGCCGCGTATAGATAACAAAAGCGTAACGAAGGCCTTGCTCGGCCGATACATGCGACTCGCGCGATGTTTCCTGCCACAGCGCCGGGTCGATCGCAGGAAAGAACGCGTCACAGCGGAAATCGGCATCGATCTCGGTGACGATCAGCTTCCGGGCCAGCGGTAACGCTTCCTGATAGATTTGCGCGCCGCCGATCACGAAAGCCTCGACCGTGCCGTCGCCGTCGCCCGCCATTGCGGCTGCCTGTGACAGCGATCCGGCGGTCTCCACACCCGCCTGCGCCCAGTCCGGATTGCGGGTGACGACGATATTGCGTCGGTTCGGCAACGGCCGGCCTATCGACTCATAGGTCTTGCGGCCCATGATGATCGCGTGCCCGCTGGTCGTGCGCTTGAAAAACGCAAGATCCTCCGGCAGCCGCCAGGGCAGGGGGTTGTTGATACCGATGCCGCGTTGGCGTTCGGTGGCGACGATCAGGGTGAGCGAGGCAGCCATGGGTCGCCATCATAAGGCATCCTGCGTCGCGTCGGCGATTTCCGCAGCTTGCGCTTGCGCCTGCGCTGCCAAGCACTTGCTTGCAGCTGCTGCGTGTTTGCGGTGCCATGACCACGCTGTTGCCATTGCCGCGTTTATCGATGCTTTGCAAGCGTATTGCGCGGGTAAAGCTGCATCGCTTGATTGAAATCAAGTTGATTCCCGGTTCCGCCGCTGAGTTTGTCGTTGATCGGCCAAACTCGAGCCATTGAAACTTGCCAACGATCAGCAATGCATGATGGTGCGAACGAAATCCCGGGTGGTTTCTCCAAGCAAGGAGCTTGACCGGGTTCAGCAGCCTGCATCGGTCAACATGCATTACCGGACCACCTGCCATGTCGAATCGCTCCAAGCCGGAAAGCCAGGCGCCGAAGCGCGTCTCCATGTTGACGTCGCGGCTGCCGCACGGGCCCGAAAGCGAGTTGTTCCGGCTGGTGGTCGAGGCGGCGCCGAACGCGATCGTCGTCACCAATGCCGCCGGCGAGATCGGGCTGGTCAACCAGCAGGCCGAAAAGCTGTTCCGATACTCGCGCGATGAACTGCTGGGACGGCAAGTCGAGCGCCTGATTCCGGAGCGCTTCCGTCAGCATCATCCGGCGTTGCGCGGCCAGTTCATGGCCGAACCCACCACGCGTGCGATGGGTGCCGGTCGTGATCTGTACGCTTGCACCAAGGATGGCGAAGAAATCCCGATCGAGATCGGCCTCAACCCCATCCACACGGCGGATGGCACGCTCGTGCTGTCCTCCATCATCGACATCCGCGAGCGCAAGGCGGCCGAAGCACGTTTCCGCGAGCAGACCGAGCAGATCGCTGCTGCCAGTCGCTACAAGTCGGAATTCCTCGCCAACATGTCGCATGAGTTGCGCACACCGCTCAACAGCATCCTGATCCTGTCCGAGCAGCTGAAGAACAATGCGCTGGGCAATCTGAGTACCCGGCAGGTCACGCATGCCGACATCATCCATCGCTCCGGCAGCGATTTGCTGGCCCTGATCAACGACATCCTCGACCTGTCGAAAATCGAGGCTGGCCGCATGTCGGTACTGCTGGAGCCACTGGCGCTGCAGGACTTCACCGAGAGTGTCGAGCGCAGCTTCCGGCCGATGGCCGAAGCGCGCCAGTTGCGGTTCATGGTCCATGTGGAGCCGGATGCGCCCGCGGTGATCCTCAGCGACCATCAGCGCATCTTTCAGATCGTGCGCAACCTGTTCTCGAATGCGCTGAAGTTCACCCGCAGTGGTTCGGTCACGATACGCGTGTTCCGCGATGGCGATGCGCATCATAAGCGGCTCGGTATCGCGGTCACGGACACCGGCATCGGCATTCCGGCCGACAAGCATGAATTGATCTTTGATGCGTTTCGCCAGGTCGATGGTTCGACCAGCCGCCGCTACGGCGGCACCGGCCTCGGTCTGTCGATCTCGCGTTCGCTCGCACAGCTGCTGGGGGGCTCGATCACACTGGTCAGCCAGCCCGGACAGGGCAGCACCTTCACGCTGTTTCTGCCGACCGAGATCGGCGACAGCCCGGTGACCTCGCTGTCCGATGCCGGTACCCGGGCCGAGGTCGTGGTGGTGGACAGACAGCTTGCCACTGCGCGCGATGATGAGCCTGCCGGCATCCGTCAGGCGCAATCTGCCGCGGATGCCGATGCGGACATGCCCTTTGCCGGTCGCCGCCTGCTGCTGGTCGATGATGACATCCGGAATATCTACGCAATGTGCAGCGTGATCGAGGAACTCGGCTTCGAAGTCGAGGTCGCGATGAATGGGCAGCAGGCGCTTGATGTGGTCGAGCGCGAGCTGCCTTTCGACATTGTGCTGATGGACATGATGATGCCCACCATGGATGGCTATCAGGCCACGCGTGAGCTGAAGTTCGCGCGCCAGTATGAACGCCCCGTGATCGCGCTGACCGCGCATGCGATGAAAGGCGACCGTGAAAAATGCCTGCAAGCCGGTGCCGATGATTACCTCGCCAAGCCGGTCACCCAGGCGGAGCTGGTCGGCATGCTCGGCAAGTGGCTGGAACCGCAACAGGTGTGAGCAATGAATTCCCCGGACAAGCGTGCGATCGATATCGACTATCACCATCGGCAGACCTTGCTGCTGGTGGACGATCGCCCGGAAAACATCGCCAGCCTGGAAGCGCTGCTGGACGATGGTCGACGTGAGCTGCTCAGCGCCAACAGCGGCGAACGGGCACTGCAGCTGTTGCTGGAACACGAAGTCGCGCTGGTGCTGCTCGATGTGCAGATGCCGGTAATGAATGGCTATGAAGTCGCGCGGCTGATGCGCAGCAACCGCAAGACACGCGGCATACCGATCATCTTCATTACCGCGATCGAGCGCGACGAAGCGGCGGCGATCCGCGGTTACCAGGCCGGTGCGATCGATTACATCACCAAGCCAGTCAACTCCGTGGTCTTGCAGAGCAAGGTTGCGCTGTTCCTCGAACTTGATCTGGCGCGCCGCCGGCTGCAGCACGCTTACCTGCGGCTGGAAAACACCAAGGCCTATTACGAATCGATGCTGAATGCGGCCGGCGAGGGCGTGATCGGCGTCGATCGCGAAGGCACGGTCAAGTTCATCAACCCGGCCGCGCTGGCCATGCTGGCCAGTTCGCCGACCGACGTGATCGGGCAGCAGTTTGCGCAATTCAGCCAGGCACGGCACGGCCCGGACCGGCCCGATGAGCTGATCGCCGATGAAGAATCGATTTTCTTCCGCCTCGGTCGTGCGGTCTCGCCGGAAGTCGAAGAAGCCTGGTTCCGGCGCGCTGATGGCAGCCGTTTCCTGTCCTCGTACTGCCGCTCACCGCTGGCAGGCAAGGTCGATGGCGAAGTGATCGTGTTCCAGGACATCACCGAGCGGCGCGCACTGGAAGACGAATTGCGCCAGCAGACCGTGACCGATTTTCTGACCGGCCTCGGCAACCGCAATGCATTCAAAGCGGCGCTGCATGCGGCGCTCGAACATGCACGCCGTATGGGTGGCGGCCACGTGGCGCTGATGTTCATCGACCTGGATCATTTCAAGCGCATCAATGACAACCTCGGGCATGAAGTCGGCGATCTGTTGCTCAAGGCCGTGGCGCATCGCTTGCGCGAGCAGGTGCGCGCATATGACGTGGTGGCACGGCTGGGTGGCGACGAGTTCACCATCGTGCTCGGCGATCTCGAGTTTCCGGATGATGCGGCCACGGTCGCGCGCAAGATCCTGAATGCGCTGCGTCAGCCGTTTACCTTGCGCGAGGGGCTGGACGTGGTGGTCGGCGCCAGCATCGGCATCGCGACCTTCCCCGAGTGCGGCGAAGACACCGAGTCGCTGATGCGTACCGCCGATGTCGCGATGTACCAGGCCAAGCGTGACGGCCGCAACCTGTATGCGTTCTACCAGCCGGAAATGAATTCACGCGGTCATGGCGCGCTGATGCTGGAACAGGCGTTACGACAGGCGGTCGAAAATGAAAGCTTTTCGCTGCACTACCAGCCGCAGATCGATTTGCAGACCGGTTGCATGGTCGGGCTCGAAGGCCTGATGCGCTGGCAGCATGGCGAGCAGCCAATCGAGCCGGCGGTGTTCGTGCCCATCCTCGAAGACACCGGGCTGATGATACGCGCCGGGCATTGGGTGTTTGCCGCCGGCTGCCGCCAGCGTGTCGCGTGGGGCAGTGCGCTGCCCGGCACTTGCACGATTGCGCTGAATGTATCGGCGCGCCAGTTCGCAGACAAATTCCTGGTGCAGGCGATCCACCGCACCCTCGAGCAATACCGGCTGCCGCCGTCACAGCTGGAGCTGGAGCTGACCGAGAGCATCCTGATGTCGAATACCGATGCCACCCGCAGCGTGCTGAAGGCGCTCAAGGGCATGGGCATACGGCTGTCCGTGGATGACTTCGGCACCGGCTATTCGTCACTGGCCTACCTGAAGCAATTCCCGCTCGATGCGCTGAAGATCGATCGTCAATTCATCAAGCACCTGACCACGTCGGAGAAGGATGCCGCGATTGCGACCTCCATCATCCAGCTCGCGCACAACCTGGAATTGAAAGTGGTGGCTGAAGGCGTGGAAAACGTCGAGCAGGTCGACATGCTGCAGCAGCTTGGTTGCGATATCGCGCAAGGCTATTACTTCAGCCGGCCGATGCCGGCCGAGGCCGTGCCGGCGTTTCCGATACGACAGCCGGATGCGGTGATCAGACCGCGACCGGCGCCTTGATCGCGGGATGAGACTGATAGCCGACGACCTCGATGTCGTCGTAGGTGTAATCGAAGATGCTGTCCGGCTTGCGCTTGAGTACCAGCGTCGGCAAGGGTAGCGGTTCGCGTGACAACTGCTCCTTTACCTGCTCGAAGTGGTTCGAGTAGATGTGGCAGTCGCCACCGGTCCAGATGAAGTCGCCGACATCGAGACCGGTCTGCGCGGCCACCATGTGGGTCAGCAACGCATAGGACGCGATATTGAACGGCACGCCGAGGAAGATGTCGGCACTGCGCTGGTACAGCTGGCAGGACAGCTTGCCATCGGCCACATAGAACTGGAAGAACGCATGGCAGGGAGGCAGCTTCATGCGCGGGATATCGGACACATTCCATGCCGACACGATCAGCCGGCGTGAATCGGGATTGCTGCGTATCTGTTCGATCAGCTGCGCGATCTGGTCGATGTGCTCGCCATTCGGCGCCGGCCAGGAGCGCCACTGGTAGCCATAGATGGGACCGAGGTTGCCTTGTTCATCTGCCCATTCGTCCCAGATCGTGACGCCGTTTTCTTTCAGGTAGCCGATATTGGTCGAGCCGGCGAGGAACCAGATCAGTTCATGAATGATGGATTTCAGGTGCAGCTTCTTGGTCGTCACCATCGGGAAGCCGTCCTGCAGGTTGAAGCGCATCTGGTAGCCAAACACCGAGCGGGTGCCGGTGCCGGTGCGGTCGGTTTTTTCGGTGCCGTGTTCGAAAACATGGCGCATGAAGTCCTGATATTGGCGCATGACGGTTCGGAAATCCTGGCCCGATGACGAGGGCAGCAAAAAGGTAAGACCAGACAAGGAAAGACCCGATATTTTACCGCGCGGCGCGAGGCCGTCCGGATTCGACGTTTTCGGGGGAACAGGGTGCCCGGCCGGATCACCCACGTTCGCTGCCGCGCGGCAGCACCCCTGCAGGCCAGCACCATGTGCCGGCCTGTGCCCGTGATTCCGGCGACTGGAGCCTGACCATGACGATCAACCACCGACTCTCCGATGCGCTGGCGGCCGCCCGCCACGCATCCACCCTGCATGGCAAGCTGCATGCCGATGCAAGCGTGCCCGCATCAGGATCAGCATCTACCGCGGCCGGCGCGGGCACGATGGCACCACTGGCGCTGACCCCACTGGCGCCGCCGCAGGTATCGCATGCCGCGTCAGCGCCACATGCAGCGACGGCACAGCAGGCAAGCGACGATGATGCCGTGCCCGGCATGGTGCCCACTGCGCGTCGGGACTTGTTCGATCGCCGCCGGGAGGCATTGCTGGCACAGCTGGCGAAGCGCGACTTTGGCGCACTGCCGCCAAGCTGGGCCGCGATCTCGGGCCGGCTGTCGCAGGAGGAAGCGGCGTCGGCGGCCGCTGCGTTGCAACTGATCGCCGCACGGGTGTCGCCATGATCCCGCATCCGCTGCACCCGTCGCAGGCGGCGCAAGCCGGAACAGGGTCGGCCGCCGGGTCGGCCGCCGGGTCGGCTGCAGGATCGGCTGCTTTGGCAAACCTGTCGGCCGAGGTCAACCTGATCATGGGGCTGGTCAACCAGAGCATCCATGAATTGCCGGACAAGGTGAAGCTGCTGCAGGACAGCTATGCCGAAGGCATGCGGCGCGCCGTGCTCGATCCGGTGTCCGATGCGGTGCTCGAGCGCGTATATGAAAAAGCCTACGAGGCCTTTCATCAGCAGCGCTATCACGAAGTGTTGCCGCTGGCGCTGTACCTGGCGATACAGAAGCCGCTCGACCACCGCTTCCTGTTCATGTCCGGCATGACGATGCAATCACTCGGCGATCCGCTGATGGCCGCCACCTTCTATGCGGTGTCCCTGCAGATTGATCCGACACTGGTGCCGGCCGCATTCCGGCTGGCCGAATGCTATGCGAGTGTCGGCGCACAGGATGATGCGCGCGAGATCTATGAAGCCGTGATCGACATGGGCCGTGGCGGTGACGCTGACGAGTTCTATGAACTGCAGCGTCATGTGATGGACAGCCTGCGCGTGCGCAACTGAATGCGCACGTCAGTGCTGACCGAACTGCAGCGCGGCGAGGCTCGCATACAGCCCGCCCGCTGCGACCAGCTGCGCATGCGTGCCGACTTCGACGATGTGGCCATGCTCCATCACGATGATGCGGGTCGCGCGCTGCACCGTGGCCAGCCGGTGTGCAATCACCAGCGTGGTCCGGCCGACCATCGCCGCTTCCAGCGCCCGTTGCACCAGCCGCTCGGATTCCGCATCGAGCGCGCTGGTCGCTTCGTCCAGCAACAGCAGCGGCGGGTTCTTCAACAGCGCGCGCGCAATCGCGATCCGTTGCCGCTGTCCGCCTGACAGCCGCACGCCACGTTCGCCGAGGAAGGATTGGTAGCCCTCCGGCAGCCGCTCGATGAATTCATGTGCCGCCGCCAGCTTCGCCGCTGCAATCACCTCGTCATCCGACGCATCGGGCCGACCATAGCGAATGTTCTCCATCGCATTCGCAGAGAACACCACGGTGTCCTGCGGCACGATACCGATCGCACCGCGCAGCGTATCGAGCGCGAGATCGCGGATATCGACACCGTCGAGCCGGATTTGGCCTTGCTGCGGATCATAGAAGCGCAGCAGCAACTGGAACAGCGTGGTCTTGCCCGCCCCCGACGGGCCGACGATGGCCACCGTCTCGCCCGGCGCCACCGACAGCGACAGCTCGGCCAGTGCAGCCTGGTCCGGTCGTGACGGGTAGCGGAAACTGACCTGATCCAGCTGCAGCGCCGAGCCATTCGCGGCGCGCGCCGGCAGCGCAGGCAGTGCTTGCGGCACGGCGGGCGATGCGATCGGCGAGCGTTCATCCAGCAGCTCCAGCAATCGCTCGCTGGCGCCGGCCGCGCGCTGCGCATCGCCCAGCACTTCGGACAAGGCGCCAATCGCGCCCGCAACGATCGCTGCATACAGGATGAACTGCCCGAGCTCGCCGGCACTCATGCGGCCTTCGATCACCGCATGCGCACCCATCCACAACACGAACACGATCGCGCCGAATACCAGCAGGATTGCCATCACCGTCAGCAACGCGCGGGCGCGCACGCGATCGATCGCGGTCCCGAATGCGCGTTCGACTGCATCGCCGAAACGCGTCGCCTCGCGCACTTCCTGCGCGAAGGCCTGCACGATCGCGATCGCATTCAATTTTTCACCGGCGAGGCCGGACGCATCCGCGATGCGGTCCTGCGAGGCGCGCGACAGCTTGCGCACCCGGCGACCCGCGATCACGATCGGCACTATGATCGCCACCAGCATCACGATGATGATGGCCGACAGCGTGATGCTGGTCACGAACATCATTCCCAGCCCGCCGGCCAGCAGCAACAGGTTACGCAATGCCATCGAGATACTGGTGCCGACCACGGTCTGGATCAGCGTGGTATCGGTGGTCAGGCGCGACAGCACCTCGCCGGTCTGCGTGGTCTCGAAGAATTCCGGACTTTGCCGCAGCACATGTGCATACACCGCTGCGCGCAGGTCGGCGGTGACCCGTTCACCCAGCCAGGACACCGAGTAGAAGCGCGCCGCCGTCGCCACCGCCAGCACCGACGCCAGCCCGAACAGCGCGAGGAAATACAGGTTCACGTTCGCCGCCTGCTCGCTGCCGGGCGTGGTGAAACCTAGGTCGATCAATTGCCGGAAGCCGTACGGTATTGCCAGCGTGGCCGACGCGGCGACCACCAGCGCAATGCCGGCGATCGCGATGCGGCGCCGGTAAGGCGCAAGGAAGGGCAGCAGCCGTGCGAGGGTCTTCAGGCCGCTGCGTGCGGCCGGACGTTCACTGCTGCTGGTCATTGCATTCCTGTCGTTTGAATAAGGGAGTCACAGCGCCGAACTACAGCTTCAGCGCCTTCAGATAGCCGGTCATTTCCAGATAACCGCGTCCGGCCGGCTGGCCGTCACGCAGCGCGCGCACCGCGCCTTCCCAGTACACGGCGCCGGTGGACGCGCGCGAGTCGAGTTCCTGGTCATCCTGCAGCGGTTCCACTTGCCAGCGCATGCCGGCAATCTCGATCGCCAACGCCACCGGATAGCTGGCACCGGTCCGCGGCGAGCGCCATTGTCGCAGCGGCATGAAGCGCACCTGATCCGGGCGGTAAGTCGTCTGGCGGCCGCTGCCATCCCGCATCATGCCATGCGCCCACAGCGCCTGGCCTTTTGCATCGCGAATGCGGAACGCCATCAGCGCGCCGCCATCGTCGAGATTGATGCCAACCCAGTCCCAGCCGACTGCGGCCGGATCGAGCACCGTGCTCGACCATTCATGGTCCAGCCATGCGCTGCCTTGCACCGCTTGTGGCTTGCCGCGACGCGTGAGGCTGCCGCTGACCTTCAGTTGCGGCTGGCTGTAGTAGTAGCTGGCCTGTTCCGCACGCGGTCCCTTGCGCGAATAGCCACGCTCCCCCTGCTGCAGCAGCGGCACGGTCGGTTGCAGCGTCAGTTGCAAGTTGAAATCACGCGCCGGTATGCTGACCGTGTAGCGGCCATCTGCCGCGCGCTGCATGGTCCAGCGCCCGAGCTTCAGCGCGGTGTCGGTCTCCGATGCACTCGCCACACCGAAGCCTGCACGCGCGATTTTCTGGTCATGCTGCAAGCGCCCGACTGCCGGATCGGACAATGCCGCATGCGCAATGATCAATTGCGCGGGTGCGAAGCGGCTGGGGTTGCTGGCGTCATGGCCGGTGGCAGAGCGGAAGAACGTCACCTGAAAACCGATGGGACGGCGATCTGCAGCTGCGGAATTCGACCCGGCCGTACTGTCAGCGATATCGAGCCAGCCGGTCACATACCACCACTCGGTGCGAAATCCCGGATGCGCGCCGAAGTCGCGCGGAAAACTCAGCGCCTTGCCGGGGGTGACCGGCGCAAAGCGGGGGAGGTCAGTGGCATGCGCGGTACCGCTCAGCGGCATCATCATCAGCACCAGTGCCAGCGTCAGCACCAGCACACGCAACAGCACAGGCAACAGCACACGCAACAGCACAGGCAACAGCACAGGCAACAGCACAGGCAACAGCGCTGGCAAAAGCACACGCAGCAGCGGGCGCAGCATCGATGGCGACACCGTATCCCGCATCGGCCCTCGGTTCAGACCCGCCATCACCAATCCTCCCGCACTGCGCGCACCGCGCTGCCAGCCACCGCCATGCGGCCCGATACCAGCGCCGTCACCGACGCCGACAGCAGCAGCGCCGTCGCGACGATGGCGAGCAAAGACCAGGGCATGTGCAATTGCATGGTCCAGTGGAAGGATTGCGGGTTCACCACAAACACCAGCACCAGGCTGATCAGCCAGCCCACCACAAAGCCCGCCATGATCGCCAGCCCCACCAGCAGCACACCCTCACCGGCGATCATCGCCAGCACCTGCCGGCGCGAAATCCCCAGATGACGCAGCATCCCGAATTCCCTGGCGCGCGACAGTGCCTGCGCAGAAAACGTCGCGGCGACGCCAAACAGGCCAATCACGATCGCAACCGCTTCCATCAGATAGGTGATCGCAAAGCTGCGATCGAAAATGGCGAGGCTGATATCGCGAATCTCGCCCGGCTCCGCGAACTCCAATGCCGCCGCGAACGGCAGTTGCTGCAGTTGTGCACGCAGTGACTGTGTCGCGTTGGTCGTCAGGCCGTCGATGTCGCTGCCGCGCTTCACCCACAGTGACAGATCATTCACATCCATGTCGCCGGTCAGCGCCTGGTAATCCGCCAGCCGCATCTGTATCGCGCCGGTCTGGCGTGCATAGTCACGCCAGATACCCGCGACCGTGAAGCGATGTTGGCGGCCGGCCAGCGGCAGCATGATGCGCTGGCCGCGCTGCCAGCCATACCAGTCCACCATCGCTTCCGAAATCCAGACCGGGCGCGCGACATCGTTCAACACGTCGCCCACCATCGGCAACGCGCGTGCCGGATCATCGGCATTGATCGAGCGCGCAATCAGCGTCACGTTCGGGCGCGCCGGATCCAGTGCGAGTGACAGCCAGCGCGTCTGCTCCACGCGTGCGACCGCCGGCAAGGCGGCGATGGCCTGTTGTTCCGCAGGTCGTAACAACACCGCATCGCTGCTCGCATTGCCGCTGTGCGCGACGCGCACATACAGGTCGGCGGACAGCAGATGACGCAGCCAGTCATCCACCGACATCCGGAAGCTCGATACCATGATTGCCATCGCGACCATCAGTGCAAAACTGGCCAGCACACCGCCGAGCGCAATCGCCGCCTGACCCGGCGCATTCGCCAGTCGTGCCAGCGCGAGGCCGGACAACACGCTGCGCTGCGCTCGCCGTGACGACCACGCAGAGAGCCACGCAGACAGCGATGCAAACACCAGCGCTGCCGCACGCGGCATCAGTGCAATGCTGCCTACGAGCAGCAACACGATCGCGAGATAGCCGAACACAGGCAGGTCGGCCACCGCCGGCATCTGCGTGAACACTGCGCCAAGCGCGATCGCCAGCAGCGCCGGCCATGGCGACGCCAGCGGTGCCAGTGCGACTTCTTCGCTGCCGGCCTTCAATGCCGCCGCCGGTCTGGCGCGCGCTGCTTCCATCGCTGGCGACAGGCTGCCCAGCAAGGCCACGCCACTGCCTGCTGCGAAATAGGCGAGCGCTGCCAGCGGACTGAACTGCACCACCGGTTTCACGCCGGGGAAATAGCCGCCTCCCAGATCACCACCAAACAGCGACAACACTGCGGTTGCCAGCGCATAGCCGACGGCAATGCCGATCGCCGCGCCCAGCATGCCCAGCAGCAGGCCCTCGACCAGCACCTGCAGCAACAATTGGTCGCGCGTCATGCCCAGCGTGCGCAGCAGCGCAAATTGCGGCCGCCGACGCAGCACCGACAGTGCCTGTGTCGAGAACACCAGGAAAGCGCCGGTAAACAGCGCGACCATCGCCAACACCGACAGGTTCACACGGTAAGCGCGCGACAGCGTTGCGGTGCGCTGGTCCTGATCATCGGCTTCCGCAACCACCACGCTGTCGCCATGGTCGCGCGCGAGCACCTCGCGCAAGCGTTCGCGGTTCACGCCTTCGGCCAGCCGCAGGTCGATGCGGGTCAGCTGGCCAAGGCGGTCGAAGCGCCATTGCGCACCGGCGATGTCCATCACCGCGAGCCGCTGCCCTGCGCGCGCGCTCAATAGCGTACCGGCGACGCGCAAGCGCACCTCGCGCGTGCCGTTCAATGCCAGCAGGGTGTCGCCGGCTTTCAGCTGCAGCCAGTCCATTGCTGCAGGCGACAGAAAGACGTTATCCGGATGCAGTGCAGCGAACGGATCGCCCGCGCCACCGTCATTGGCGCGCCCGGTGTGATCCTCAGTGTCACGCCCGGTGCTACCCGCATTGCTGTTCGCGCTCGGCACGCCCAGCAAGTCGGGTGTGATGCCGGCCGCCTGGAAGCTGTCGATGCCTATCAGCTTCAATGCACTGCGGCGGTCCGGCAGCGCGATGTCAAATTCCAGCACCGGGGATGCGATTGCGATGTCGGGGCGCGCCGCGATCCGCGCATACAGCTGCTCGTCAATGCTGCCGCTGCGCGCGCGCAGCTGCAGATCGGCGCTGCCCGACAGCGAACGCGCAGCCGCGGAGAATTCACCGAATGCCGCCGTGTTGACCAGATGGATGCCGAAGCCGAGCGCGACGCCAAGCGCGATCGCCAGCAGCGCGACCAGCGCACGCCCCGGGTGCGCGCGCCATTCGCCTGCCAGCAGCCAGCGCAGCACATCAGTCATGTTGCGGCCAACGCGGATGGCGACAGCGCGTGCAAGCCATCGCGCGTCAGCACAAGTACGCGGTCGGCACTGGCGGCGGCGGCCGGTGAATGCGTGACGATCACCGCAGCGGCCTGGCTGTCACGGATTTCCGTTCTCAGTAGTTGCAGGATGTCGGCAGCCGTATCGGGGTCGAGGTTGCCGGTTGGTTCATCGGCCAGCAGCAGCCGTGGTCGGTGTGCGAGCGCGCGCGCGATCGCGACCCGCTGCATTTCACCCCCCGACAACTGGCGCGGGAAATCCCGTTCACGACCGGCGAGGCCGACCGCTGCCAGCATGTCGCGTGCACGTTGCTCGGGCAGACCGTTGAGCTTCAAGGGCAGCGCGACATTCTGCAGCACGTCGAGATGCGGCAGCAGGTGAAATGCCTGGAACACGAAGCCAAGCTTTGCGCGCCGCAGGCGCGTCGCCGCGTCATCATCGAGCGCATCAACCTGCTCGCCATCGATCAGCAGCGCGCCACTGTCCGGCGCATCGAGTCCCGCGATCAGGTTCAGCAGCGTGGATTTGCCGATGCCGGATTCGCCCATGATCGCCACATACTCGCCAGCTTCCAGACGGAAATCCAGCGCATGCAGCACGCTGCGCTCGCCATAGCGCTTGCTCAGTTGCCGGCATTCCAGTGCAGCGGGTACGCGGTCATTCAGGTTCATCAACGAGGCCATCAGTAGCGTTGCTGGTGAGTTACTTGGGCGGTATCGGGGCATTACCGGGGCAGTACAGGGGTGATGCAGGGGCGATACAGGGACGTCGTGTCCCGGCACGCAAACCCCGGCAGTGTAGCAATCCGCCGCACATGCCGTGCGGCAGCCCGGCACGCGACTTGCAGCGCTGTGCGGATTTGACCGACGGGGGCCACTTTGCCACGCCTGATCGATGTGCGACACCGCGATGCCCGAAGCCATCAGGACTTGCTGGAGGGCTTGTATGCATCACCGCCGACAGTGCCTGCACGTTACTTCTACGATGATCTCGGCAGTGCACTGTTCAATGCGATCACGCTGCTGCCCGAGTATTACCCGACCCGGTGCGAGCGCGAGATCCTCGCGAACGCTGCGATGCAGATTGCCGATCTGCTGCCGCGCGATGCAACATTGATCGACCTCGGCGCCGGCGATGGCAGCAAGGCGCAGTGGCTGTTGCCGAAGCTGCAGCCGGCCCGTTATGTGGCGGTGGATATCGCCGGCGAATGCTCACAGCGCGCGCTGCAGTTGATCGAAGCCGACTATCCGCAGACCGTGATGACGGTGCTGGCCGGTGATTTTGCTGCCGGCCTCGACTGGCCGCCGGCCCTGTGCAGCACGCGGCCGGTATTTTTCTTTGCGGGTTCGTCGATCGGCAATTTTCTGCCGGAACAGGCCTGCGCATTCCTTCACGCGCTGTGTCGCTTGTGCCATGCGTCGGACAGCGGGCAGGGTGACTTGCTGCTCGGCGTCGATCTGGTGAAGCATCGCGACCTGATGCTGGCAGCGTATGACGATGCCCTGGGCGTGACGGCTGCGTTCAATCGCAACCTGCTGCGCCACCTCAATCGCGTGATTGGTGCGGATTTCGATCTGCAGCGGTTTCATCATCATGTACGCTTCAATGAAGCGGCCAGCCGCATCGAGCTGTGGCTGATGCCCGATGCCGACCAGCAGGTGCGCTGGCAGCAGGGTGGACGCGTGTTCCATGCCGGCGAGGGTGTGCTCACCGAATACAGCCACAAGTACACGCGGGACAGTCTGCGGCACCTGCTCGCGGCGGCAGGCTTCGATCTGCTGCATGACTGGCTGGACGACCGTGCCGGCTATCTGCTTTGCCATGCACGCAGCCGCTGACGCATCAGCGCTGGCCGAACGCTATCGCGCGGTGCGCGCTTGCAGCCTCGCATTGATCGCCGGCTTGTCAGCCGAAGATTGTGCGGCGCAGGCAATGCCGGACGCGAGCCCGCAGAAATGGCACCTTGCGCACACCAGCTGGTTTTTCGAGACCCTGGTCATTTCTCGCTCAGCGGATGCCGGTTATCGCAGCCCGGATCCGCGCTACCGTCATCTGTTCAATTCCTACTACCAGGGCATCGGCACGCCTTATCCACGGCCGCAGCGTGGTTTGCTGACACGGCCGACCCTGGCCGAGGTGCTGGCATGGCGCACGCATGTCGATGCTGCCATGCTGCGCATCATTGACAACGGTGCCGCTGATGCGGCGTTGGTCGAGCTCGGCCTGCAGCATGAGCAGCAGCATCAGGAACTGATGCGCACCGATTTACTCGCGCTGATGGCGCTCAATCCCTTGCGGCCCGCATTGCAGGAACCTGTTGTGCACCCCGGCGCAGCGCTTGCATCGAGTGCCATCAGAACTGCTGCCGATGCACCGGCATGGTTGGCGGTGCCGGGCGGCGTGACGCGTATCGGTCACACCGGTGAGGGGTTTTGCTTCGACAATGAATTGCCAGCGCATCAGGTGCTGGTGGCGCCGTTCGAGATCGCGCGCAGCCTCGTCACGCAGCGCGACTATCTGGCCTTCATCGACGATGGGGGTTATCGCAATCCTCACTGGTGGCTGGCCGAGGGCTGGGACTGGCTGAATGCGGCGCGCAGATCAGCTCCGCAAAGCCCCGTCCCGCAAAGCTCGGCACTGCAAAGCTTCGACCCTCAAAGCTCGGGCCCGCAAAGCTTCGGCCCGCAGTACTGGCGGCATGACGATGCGACAGGGTGGTGGCGTTACGGCCTCGATGGCGAGCACCCTGTGCGGCATGCCGATGGATACCGCCCGTCTGCGGAATCGACCGCCGAGATCGATACGGAACTGGCACGACCGATCGCCCATCTGTGCTACTACGAAGCCGATGCGTATGCGCGCTGGGCCGGCGCACGCTTGCCGACCGAGCAGGAATGGGAAACGGCCGCGCGCGAGCTGGGTGACAAGCTGGATGCGCTGTTTGGCGATTGCTGGCAATGGACGGCCAGTGCCTATGCCGCTTATCCCGGCTTTCGTCCACTGGCGGGGGAGGCCGGCGAATACAACGGCAAGTTCATGCTGAACCAGCAGGTGCTGCGCGGCTCATCGTGCTACACGCCGTCCGGCCATGCGCGCATCAGCTACCGGAACTTCTTTCCGGCGTACGCAAGCTGGCAGCGCAGTGGCTTACGGCTGGCACGCTGACACGCCGAGCCGCAGGCACGTCGAGCCGCTTGCCGTCAAGCCGCTTGCCATCAAGCCGCTGAACGCTGACATGCTGCAACGCTGCAGCCCTCAGGCCAACACATCGATGCCCGGCGTACCTTCGGCCATCTCGCCGATCACTGCTGCATGCGCAAAGCCTTCGGCACGGAAGGTCGCGAGTACATCATCGACCGCATCCGGCGCGCAGGCGACCAGCAAGCCGCCCGAGGTTTGCGGATCACACAACAAGGCTTGCTGCTGCAACGTGATGCCGGCAGCGAGCCGCACGTCCTTGCCATAGCCTGCCCAGTTGCGGCCCGATGCACCGGTGATGAAGCCTTGCGCAGCCAGCGCCTCGACGCCCGGCAGGAAAGGCACGTGCGGCAGCGCGATGCGGGCCGCGAGACCGGCACCCAGCGCCATCTCGCGCGCATGGCCGAGCAGGCCGAAGCCCGTCACGTCGGTCAGCGCATGCACGCCCGGCAGTTCGGACAGCTGGCGACCCGGCGTGTTGAGCTTCGTGGTGCTGGCGATCATTGCGTCATAGCCGGCTGCATCGAGCGCCCCTTTCTTCAGCGCTGCCGAATAGATGCCGACGCCAAGCGGCTTGCCCAGCACCAGCTGGTCACCCGCCTTCGCATCGGCGTTGCGCTTGAGTTTCTTCGGATGCACCAGGCCCATCACCACCAGACCATAGATCGGTTCCACCGAATCGATCGTATGGCCACCCGCGATCGGTATGCCGGCAGCAGCACATACGGATTCGCCGCCGGACAGGATGCGACCGATGGTCTCGACCGGCAGTTTGTCGATCGGCATGCCGACCAGCGCCAGCGCCATGATGGGCGTGCCGCCCATCGCATATACATCCGAGATCGCATTGGTCGCCGCGATGCGGCCAAAGTCGAACGGATCATCGACGATGGGCATGAAGAAGTCGGTGGTCGCGATCAGTGCCTGCTCGTCATTGAGCTGATAGACGGCGGCATCGTCGGCAGTCTCGATACCGACCAGCAGTTGCGGCGGCACCGGGAAGCCGGTTGTCTGTTTCAGGATGTCCGACAGCAGGCCGGGCGCAATCTTGCAGCCGCAGCCACCACCATGGGAGAACGAGGTCAGTCGCAGTGTTTCGGGGGCGTTCATGTGAGGCTCCGTGATGAGTGTGCGCATTATCGCTGATGCGACGTGCCGCTATCGTGGTTGCGGCTGCAAGGCCCGGCATCACCGTATTGCAGAAACGACGATGGCTCCCGCAGGAGCCATCGCTGTCAGCCGCTCGGGTGTGCGGCGTTTACAGGTCGCTGTTCAGCCTTCAGCCGCGATGGCCACGATCATTGCGGCCTTCGTTGCGCTGGCCGCCTTGCCAGCCGCCGTCCTTGCGCGGTGCACCCGGCTTCGCGAAGCTGCGCTGTGCCGGCTTGCTGCCATTCGCAGACTTGCCATAGCCGCCCGATTTGCCAAAACTCCCTTTGCCGTAGCCGCCACCGTTGCCGCCATTGCCGCCGTTACCACCATGACCGCCGTTACGGTCACCATTGCCGGCGCCGTAACCGCCGCCATGCTGTTTGCGGCCATCGCCCGGACGCCAGCCGGCCGGCTTCGGACGGCGGGTCGATGCGGCGCGGGTCGGCTCGAAGCCTTCGATCACGTCGACCGGGATCGCTTGCTTCGTGAAGCGCTCGATACGCTTCACATGCACGCCTTCGGCATGGTTCACCAGCGACACGGCGATGCCCTTGCGGCCGGCACGACCGGTACGGCCGATGCGGTGCACATAGTCTTCCGGGAATTTTGGCAGGTCGAAGTTGAATACGTGCGTGATGCCCGGCACGTCGATGCCGCGCGCGGCGACATCGGTTGCGACCAGCACGCGCACCTGACCACGGCGCAGGCTGTTCAGCGTGCGGTTGCGCGCACCCTGGTTCATGTCGCCATGCAGCGCAGCGGCTGCGAAGCCGCCGATGTTCAGGCGGTCGGCGATGGTGTCGGCATCGCGCTTGGTCGCGGTGAACACCACGGCCTGGTCGATCGATGCATCGCGCAGCAGGTGGTCGAGCAGGCGGTTCTTGTGCGACAGGTCGTCGACGAAATGCACGCGCTGCTGGATGTTTTCATGTTTGGTGGCCGAGCCGGCGATCTGGATCAGCAGCGGGTCCTTCGTGATGCGGCGGGCCATGTTGCCGACCATGCCGTCGAGCGTGGCCGAGAACAGCATGGTCTGGCGCGTTTCGGGGGTCTTGCTGATGATCAGTTCGATGTCATCGATGAAGCCCATGTCCAGCATGCGGTCGGCTTCGTCCAGCACCAGCATGTCCAGCTGCGAGAAATCGATCTTGCCCGACTCCATATGGTCGATCAGGCGGCCCGGGGTCGCGACCAGGATCTCCGGATTGCGCGACAGCAGTTGCATCTGCTTCGGATACGGCATGCCACCGAGGATGGACACGGCCTTGATGCGACGCATGTGCACGCCATACTTGTCGGTGGCGGTGGTGACCTGCAGCGCCAGTTCGCGCGTCGGCGTCAGCACCAGCATCTTCGGACGGGCCGGTGCAAAGCGCGGACGCTCGCCACGGGCGCGTGCTGCCTGTGCCTGCTGGTTAGGTGTCTTGCCCGAGCCCTGTTGCGGATCGAACGGCGCGCTTGCCAGGCGGTGCAATGCCGGCAGCATGAATGCGGCGGTCTTGCCCGAGCCGGTCTGCGAGGAC
>JACCDU010235422.1_pt1 | contig 18849 bp, 19 predicted proteins | sample 7446081 | NCBI WGS metagenome assembly JACCDU01 (sample SAMN15323447, study PRJNA562643) | freshwater metagenome | isolation source: river surface water | place: USA:Blue River Watershed | collected 2017-08-17
ATGAAGTCGAAGGCTACCTGCGCGCTTCCGAAATCTCCCGCGATCGCGTGGAAGATGCCGGTACGCACCTGAAGGCTGGCGACAAAGTCGAAGCGATGATCATCAACATCGATCGCAAGGCACGCAGCATCCAGCTGTCGATCAAGGCGAAAGACAATGCCGAGACCCAAGAGGCGATGCAGAAGATGTCGGCGGATTCCGCTGCCGCTTCGGGCACCACCAGCCTCGGCGCACTGCTCAAGGCCAAGCTCGACAACAAAGGCTGATCCGGGCATTACTGATGACCAAGTCGGAGCTGATTGCCCGTCTGGCCGAGCGTTATCCGCAACTGGTAGCAAAGGATGCGGATTTCGCGGTCAAGACACTGCTCGACGCGATGACCGATGCACTGGCCGCTGGCCAGCGCATCGAAATTCGCGGTTTTGGCAGCTTCGGGCTGAACAGCAGGCCGCCCCGCATGGGTCGCAACCCCAAGTCCGGCGAGACAGTGATGGTGCCCGAGAAGCGGGTACCCCACTTCAAGCCAGGCAAGGAATTGCGCGAGCGGGTGGATGCGATGGTCGGGCAACCGATCCTCGACGACTGACGTTCAGCAGTCCGGTAAACCATGAGAACGGCATTCTTCGGAATGCCGTTTTTTTTCGTCCATCGCCTGCATCGGCACGGGGCCACGCACATGCACCACGCTCATGTACCAAACGGGAAGATCTTGCGGGGAACAGATTTCTTTTCGCGTACAATTTCGCCCATATCCACTTCCGCTGCGCACACTGCCTGCATGAAGCTCCTGGCCCGCCTGTTCGCCTTCGCACTGTTCGTCGTCTTCTTTGGCTTTGCGCTGAAGAATACCGATGAGGTCGTGCTGCATTTCTTCTGGAATAGCCAGGCGCGCTCGCCGCTGATCCTGTTGCTGCTGGCCTTCCTGGTCGCCGGCACCGTGATGGGCGTGCTGGCGATGACCGGCAAGGTGCTGCGCCACCGCCGCGAACTGTCGCGTGTCCGCAAGGAGCTCGAACAGTTGAAGGCCGAAGCCGCTGAACAAGCGGCCGCCCGTACGCAAGCGCCTGCCCCCGATACCCTGATCGAACAGATCGGTTTGTGACCGAAAGGCACCCTGATGGAATTTGAGACCTGGTGGCTGCTCGGCATACCGTTTTTCTTTGCGCTGGGCTGGATCGCCGCGCGCGTTGACATCCGTGCCGTGGTCGCCGAGTCGCGCAACCTGCCGCGCAGCTACTACAAGGGCCTGAACCAGCTGCTGGATGAAAATCCCGACAAGGCGATCGACACCTTTGTCGAGATTGCCCGTCTCGATCCGGAGACCGCCGAACTGCACTTTGCGCTCGGCAAGCTGTTCCGCCAGCGTGGCGATATCGAGCGCGCGGTGCGCGTGCACCAGAACCTGCTGGCACGCGGCGACCTGTCGCCCGAACTGGCTGGTCAGGCGCGCTATGAACTGGGCCAGGACTACCTGAAGGCCGGTCTGCTGGATCGCGCGGAAGAAACCTTCAACGCACTGGCCGGCAGTCCGTATGCGGTGCAAGCCAGCCGCGCGCTGCTCGAAATCTACCAGCGCGAGAAGGAATGGAAGCGCGCGATCGATGCGGCGCAGGCGCTGCAAGCCTCCGGCGCCGGCGCCTACCAGAAAGAGATTGCGCAATTCCACTGCGAGGTCGCGCAAGACCAGCTGGTGCATGCCGGCCCCGATGCGGCGCTGGCCACGCTGGAGCAGGCGTTGCAATTCGACCGCAACAATGTGCGCGCAACCATCCTGTCCGGCGATGCCTTGCTCGCCAAGGGCAACCTCGAAGGCGCTTTGTATGCGTGGCGTCGCGTCGAGCAGCAGAGCGCGCCGCATGTGGCACTGGTCGCACCGCGCCTGATGAAAGGCTACAAGGACGTCGGTCGTGCGCGCGAGGGCGTGAACCTGCTGCAGGGGTATCTCGCCGAAGCGCCGTCCATCGATTTGCTCGAAGTCGTGTTCAAGGCCGTCGTCGAACTCGACGGCCCGGACGCGGCAAACCAACTGGTCAGCGATGAACTGCGTCGCACGCCGACACTGCTGGGCCTCGACAAACTGATCGAGGCGCGCCTGATGTACTCGCCGCCCGAGCGCCTGGCCGAACTGTCGATGGTGAAGAGCCTGGTCGGCGGCTATGCGCAAAAGCTGGCGCGCTACCAGTGCAGCCATTGCGGCTTCAAGGCCAAGCAGTTCTACTGGCAGTGTCCCGGCTGCAGCCAGTGGGAAAGCTATGCGCCGCGCCGCACGGAAGAACTCTCCGTCATGAATCAGGGCTGAACAAGGGCAATTTATGCGGCCCTCGATCAAAGCAAACGATCAGCGAATGACATTCGACATCATGCAAACTAATCATGATTAGTTGACGCAACAAACCCGGCAACTTCCCGTTAAATGCGAGGGCATTGTTTTTTCCCACGCCAAGGAGGTTTGTCATGATGAAGAAAATGCTGTTCATGTTTGCCAGCCTGTGCTTCGCTGCAGGTGCTGCGGTCGCTGCCGTCGATGTCAATACTGCCGACCAGGCAGGACTCGACAGCATCGCCGGCGTCGGCCCCACGACATCCAAAGCCATCATCGACGAGCGCGACAAACATGGCAATTACAAGGACTGGAGCGATCTCGAACATCGGGTCAAAGGCATAGGCGAGCGCAATGCGGTCAAGCTGTCGGCAGCCGGGATGGTGGTTAACGGTCAGCCACGATCGCCCGCTACAACGGCAGCAATGGGCAAGGCCAAAGGCGACAAAGCGGACAAGGGCGAGAAGGGTGACAAGGCCGAGAAAGCCGAACGCATGGACAAGGTCGGCAAGATGGACAAGCCCGACAAAGCCGGCAAGGCGCCCGACGTGATGAAGGCCAGCGACAACCTGAAGTAATCCTTCATGCCGGGCAGTGTGGCGCTCGTCGCCAACAAACTGCCCGGCTCACCTGCGGTCCGTACAGGCATCACCGTTCCGGGCCCGGGCCACCCGAGTCAGCCACTGCGGATAGAATGATGGTTTGCCCCTATCCAAGCAGACTGTCATGCACTTCCACTCGATCGAGGACCTCGTCGGCAATACCCCGCTGGTGCAACTCAAGCGCATCCCCGGCGAAGACGCGGCACGCCGCAACAACATCATCCTCGGCAAAATGGAGGGCAACAACCCGGCTGGCTCCGTGAAGGACAGGCCGGCACTGGCCATGATTCGTGGCGCCGAAGAGCGCGGCGAGATCAAGCCCGGCGATACCCTGATCGAGGCCACCAGTGGCAACACCGGCATCGCGCTGGCAATGGCTGCGGCAATGCGTGGCTACAAGATGATTCTGCTGATGCCCGAGAACCTCAGCCTCGAGCGTCGCCAGAGCATGGCTGCCTATGGCGCCGAGATCATCCTCACCCCCAAGACCGGCGGCATGGAGTATGCACGCGACCTGGCTGACCAGATGCAGAAGGAAGGCAAGGGCATCATTCTCGACCAGTTTGCCAACCCCGACAATCCGCGCGCGCACTATGAAGCGACAGGCCCGGAAATCTGGCGCGACACCGAGGGCCGCGTGACGCACTTTGTCAGCGCGATGGGAACCACCGGCACCATCATGGGTGTGTCGAAGTACCTGAAGGAACAGAACCAGAACATCCAGATCATCGGCGCACAACCCGAAGAGGGTTCGCAGATTCCGGGCATCCGCAAATGGCCGGAAGCTTACTTGCCGAAGATCTTCGATCGCAGTCGTGTTGACCAGGTCGAGAATGTCAGCCAGTCGGCCGCCGAGCAAATGGCGCGCCGGATGGCAGTGGAGGAAGGCATCTTCGCCGGCATTTCCGCGGCCGGTGCTTGCGAGGTGGCGCTGAGAATTTCCCAGACCACCGAGGATGCCGTGATCGTCTTCATCATTTGCGATCGCGGCGACCGCTACCTGTCGACCGGCGTCTTCCCGGCCTGACGCAAGCAAGCTTCAGATCAAGCTGCGCGACAGCCAGCCCTGCATCATGCATGGCAAGGCGCTCAAGCGTGTGTCATCGAGACGGGAATCCTGAGCGTGGCGAGCCGAACCCGGCTCGCCACCCGGGACATGTCAGTCCGCGGATCGGATCAATTGCCCATCATCTTGGGCTTGAACTGCTTGTCACTGATCCTGAATTTTTCCCGGCGATCGCCCATCAGGATACGAAGTTCGCGGATGCTCAGGTCGCTGACTTCGTGCATGCGTATCAACAGTGACGCACCAACCGGCAACCTGCGGTGCCGAATCTTGCTGATGACCGGCGGCGCAACTTCCAGCGCCCGCGACAGCGCAGCATCATTTTTCAGGTGCAGCTTCTCGATCAGCGAATCGAGCAGGTTGTTGGGATCATAGGCGACCTGGTCAGACAGCCGATTGCTGCTGTGATTTTCGAACTGAGTTGTCATCTGAATGTTCATTCCCACACAAATGTTGAGTCAAACGCGCCGGATGGTGCGCGGCTAGACAACACACGCAGTACTCACCCCTTGCTCCCTTTCAAACCAGCCCCGCACAGGCCCTGTTTATTTTGTTTTTGCCAACGAAATTTTATGTATTGTTAGCAATAAAGTAAAATCATTTTTAATTAAACAACGCCGGGAGCCGCGTTATCCTGACCAGCGAAACATGGAATAACTCCATGATTCATAACGGTTTCACTTGCATTACCAAGGGAAATCCACCTTTTTTGGCAAAGCAATTGTTAAATCTATTCCGGCCTATTTTCTCTATTGCAATTTTATTGTAGTAATTTAAACAACCCGCCACCTTGAGAATTCGCAATGCTCATAGTCAATGATTGCCGAACGAGAAATTGCATTCCGGTTGACTGACGCCGTTGTTCGGGAAAGGCTTCGACACCGCCAGACCATGGTGGTATCCGGAATGCGGACGCAGGCTTACGCCGGTCGGACGATGCAGCGGGAAGGGAAAGAAGGAAGGGGTGTGACGGGCAGGCCCATGGGGCCTTGTCGAGCAAGGTCAGCGCTCAGCCTTCGCCCGAATGCTTTGCTGCAGTTGGCGCCAGCCATCTTCGCCGAGCTTGCGCAGGGTTTCGAGATTACGCTCGATGATCTGGTCGCTGTCTGGCAGTGCTGCAATTGCCTGGTCCAGGCTTTCCTCGCGTAGCAGGTGCAACATAGGGAAGGGCGAGCGATTGGTGTGGTTAGTGATGTCATCCGCATCGACGCCGCCAAAGCGATAGTCCGGATGGAAGCTCGCTATCTGGAAGACTCCCGCCAATCCGCTGTCTTCCAGCAGTTCATCGGCCACCGACAGGAAGTCGTTGAAATCGAGGAAGTCGTTCAATACCCAAGGATGGATCAGCAGGAAGGTGTCCGTGGTGTCGGCGGGCGTATCCAGCAGCGATTGCAGAGCCTGTCCCAGGTCGTCCAGCAAGGCTTCCGGTGTTCGTGCGTGACTGACCTTCCATGCAATCTGGCCACGGCGATGCACGGAATTCGCGAACGGGCACAGGTTAAGCCCGATCACGGCTTCTTCCAGCCAGCCCTTGCTTAGCGCAACGATGGATTCATCGTCGAGTGCTTCATCGCCACGGCCACGCCACCCCGCATTCGCAGCATCGCGTGGCGCTTGTTTGCCTTCATTCATCGTGCGTTCTCGGTGAAGGTCATGATTTATTTGATGCGCTGGCGGCCGACAGCCTGCCCGAGGTCGATCACGGCCATCGCATAGAAGAAGCTGCGGTTGTATTGCGTGATCGCGTAGAAATTGGCGGTGCCCAGCCAGTAGCGCGTCGGTCGCTCGCCATCCTGCAGGTCGACCAGTCCGTAAGGGATGGTGTCGGGCACGGTGAGTGCAACATTGACGCCGGCGTCGCGCATCTGGCCCAGCGTGTATCGGGCTTCGAGGCCCTGTCCTATGAATGACGACCAGCCGGCATCCGCTGCCGGAGACACTGCTGCCGGATAGACCAGCGGCAGGCCGGACTGCCAGCCATGATGAGACAGGAAGCTGGCGACGCTGCCGATCGCGTCGACCGGCGAATTGCGCAAATCGATCTTGCCATCGCCATCGAAATCGACTGCGTACTTGCGTATGCTGCCCGGCATGAATTGCGGCCAGCCGATGGCGCCCGCAAACGATCCGTTCAGTGTGAACGGATCGAGGTCATTCTCGCGCGCATACAGCAGCACCTGGCGCAATTCATTGCGGAAGTAGCTCTTGCGCGCGTCGCGGTTGGGCGTGTCCGGGTAGGCAAAGGCAAGCGTGGTCAGCGCATCGACGACGCGGAAGCGGCCGGGGTCGCGGCCATAGAAGGTTTCGACGCCGATGATGCCGACGATGATCTCGGCCGGCACGCCGAATTCAGCTTCGGCGCGTCGTAGCGCATCGTCATGCCGATTCCAGAAGGAGACGCCTGCCTGCAGCCGTTGCGGCTCGATGAAACGATCGTGATAGGCCGACCAGTTTTTCGCCTTGCCGGCCGGTGGCGGATTGATCAGCTTGACGACGGCATCGATGTAGTGCGCGCGGCCGAACTGCGTGCGCAGCTGCTCGCGGTCGAAGCCGTGTTCATTGCTCATTTCATCAATGAACTCCGATACCGCACGCCATTGATTGAAGTTGGCGAACTCGACGTCGTCATCGTTGCCGGCACTGCGTGCATTGCTTCGCGCGGCAGGCTTGCCGCCCTTGCTCTTCCCGTTGGCTGCAAGACTGACCACGGCCTTGCCCTTTCCCTTGCCCGGCGCTTTGGCTTTCGCATTCGGCTTCGCACTTGCCGGCTTGCCCTTGCCTGCGGCTTTCGAACCGGCATGCTTGGATGCCGGCTTGCCGGTCGAGCCGACTGAGCCGGCCGAGCTGGTGGCCCCGCTGTTTTCGCCGGCAGACTGGGCCGTCGCAGCAGGCAGGCAGAGCGCGGAGCTCAGCGCGAGCAGGAGCGGGGCGAGGGTGGCATTCATAGGCTGCGAAGGGTAGCTGGCGCGGTCGTGGGGAAGATGGGAAACGGAGGCGGCGAACCGGCGCTGCAAAAGAGGGAAAGCAGCACTGGCCGGGGTCAGGCGCAAGTATAGTGCAAGCACCAGTAGGGCATAATAGTTCGGATGAGCACCGCGATCTTTTCCCACCCCGATTGCAGCAAGCATGAAATGGGCGACTGGCATCCCGAGTCGCCGGCGCGCTTGCAGGCGATCGAGGATCAATTGATCGCCAGCGGCCTCGCGCCGCTGCTTGAACGTCGTGACGCGCCGCTGGCCAGCACCGAACAGATCGAGCGCGTTCACCGACACAGCGCACTGGCGGCCGTGCGAGATGCCTTGCCGGGTCCCGGCGGGTATCACCCTATCGATGCCGACACGCTGCTGAACCAGTACAGCTGGCAGGCGGCGCTGCGCGCTGCCGGTGCGGCGGTCGCAGCGGTGGATGCGGTGATGGCCGGCGAAATCGCCAATGCCTTCTGCGCGATTCGTCCCCCTGGCCATCATGCGCGTCCGGGCAGCCCGATGGGCTTCTGCCTGTTCAATAACGTCGCCATCGCCGCCATGCATGCGCTCGACGCGCATGGACTCGAGCGCGTGGCGATCGTGGACTTCGACGTGCACCACGGGAATGGCACCGAGGAAGCCTTTGCCGGCGACGAACGGGTGCTGATGACCAGCTTCTTCCAGCATCCGCTGTATCCGTACAGCGGTGTTCATCCGATGGGCGCCGCGCCGATCAACATGATCAACATTCCGGTGCCTTCCTACACGCGCGGCGAAGCGATCCGCGAACTGGTGCGGGCCCACTGGCTGCCGGCGCTGCATGCACAGCGTCCGCAGATGATCTTCATCTCGGCCGGTTTCGACGCGCATCGCGAAGATGACATCGCCAGCCTCGGCCTGGTCGAGGCCGATTACGCGTGGATCACCAGCCGCATCGTCGAGGTCGCGCAACAGCATGCGCAAGGCCGCATCGTCAGCTGTCTCGAAGGCGGCTACAACCTGTCGGCACTGGGCCGCAGCGTGGTGGCCCATTTGCGCTCGCTGGCCGAGCTGGGCTGAGCCCGCACTCGCGAAACACCTTCAAAAAATCAGGAAATACACAGCATGTCCATACAATGGTTCCCCGGTCACATGAACTCCGCGCGCAGGAAAGCGGCGGAGTCCATGGAAAAGGTCGATATGGTGATCGAGGTGCTCGACGGCCGCGTGCCGCTGGCCAGCAGCAACCCGATGATCGAGGTCTTGCGCAAGGCGCGCCAGCGCCCCTGCCTGAAGATCCTGAACAAGAGTGACCTGGCCGACCCCGCCGCGACCAAGGCCTGGCTTGCGTACTTCAGCAAGCAGAAGGATGTGCATGCAGTCGCGCTCACGACCAAGAAGCCGGCCGAAGTTGCGAAGATCCCCGATCACTGCCTGAAGATCGCGCCCCATCGCGGCACCGCGCTCAAGCCCTTGCGCGTGATGATCATGGGCATACCCAACGTCGGCAAGTCCACGCTGATGAATGCGCTGCTGAAGAAGCGCGTGGCCAAAGTGGGTGACGAGCCGGCTGTGACCAAGACCCAGCAGCGCCTGTTCCTCGGCAATAACATCGTGCTGATCGATACCCCGGGCCTGATGTGGCCCAAGATCGAGCACCCGACCGACGGCCTGATGCTGGCTGCCAGCCATGCGATCGGCGTCAACGCGATCATCGAGGAAGAGGTCGCGACCTTCCTTGCCGAACAACTGCTGGCGCGCTACCCTGCGTTGCTGAAAGCGCGCTATGGCGTCGCCTCCGAAGGCACGGATGGCGTCGGCGTGATCGAGGCGATCGCTATCCGTCGCGGCTACCGGCTCAAGGGCGGCGATGCCGATTTCGAGAAGGCAGCGCACACCTTGCTGCAGGACTACCGCAGCGGCGCGCTCGGCCGTATCAGCCTCGAGACGCCGGAAAGCCGGATTGCGCTGCTGGCCAGCTATGTGCCACCGCCATCGCTGGGCGAGCCGCAGCCGCTGCCGGAAGCCGAAGACGACTGAACCCAAGGCTTGCCTCAATCAGCAGCCCCACAAGGACAACAAGAACGACAAGGAGACGCGATGGCTACCCCGACTGATGCAGCGAATGACGCAGCGCCCTATGTGACGCGAGAGGACCGGGCAGGCGTGTCGACGCTGACCCTGAACCGCGGCGACAAGTTCAATCCGCTGTCCGAAGAGATGATGGCCTCGCTGCAGGCCGAGGTGAATGCGATCGTCAAGGACGAGTCGGTACGGGTGGTGGTGCTGGCCGCGCATGGCAAGGCCTTCTGTGCCGGGCACGACCTCAAGCAGATGCGCGCGGCGCCGTCTGCGGCTTACTACAAGAAATTGTTTGACCAGTGCAGCAAGCTGATGCTGGCGATACAGCAGATGCCGCAGCCGGTGATTGCGCGCGTGCAGGGCATCGCCACCGCAGCAGGTTGCCAGCTGGTCGCGATGTGTGACCTCGCAGTCGCCGTCAGCGATGCAAAGTTTGCCGTGTCGGGCGTGAATTACGGTTTGTTCTGCTCGACGCCGTCGGTCGGGCTGTCGCGCAACATGAGCCGCAAGCAGGCGATGGAAATGCTGCTGACCGGGGAATTCATCGATGCGCAGACCGCAATGGCGCGCGGGCTGGTCAATCGCGTGGTCGCGGCCGATGCCTTGGATGCCGAGATCGCGAAACTCACTGACAGCATCCTCGCCAAGCCCGCTGTGGCCATTGCGATGGGCAAGCAGCTGTTCTATCGCCAGGCCGAAATGGGCATCCACGCCGCATACCAACTGGCCGGCGAGACGATGGCCTGCAACATGATGGATGAGGCGGCGCTGGAAGGCGTGCAAGCCTTCATCGAAAAGCGCAAGCCGTCCTGGAAGCCCTGAATCTGATGTGGCGGGCTTCGCGTGCCTTGCAAGCAGGGGATGCGCGAGGCCACTGAAGCCCGATTATGTTCGCGCCAGCGACGCTTCAAGCTTTTGGCTTCAGCACATAGCGCTCGATCAGCTCTGACTGCCCGGCGCTCTCGACATACTCCATTTCTTCCACTTTCTGGGTGACGATGAATTTCTGTCCGCGAGGGCCGATCACTTCGCCTTCGCCCATCGTCTCCGTATCGTGGAAGGGGTCGGCGTCGAAGGCAGTCCGCATCGTGATCTCCAGTTCCAGCGCATAGCCCAGCCTGGCCTTGGTCACTGCATAGCTTTTGCTGGGATTGGCAGTTGCCGACAGCACGTTGGGGAAGGCAATGGTGTTGTTGGTACCGACCGCTGCATCGAGCAGCGCGCGACGAAATACGCCCGACTCGTTGTAGAGAAAGATCCCCTTGTAAGTCTTGATGTCGTGCAGGCCGAAATACGGGTGCTGGCACAGCTTGCGAATCGCATGGTCGAGTGCCGCAGCATACGTGCCCATCATTTGCTGGAGCACCGGCTCGCTGTAATAGGCTTCGGCCAGTGCTGCGCCATTGACCGCATTGAAAGTGCCGGTGGTGGAATTGACGTAATCGACCAGCGCCAGCAATTCGGCCTCGGTCAGCAATTGCGACGGCGGCGTGATGTCCCAGGCTTTCGCATGCACGATGTGGGCCGGCGTGGTCGCCAGCCCCAGCTTCATCGCCACGCCCGGAAGCAGCACCGACAGCAGCGCGGCCTGGCGGATTTCGGAATTCATTTTCCACGAGCGCAGGAATTCATTCTTCAGCATGTCCGCATGCGTCGGCCGGATCTGATGGAAGAATTCACGTTCGACGGCCGCCTCGTCGAGGTCGCCCGTCGTTTTGCGCGTGACCAGTTTCAGGTCGTATTTATGGGACAAATGGACGACCGCGTTCAGCGCGTAACACAGCGCATGCCCGCCGGCCGCATTGCGGGCGAGCGGATTTTCACGAAGGTCGCCGGACTTGGGGATTTTTTCGTACTGCTTCTTCGACCAGTCCTCCACCTCGGTATATAGCTTGGACGTGCGAAGGTCGCGCAGCGACTGAACCATGTCGGGCTGCTTCGGGAGTTGCCTTAGGGATTGTTTCAGCTCGTCGATCGGCGTCATGTCCGATGTGCTGAAAGGGCGCAGGGTCCGGGCTTGGCTGGCACGCCCGGTCAAGGCCTTGGAGATCGTCCTGAGCATGACATCACCTCCTGTCACCGCAATGGGAGAAGTTCAGGCTATGAACGCCTGAACCTCTTGGGTGAAGGCTAGCAATGAATGGTCAGAACTCGCTGCTGTCGACTATTGATTTCTGTCAAACGCACAGGCGTAAAAAAGCCCGCATCGCTGCGGGCTTTTTCGAACAGCGTGAGCTGCGGACGATTACATCATGCCGTCCATGCCGCCCATGCCACCCATACCGCCCATGCCGCCCATGCCACCAGCAGCCGGCTTGTCTTCGACCAGCTCAGCCACCATGCAGTCGGTGGTCAGCATCAGGCCGGCGATCGACGCTGCGTTTTGCAGAGCCGAACGGGTGACCTTGGCCGGATCCAGCACGCCCATCTCGACCATGTCGCCGTAGACGCCGTTGGCCGCGTTGTAGCCGAAATTGCCCTTGCCTTCGAGAACCTTGTTCACGACGACCGACGCTTCTTCACCGGCGTTGGTGACGATCATGCGCAGCGGCTCTTCGATCGCGCGCAGCACGATCTTGATGCCGGCGTCCTGGTCCGGGTTGTCGCCTTTCAGGGTCAGGCCTGCACGGGCGCGCAGCAGCGCCACGCCGCCGCCGGCCACGATGCCTTCTTCAACGGCTGCGCGGGTGGCGTGCAGCGCGTCTTCGACGCGGGCCTTCTTCTCTTTCATTTCGACTTCGGTCGCAGCGCCGACCTTGATCACGGCCACGCCGCCGACCAGCTTGGCGAGGCGCTCTTGGAGCTTCTCGCGGTCGTAGTCCGAAGTCGCTTCTTCGATCTGGACACGGATCTGCTTGACGCGTGCCTCGATCGCAGCCGACTGGCCTGCGCCGTCGATGACGGTGGTGTTTTCCTTGCCGATCTCGATACGCTTGGCCTGGCCCAGGTCGTTCAGCGTGACCTTTTCCAGCGTCAGGCCGACTTCCTCGGCGATCACCTGGCCACCGGTCAGGATGGCGATGTCTTCCAGCATCGCCTTGCGACGGTCGCCGAAGCCCGGTGCCTTGACGGCGCAGGTCTTCAGGATGCCGCGGATGTTGTTGACCACCAGGGTCGCCAGCGCTTCGCCTTCGATGTCTTCAGCGATGATCAGCAGCGGACGGCCAGCCTTGGCGACTTGCTCGAGCACCGGCAGCAGGTCACGGATGTTCGAGATCTTCTTGTCGCACAGCAGGATGAACGGGTTGTCCAGCAGGGCAACTTGCTTGTCCGGGTTGTTGATGAAGTACGGCGACAGGTAGCCGCGGTCGAATTGCATGCCTTCGACGATGTCCAGCTCGTCGTTCAGCGACTTGCCGTCTTCGACGGTGATGACGCCTTCCTTGCCGACTTTTTCCATCGCTTCAGCGATACGCTCGCCGATCGAGGTGTCCGAGTTGGCCGAGATCGAGCCGACCTGGGCGATCTCTTTCGAGGTCGTGCAGGGCTTGGCGTTCTTCTTCAGCTCTTCGACGGTGGCAGCCACGGCCTTGTCGATGCCGCGCTTCAGATCCATCGGGTTCATGCCGGCAGCCACGTACTTCATGCCTTCGCGCACGATGGCCTGGGCCAGCACGGTCGCGGTGGTGGTGCCGTCACCGGCGTTGTCGGAGGTCTTGGAAGCGACTTCCTTGACCATCTGCGCGCCCATGTTCATCAGCTTGTCTTTGAGCTCGATCTCTTTCGCGACCGAGACGCCATCCTTGGTGACGGTCGGTGCGCCGAACGAACGCTCGAGCACGACGTTACGGCCTTTCGGGCCCAGGGTGACTTTGACTGCGTTGGCGAGGATGTTGACACCCTCAACCATCTTGGCGCGCGCGCTGTCGCCGAAAACTACGTCTTTTGCTGCCATGTTGGATGCTCCTTATCTGAAATTCGGTAAGCCCGGGGGCGGATTACTTCTTCTCGACGATCGCCATCACGTCGTCTTCACGCATGACCAGCAGCTCTTCGCCGTCGACCTTGACGGTCTGGCCCGAGTACTTGCCGAAGAGAACGGTGTCGCCGACTTTCACGTCCAGCGGACGGGCCTTGCCATCGTCCAGGATCTTGCCGTTGCCGACGGCCAGGACTTCGCCCTGTTCCGGCTTCTCGGTGGCTGCATCCGGCAGCACGATGCCCGAGGCGGTTTTGGTTTCTTTTTCCAGGCGCTTGACGACGATACGGTCGTGCAGAGGACGAAGCTTCATGAAAACTCCTTAAAAACAGTGGTTTATCTAATTAGATCGGCCATGTCGCCGGATTATTCCGACGCCACGGCCGTGGCTTGAAACTTTGGCTGGTAATGTTGTTAGCACTCTCCACCAGCGAGTGCCAGAAGTATAGGGATGCCCCCCGGCTTTTTCAAGCGGCATGCGGGCAATTCCTTGCTAGCGGTCTCAAACGGCCTCAGTTAATCGACGTAGGAATTTTCAGTTTGATAATCATCAGTGGCGCGCCAGCCTGATCCAATGGGGCGGCCACCGGGTGGCGGCAGCGGCTATCATCTGCCCATGAGCGATATCGACACCATCATCATCCCGCGTACGCGGGACCTCGGCGACGGCTTCGAAGTCCGGCGCGCGCTGCCCGCGGTCGAACGGCGCATGGTCGGGCCTTTCGTCTTCCTTGATCAGATGGGACCGGCCGAGCTCAAGCCCGGCGTCGGGCTGGACGTGCGGCCGCATCCGCATATCGGGCTGGCGACCGTCACCTGGCTGCTGAAAGGCGAGATCCTGCACCGCGACAGCCTGGGCAGCGTGCAGCCCATCCGCGCCGGGGAAGTCAACTGGATGACGGCTGGCCGAGGCATCGTGCATTCCGAGCGCAGCGACGATGAACAGCGCCGGCTGGCATCGACGCTATACGGGCTGCAGTGCTGGGTTGCGCTGCCCAAGGCTGATGAGGAATGCGACCCGGACTTCACGCACCTGAAGGCAGCCGATCTGCCGGTGATGGAAGGCGAGGGCGTGCGCGCGGTGCTGGTCGCCGGCAGCTACCTCGGCCTGCACTCATCGCTGCCGACGCGCTCGCCCCTGTTTTACATGGAAGTACGCCTGACGCCGGGCGCGCGCATGAACATGCCGGCCGAGTACGACGAGCAGGCGCTGTATATCGTCAACGGTTCGCTCGACCTCGGCGCCGACGGCGTGCATGGCGCAGGCAAGCTGCTGGTCACGCGCCTGGGCGCAACGCTCACGCTCAAGGCCGGGCCGGATGGCGCGACCGTGATGCTGCTGGGCGGCGAGCCTATGGACGGGCCGCGCCTGTTGGCCTGGAACTTCGTTTCCAGCAGCGCCGAGCGCATCGAGCAAGCCAAGCGGGACTGGATCGCGCAGCGCTTCGCACCCGTGCCGCAGGAAACCGAATTCATCCCGTTGCCCGACAACCTGCGCCCGGCCGATTACCCCTGAATCAGCCTCCTGAATCAGCGCCCCAAGAAAATGCTCTGAGTCAGCGGTCCGCAGCAGGCGCCAGCAATTGCCTGCCCTGCCAGGCCAGCTCCGCAGCGCACAGGTCGCTGAGTGCCGTGCCGACGGACTTGAACACCGTTATCTCGCTCGCATGTTGACGACCGGCGTGCTCGCCGCGCGCCAGCCCGGCCAGTTCTGCGCGTATCGATGACGCCGAGATCAATCCGGCCATCATCGGCTGCACCAGGTCGCCGGCCTCGCTCAGCGCGCCCTCGGCCGTATCGACAAACAAGGATGCCGACGCGATCAGCGCGTCATCGGCCTCGCGCATGTCGGGGCGGAACCCACCGACCAGGTCCACGTGCGTGCCCGGCCGCACATGCGCTGCCCGTACCAGAGGCTCAATACTGGTGGTCGCGCAGCAAATGATGTCGGCCGCTGCGCAGGCGGCGTCCAGCTGCGGCGCAATTTCCACGTGTATGGCGGGGTCAAGGCGCGCGCGGATGCGCTCGACAGTCTGCTGCGCCTGGCCTGCATCGCGGCCCCAGACCATCACACGCTCGATCGCACGCGACTGGCAATGCGCGACCGCCATTTCCGGCGCGAGGTGACCCGTACCGACCAGCAGCAACTGCCGGCTGTCCGGTCGCGACAACCAGCTCGACGCCAGTGCCGACACCGCGGCTGTGCGTCGCAGCGTCAGAGCATCGCCATCCATGATCGCCAGCGGCGTGCCGGTAGCGGTATCCATCAGCACGAACAATGCCTGTACGGTGCGCAGCGACCTCTGCCGGTTCTGCGGCACCACCGTCACCAGCTTGACGCCCAGATGGCGCTCCTGCCATGCCGGCATCAGCAGCAGCGTCGCATCCGTGGATGGATGGTGCACGTGGCGTCGCGGTACGCTGGCCGTCATTGCAAAGCCGTCGCGCAATGCGCAGAGCAGCGCCGGGTAGGGCAAGGCCGCTTGCAGCGTGTCGGCATCGAAATAGGGAAGGGCGCTTGGGGAGGCAGGCATCGTGCAAGCCTACGCACAGCGCTGCGCTGCGTCAAATGGGCAGGCTCGCAAGGACGGCAGTCGCATGAATGCCGTCAAGGAGAGGATTGCGCGGGGGAGATGCGCGGCGAACCGGGCCAGTGCCGGCTTGGGGGCTGCATGGGGTCTGTGTGCAGCCTGCATGGGATAATCGCCGCCGTCGATAAAGCCGAGCCGACCGATCTTGTCCGAGACCTTGCTGTCCATGACCCTGCCTGCGATCACACGTCATTCAATATCCGCGTTGCAGCCTGTGCAGCCCATGCTGCGCGCCGCGGGGCTTGCCGTCGTGCTGTTGGCATTAGTGGCCTTGTCTGGCTGCAGCAGCCTGCGCAAGACCGACACGGGTTTGCCCGTGCCGTTTGCGCAAGCATTGCAGCGAGCGGAGGTGCCGGCATCGGCGGTCGCGCTGACCGTGCGCCCGGTGGCGGACCATGCCGACGGCAGTATGCATCCGGTATCGCACAATGCGCAGCTGCCCTTCCAGCCGGCATCGATCATGAAGTTGCTGACCAGCGAGGCGGCGCTGGCCATGCTGGGGCCGGATTTTCGCTGGGTCACGCGCGTGCACACGGCGGGCCACATCGATGGCGATGTGCTGCGCGGCGACCTCGTGATCGAAGGCGGTGGAGATCCGCGCTTCGCGCATGAAGACCTTGGCCGACTGTTGCGCGCGCTGCGCCAGCTGGGCCTGCGCGAGATTCGCGGCGACTTGACTCTTGACCGCAGCCTGTTCCAACCAGTGGTGCGGGACGCCGCAGCCTTTGATGGCCAGCCCTCACGCGCGTACAACGCGCTGCCGGATGCCTTGCTGCTTGATGGGCATGCATTGAACCTGCAGTTCCATCCCGTGGCCGATCGCGTGCAGGTCACCAGCGAACCGCCGCTGGAGGCTTTCACGATCACACCGCCATCACTCGCTGACCAGCCTTGCACGCGCTTGCGCGAACAGCTGCAACCGATCCTGTCCGCGCAAGGCCTGCACTTTGCCGGCAGCTACCCGGCGGCGTGCGGCGACCGCGATCTGGCCTTCCATCTGCACACGCTGGATCCGGTGGCTTACTTCGACGCGGTTTTCCGCCGCATGTGGCGCGAACTGGGCGGCAGCCTGGCTGGCCAGGTGCGCGATGGCCGCGTGCCGGCCGGCAGCCGCGAGCTGCTCGCCTGGCCATCGCGGCCGCTGGCTCAGGTGCTGTTCGACATCAACAAGCAGAGCAATAACGTGATGGCCCGCAACCTGATGCTGAGCCTGGTGGCCGAGCGCGGCGGCAAGCCGGCCAGCGCAGCGGCCGCTTCGGAACTGCTGCTGGCGTGGATGGCCGCCAGCAGCATACCTTCGCAGGGGACGGTGATCGAGAACGGTTCGGGTTTGTCGCGCGCCGAGCGCATATCAGCCGCGACCCTGGCAGCACTGCTGGATTACGCATGGCAACAGCCAACGATGCCCGAATTGCTCGCGTCGCTGCCGGTCGCGGGCGTCGACGGCACCATGGTCAAACGGCATAGCGAGTCGCCGGTGCGCGGCCGTGCACATATCAAGACCGGCAGCCTGGCTGGCGTGGCCAGCATCGCCGGTTATGTGACCGCGAAATCCGGGCGGCGCGTGGTCGTCGTCTGCATGATCAATCATGCAAACGCCAACAACGCGCGCGGCGCGTTCGAATCCTTGCTGGACTGGGTTTACGCGAACTACTGAGCGCGAACTGGCGGGCTCGAATTCCGGGGCGCGATTTACGGGGCGCGGACTACTTGGTATGAATCACCGGGCATGAATGACCGGGCATGTATGAGCGACGGCTCAGTCGGGAGTCTGCCCGGCTTGCGCATTGGCCGCGCGCGGCTTGAACAGCACGGTAGACATCGCGCCCAGGATCGCGATCATCGCGACATAGTCTTGCCACTGCGGCGTCTCGCCCAGCACCCACGCGCCGGAGAAGGTGCCGATCACGGGAATGAACATCACCGACAGGCTGGAGGCGACCGGCGGCAGCGTGCGTGCCAGTTTGAACCAGACCACGTGCGCGAAGCCGAAGATGATGGCGGCGTTGTAGACGATCGCTGCCCAGCTGATGGCGCTCGGCCAGTGCCACTGGTCGCGTTCGAAAATGAAGCTCAGCACCGACATCGCCAGCGTCGTGAACGTCAGCATCCACAGCGTCAGTGAAATGGTCGGCATCTCGAGCTGGGTGCGCTTCATCAGCACTGTGCCAAAGCCCCAGCCGGCCGCGGCAATCAGCACCATCACCGTGCCGATCGGCTGGCCCGAGATATTGCTGAACTCGCTGGACAGCAGCAAGCCGGCGCCCACCATGGCCAGCGCTATTCCAAACACGCCCTTGCGATCGAGACGGTCGCCGAAGAACAGCAGCCCCGACAGCGCCGCCCACATCGGCATCGTGTAACCGAGGATGGCTGCACGGCCCGACGACAGCAGTTTGACGCCGATGATCACCATCGAGTGCCAGATCAGCATGTTCGGAATGGCCAGCCGGATCACGGTGCCGACCTTGCCCGGCGGGATGCCGATCGGTTCGCCTTGCAGTCGCGCCGCCAGCCAGATGACGAGGATGCCGCCGATCATGCTCAGCACGCGGAAGGTCATCGGCGGGAAATCGCGCACGCCCAGTTTCATGATGGGCCAGTTCACGCCCCACGACAGGATCAGCAGGGACAACAGGACCAGGTCCCGGCGGTTCAGGTGGGTCATGGCTAATTACGCGGGGCAGTGCGGGTGAGGATAAATCGGTTGGCGAGGGTGCCGGCCGGACGCAGCAGCACCGGGGTGGAAGATAACACGGCAGGTACAATGGCGGGATTGTGTATCAGGAACCGGAACTCGCGTGAATTTCATCGACCGACTGAATGCGGCCATCGTCCGCAATGATTCCCTGCTCTGCGTCGGGCTGGATCCGGACATCGCCAAATTCCCGGAAGCGCTCAAGGGCCGCCCGGACAGCATCTTCGCCTTCTGCAAGGCCATCATCGATGCGACCGCTGACCTTGCTTGTGCGTTCAAGCCGCAAATTGCGTATTTCGCGGCGCTGGGTGCCGAAGACCAGCTGCAATCTATCTGCAATTACCTGCGCGAAAAATACCCGCATATCCCGCTGGTGCTTGACGCCAAGCGCGGCGATATCGGCGCCACCGCCGAGCAGTATGCGCGCGAAGCCTATGAGCGTTACCGCGCCGATGCGGTGACCGTGAACCCTTACATGGGTTTTGATTCGGTCGAGCCTTACCTCGAATGGCAGGATCGCGGCGTGATCGTGCTGTGCCGCACGTCCAACCCCGGCGGCTCGGACCTGCAGTTCCTGCAAGTCGATGGCAAGCCCCTGTACCAGCATGTGGCGCAACTGGTGTCGC
>JACCDU010420249.1_pt1 | contig 18847 bp, 16 predicted proteins | sample 7446081 | NCBI WGS metagenome assembly JACCDU01 (sample SAMN15323447, study PRJNA562643) | freshwater metagenome | isolation source: river surface water | place: USA:Blue River Watershed | collected 2017-08-17
GAACGTCGCCTACCGTCTGCAACGTGCCCGCGTGCGCATTGCCCAGGTGGAACTGCTGGGAAAGATCAACGGCGCTGTCGGCAACTACAACGCCCACCTGGCTGCTTACCCCGGTTACGACTGGGAAGGCTTTGCCAAGCGTTTCGTTGAATCACTGGGCCTGACGTTTAATCCGTACACCATTCAGATCGAGCCACACGATGCGCTGGCCGAACTGTTCGATGCCTTCGCCCGCGTCAACGGCATCCTGATCGATCTCGACCGTGACGTCTGGGGTTACATCTCGCTGGGCTTCTTCAAACAGAAGGTCAAAGCTGGCGAAGTTGGTTCCTCGACTATGCCGCACAAGGTCAACCCGATCGACTTCGAAAACTCGGAAGGTAACCTGGGTCTGGCCAATGCCATGCTCAAGCACCTGGCAGAAAAGCTGCCGATTTCGCGTTGGCAGCGCGACCTGACCGACTCCACCGTACTGCGTAACATGGGCGTTGGTCTGGGTTACACCCTGCTCGGTTATGACTCGCTGCTCAAGGGGCTGGGTAAGCTGGAAATCAATGCCGACCTCATGAAGGCCGACCTCGACGCCAACTGGGAACTGCTGGCCGAGCCGATCCAGACGGTAATGCGCCGCTTCGGTATCGCCAACCCGTACGAGAAGCTGAAAGAGCTGACCCGCGGTACGCGTGTCTCGCGTGAAGGCATGCAGGCATTTGTGAACACGCTGGATATTCCGGCCGATGCCAAACAAGCGCTGCTGGAACTGACCCCGTGGGATTACACCGGTAAAGCGGCCGAACTGGCTAAGCGAATTTAAGGAACAAACAACATGGCATTTGCAGATAATCTGAAAAAACTGCCGGGTATCTCGCACCTGGCCGCTATTGAGCTGCGTGATGGCGAGGGCAACCTGGCCGGCATTATTGAAAATAAGGCCGGCAGCCAGGGTTCGCTCACGGTCTACAATCACCTGGCCCAGGTCTGGGGGTCGATCAATCCCGAAGCCGCCAAGCAGGGGCTGGAAGTCTTCGCCGAACATACGGCCGATGCGCGTACTAATCCTGGCAAACACCCGAATATTGATCGCCTGTTGGCAATTTCTGAAACCGGGGCAGCGCCGCTGCGTGTTAAGCATGTCTTCGCAGAGGTTGAGGATCTGCCTGCCTGAATGGCAGGTGATCAGCAGCAGATAAATCGCTGGCGCCATGGAACGTAATTTTCCCGAGGCGCTGGCGCATACCCTCCGATTCGAGGGCGGGTGGGCCAACCACCCGAACGACCCGGGTGGCGCCACCATGAAGGGCGTGACCCACAGAACCTATACCCGCTATCTCGGCCGTGACGTCACGCATGATGAGCTGCGCGCGATCCCGGATGAACATCTGGCGGATATCTACCGTAAGCACTATTGGGATGCGTGTCGCTGTGATGCCTTACCGGATGGCCTGGATGTCGCCGTGTTCGACACCGTCGTCAATACCGGCCCCGCACAGGCGGCACGACTATTGCAGCGGTTGGTCGGTGTGCCGGTCGATGGTGCCGTCGGCCCCAAGACCATTGCTGCAGTCGACGAGTATGTGGCTGAGCACGGGCTGCCCCAACTGATCGAAGCCTATACCGACGCCCGGCAAAGCTTCTATCGCTTACTTCCGACCTATGTGCATTTCGGAGAGGGCTGGCGCAAGCGGGCGGCGCTGGTGGGAGAAATCGGACGCGCTCTGAGTAACAAGGTATGAGCATTGAAAGATACGGTATTGCTGATATAGAGTCGCTCAGTGTTGCCGTTGCGCCTGATTTATTTGATGTCTTGTTTGATAGTGAACTTATAGCCACCTTATGTATGTCAGATCTGCTATCGGCAGGACTCTGGACGCAAGTTTCAAAGATTAGAGCTGAACTGGATAGTCATCCATTAGATGACAGTATCTCTCTGGCTGACATACCACCGGTGATAAGTGCTGTTCAGAAATACATCAATAAGCGTTTCACACATTTGCATCCGACGGATGTAGCCGCCATTTACGGACTCACTGATTTGAATGTGGAGTCAGTACGTTTTCCTGCAGGACGCTTTGAGCAGGTGCTGCAAGATCTTACAAACTTTTTCCATTTGTTCTCCGCCCAAAGAGAGCCTCTGGGATCGGTTGGTTTGCAAACCCTCTCCTGGTTACAGGGTAAGACCTTCCCCGCGTATTTCTATCTGAATGTTGACCTCATTAACGCGCATAAAAATTTGACCGGACATGCCATTAAGACACCTAATGGACTGACCTCTTGTCTGGATGAAGCGGCTCTCTTCATTTCGATGGCCTTAGTCCTGCCTAAGGCGGGTGAGATTAGAGCGCTGATGGTGATGAGTAGCGTCTCTCACTACAGCGCATTTGGTTATTCAGAGACAGGCCAGCGTTGGTGGTTTAACGGTAAAAATCAGCTCTATTCACAGTCAGATTGGAAAAAACGTGTTGTAGAGCAATTCAATGGAGATGCGCAGGCTTGCTTTGATAGCCTATTCAGCAATTTCAGCAAAATCACGACAGTATCTGGTGCCTTTGATTTTGAGAGTGGCGAGTCCTCGATCCCTGGTATCTATCTTGATGAGTACGTGCGTGAAATGCAGGCGTTCTTTGGTGTTAAGTTACGACAGATGCAACAGGCACTGGAGATCAAGCGAGAGCCTGGAGCTGAATCGAAACAGGCGGCGTTTCTGCGAGACTTGATTGGATTGCCATCAAGACAGGCACTGTATGATCGTCTGGTGCAGAGTGAAGACATGTGGGCGCTTAAAGTCTTCTACAGCTATCGATCACTCGCCGTTGCCGATAAATGGCCCTATCTTCTAAATGCCCGACGTAATCCACAAGCAAAGACTGTGGCTGAGAGTTCTAGTAGCGTCGATACATTGCTCGAAGCTGTGCGTGGCCTGCCAGGAGTGCAGTCGGTCTTTCAGGATCGTGATCGCATCGCGATGCCGGATGAAACCTTGCGTTTAAAAACCGGCACGGATCGCGATAAGGGATTGCTACTGCACGTATTGTTAGAACATTACTTTGCAGCGCATGGGCAAAATGGGTGTGTTGAGTCTGTCTATACGACAGCAAATACCTACGTACGAATTGATCAGCGATGGATTGACATGAATTCAATCATTGATTGTGATGCGATTCCGTCTGATGAAATCGTTTTCAGGTTTGAAACGAGTCTGGCGTGAGACAACCAGCGGATAGCGTTCGCGCACAGCGTTTGATCACCTACTGTGTCGGGGCTGCGGCGTTTCTTTTTCAGTTCGAAGCATTCTTTGTCCATATTGCGCTGCCAGATATGCAACGCGAGTTGATGGTGGATGATCATGCGATCAGTCAGGTGATTACCATTTATTTGCTGGGTGCCATCTTTGCTTTGTTGCCCGGTGGTTTTTTAGGGCGTCGTATTGGATTCTCAACGTTATTTTGGGTGGCCTGTCTCGTTGCGGCAGTAGGTACATTAGCCTGTGGTGTTGCCACGTCTTTATCAGGTCTTTGGGTATCACGCCTTTTCCAAGGGGTCGGGATCGGGCTCATGGTGTCCAGTGGCTATACATTGATTCCCTTGTGGTTAGAAGAGGCCCATTTAGGATGGGGTTACAGTGTTATTTCCCAAGGGGCAGGGTTTGGCATGGTTTTAGGTTTGCCCTTGGGCGGCCTGGTTGCCCAGCTTTTGGAATGGCGTTGGGTTTTCTTGGTGCAGCTACCGCTGCTGTTAGGTCTTTGTGTGTATTCCAGAGCCGTGCTCCCATCTGACATTAAAGTCACAGCGAATTCTGGGCCAACATTCAAAACGGTTTGGGTGACGCTAAGCCAGGTGCCAATTTATTTTTATGGCCTCGCCATGTTGTTTGGATTTCAGTGCGTACTTGGGGGGGCAAGGTATCTGTTGCCGTTTTATCTGGAAAATGTTCAACACATGACGACCCTACAAAGCAGTTTAAGTATGCTGATCTATGCATGCGTGATGATCTTTGCTGCGCATACTGCTGGTCGCTACGCGGATCGCCATGGGTCAGGTTTCCTTGTGTTTTTGGCGCTCATGGTTGCTACAGTCAGCTCGGCATTATTTGCATGGTTCGAGAATGGCGATGATGTGCTGTGGGTATTTATGCTGATCGCTTCACTTGGTGCGGGGACAGGTTTGTTCTCCTCACCTAATAGCCGTCAGATTATGAGCCAGCTACCAAAATCAATGATTCGTCAGGCAGCTGGCGTGCTGCCGATTGCGCTCAACCTTGGGGTAATGGTGGGGGTTTTTGTATTCCAGGCGGTATTTCAAGGGGGCGCTGGTTATGGTGAGATTTATGCAGGGGCTGCCATTTGTTTTATGTTGCTCGCCTTGTTGCAGTACCGCATCAATTTTATGAAAAGCTAAAGTACCTATGAAAAACGCCACCCGAAGGTCGCGTTTAAACGTTGGCTTGGTTCAGATCACACACAAGCACCATCGGCATTGGCCGAGTCGATCTTCTTCACGGGTTTGATGAACTGCTCTTTCGATACACCAAGCCACATGACCAGTGGGCTGGCGACCAGCACCGATGAGTAGATGCCGAACAGAATGCCGATGGTGAGTGCCAGGGCAAAGTAGTGTAGGGCATCACCGCCAAAGACCAGCATCGAGAGGACCATCATTTCAGTCGCGCCATGGGTGATGATGGTGCGGGAGATGGTGCTGGTAATGGCATGGTCCAGAATCTGTGGCGTGGTCATGCCGCGCTTCTTGCGGAAGGTTTCGCGCACCCGGTCAAACACCACGACCGACTCGTTGACCGAGTAGCCGAGCACGGCTAGGACGGCGGCCAGTACGGGGAGCGAGAATTCCCACTGGAAGAAGGCGAAGAAGCCCAGAATGATAATCACATCGTGCAGGTTGGCAATGATGGCCGACAGGGCAAAGCGCCATTCGAAGCGCAGCGCCAGATAGATCATGATGCCGATGATCATCAGCAGCAGGGCCAGACCGCCATCGTGCGCGAGTTCTTCACCCACCTGTGGGCCGACGAACTCCACACGTTGCAGCTGGGCGCCGGGGGCGCTGGCATCGAGTGCTTCCATGACGCCGGTACCAATCGCGGCTGAGCTTTGCGAGGGCTTGAGCGGTAGGCGAATCAGGACGTCACGGCTGGAGCCGAAGTTCTGGACGGTGTAGTCTTGGAAATTGGCTTTGCCCAGACCGCCACGGATCGACTCCAGATCGGCCGCCTGTTTGTACTGCACCTCAACCAGTGTACCGCCGGTGAACTCTACCGAGAAGTGCAGGCCACGGGTAACCAGAAAGAAAACCGCCAGCAGGAAGGTGAGCAACGAAATGATGTTGAACACCAGCGCATGGCGCATGAAGGGGATGTCTTTGCGGATGCGGAATAGTTCCATGATCGTCGCTCCGGTCAGGCGTTTGTTGAGTTATTGGCATCGGTTTCAGGCTTCCAGACCTGGCCGATGGAAATTTTGGTGAGGCGTTTCTGCCGACCGTAGATGAGGTTGACCAGGGCGCGTGAAACGACCACAGCGCTGAAGATCGACGTCAGGATGCCCAGGCAGTGCACCACGGCAAAGCCGCGTACTGGGCCCGAGCCAAAAATCAGCAGCGCGAGACCGGCGATCAACGTGGTGATGTTGGAATCCAGAATGGTGTCGAAGGCACGCTCGTAACCGGCTGAGATGGCGGCTTGCGGTGTCGAGCCGTTGCGCAGTTCTTCGCGGATCCGTTCGTTGATGAGCACGTTGGCATCAATCGCCATACCCAGCGCCAGCGCAATGGCGGCGATGCCGGGCAGGGTGAGCGTGGCTTGCAGCAGCGAGAGAATGGCGATCAGGAACAGCAGGTTCGCCGAAAGGGCCAGCGCCGAGATCACGCCGAACATGCCGTAGTAGATGATCATGAACACTGCGATGGCGGCAAAGCCCCAGAGGGTGGCATGGAAGCCGCGCGAGATATTCTCGGCACCCAGCGACGGGCCAACGGTGCGCTCTTCGATGATGTCCATTGGTGCAGCCAGTGAACCGGCGCGCAGCAGCAGGGCGGTTTCGTTGGCTTCCACGGTGGTCATGCGGCCGGAGATCTGTACCTTGCCGCCGCCGATTTCGCTACGGATCACCGGTGCGGTAATCACTTCGCCCTTGCCCTTTTCGATGAGCAGGATGGCCATGCGCTTGCCGACGTTGTCACGGGTGATGTCGCGGAAGATGCGTGAACCGGCGGCATCTAACGTGAGGTGGACGGCCGGTTCCTGGGTCTGGCTGTCGAAGCCGGGTTGGGCGTCGTTGAGGCGTTCGCCGGTCAGGACAACCACCTTCTTGACGAGAATCGGGCTACCGCCACGCTCGGTGTACAACTCGGCGGTGGCTGGTACGTTGCCGTTGAGCGAGGATTCCAGCGCGCCTGGAGTGTCGTCCACCATGCGGATTTCCAGCGTGGCGGTACGGCCCAGAATGTCTTTGGCTTTGGCGGTGTCCTGTACACCAGGCAGCTGCACCACGATGCGGTCTGGTCCAGACTGCTGGATGATGGGCTCGGCCACACCCAGTTCGTTAATACGGTTGTGCAGGGTGGTGATGTTCTGCTTGACGGCAAATTCTTGAATACGCTTGATGGCTTCCGGCTTGAAATTGCCAACCAGCGCCGGGTCGCCACTGACGGTTTGCTCGACAAAGTTAAGATCGGCCTGGCTATCCATCAGGGCGGCACGGGCCTGGTTGCGGTAATCGTTTTCGCGGAAGCGAATGACCAGACGCTGGTCTTCACGGCCAATGCCGGCATGGCGAATGTTTTTGTCGCGCAGCAGGGTGCGGATGTCAGCCGAGGTGGCATCCAGTCGCTTGGTCAGGGCGCCTTGCAGATCCACTTGCAGCAGGAAGTGCACGCCACCCCGCAGATCGAGGCCCAGATACATGGGCAGGGCATGGATTGAGGTGAGCCACTTCGGTGATGCCGACAGCAGATTCAGGGCTACCACGTATTGGGCATCATCGACTTTGGGGTTGAAAGCATGTTCGAGTACATCGCGTGCTTTCAGCTGGGTGTCGGTGTCCGGCAGGCGGACTTTAACGCCGTTGGTGTCGAGAAAAGCCCCCTGGCTGGAGATCCCGTTTTTGTCGAGAGTGGCCGCAACCTGTTGCAGCAACTTGTCGTCAGACTTGATGGTGGCGCGGATCGGCGACACCTGAACGGCCGGTGTTTCACCAAAAAAGTTGGGCAGTGTGTAGAGCACCCCGATGACCAGGGCAACTGCAACGACAATGTACTTCCAGAGCGGGTAGCGATTCATGACAGGTCACAGAAAAGTCAAACGGGGGCCTAAGCCCCCGGGTCGAACGTGCACGGTGTTGTGCAGATCCGGTTGATTACAGCGAGCCCAGTGTGCCCTTCGGCAAAACGATGCCGATGGCCGGACGCTGCACGGTGATTTCCACCGGGCCGCCGTTGTTGGTGCCAACTTCGATCTTGACGTAGTTGTCGCCCATGGCGGTTACTTTGCCGGTCATGCCGCCCTGGGTAATGACTTCGTCACCCTTTTGCAGGCCAGCCACCAGAGCTTTGTGCTCTTTGGCCTTCTTCATCTGCGGACGAATCATCAGGAAGTACAGAATCGCAAACATGGCGATCAGAGGCAGGAACTGGGTCAGGGCGTCTTGGGTGCTAGTGGCACCAGCGGCTTGGGCGAATGCGGGGCTGATCACGTGGGAGTCTCCGGCAAATAGTTAACTAAAGCGTTGATTCTAGCACTTTTCAGGGGCGATCCGATGTCTAGACGCCGCGTTGCCGATCAGTTCTCAATGCGCCAACTTTGGCGGCAAACTGGCCGTTTTCAATAGCACAGCGCATTTCTGCCATGAGGGTCTGGTAATAGTGCAGGTTATGGATAGTGTTGAGAATGCTCGAAAGAATTTCGCCTGCCCGGAACAGGTGGTGCAGATAGGCGCGGCTGAAGTTCTGGCAGGTGTAACAGGTACAGGTGGGGTCCAGCGGCCCGGTATCGGTTTTAAAGCGGGCGTTCTTGATCTTCACGTCGCCGTAGCGTGTGAAGAGATGGCCGTTGCGGGCGTTGCGCGTTGGCATCACACAATCGAACATGTCGATGCCCTGTTCGACCGAATCCATCAGGTCTTCGGGGGTGCCCACGCCCATCAGGTAGCGGGGTTTGTCGGTCGGTAACTGCGGTGCCGTGTGCGCCAGAATGCGCATCATGTCTTCTTTGGGCTCGCCCACTGACAAGCCGCCAATGGCGAAGCCGTTGAAACTAATGTCTTTCAGGCCGGCCAGGGATTCGTCACGTAGCGCTTCGTGCATGCCGCCCTGAACAATGCCGAAAAGGGCGTTGGTGTTTTCCAGGCGATCATGTTCGTCGCGTGAACGGCGCGCCCAACGCAACGACAGGCGCATTGATTCGGCCGCCGTTTTGTAATCGGCCGGGTAGGGTGTGCACTCGTCAAAGATCATGACGATGTCGCTGTTCAGATCTTTCTGGATCTGCATCGAGATCTCGGGCGTCAGGAAGAGGCGGGCACCATCGATGGGTGAGGCAAACTTGACGCCTTCTTCGGTGATCTTGCGCAGATCGCCGAGGGAAAACACCTGAAAACCGCCGGAATCCGTGAGGATCGGTTTGTCCCAGTTCATAAACTGGTGCAGGCCGCCAAATTGCTTAATCACTTCCATGCCCGGACGTAGCCATAGGTGAAAGGTGTTGCCCAGGCAGATCTGGGCGCCGGTATGGGCCAGCGCTTCCGGTGTCATGGCTTTAACCGTACCGTACGTGCCGACTGGCATGAAGGCCGGGGTATCCACTTGGCCATGAGCCAGTATGAGGCGGCCGCGACGAGCGGCGCCATCAGTGGTGATCAGATCAAATTTCATAGGGTATTTTCGGTGCGGGTTAACAGCATGGCATCGCCATAGCTGAAAAAGCGGTATTGCTGCGTAATGGCATGCTGGTAGGCGGCGCGCATGGTGTTGTAACCAGCAAAGGCCGACACCAGCATGAGCAGGGTAGATTTAGGGAGGTGAAAGTTGGTGATTAGGCGATCAACCACCTTGAACGTATAGCCGGGGCGGATAAACAGGTCGGTTTCCCGGCTGTCGGCCTGTAACAGGCCGCCTGGTGCAATGTTCTGGTATTTCGCAGCCGATTCGAGCGCGCGCAGTGACGTGGTACCTACGGCGACGACTTTGCCCCCGCGTGCCCGGCAGGCCGCGATGGCCTGTGCTGTGGCTTCTGGCAGGTGATACCACTCGTGGTGCATGACATGTTCGTCGAGGTTCTCGGCGCGCACCGGCTGGAAGGTGCCGGCACCCACATGCAACGTCACCGTCGCGGTTGCAATGCCCTTGGCCTTAAGACGAGCCAGCATGGCCTCATCAAAATGGAGTCCGGCCGTCGGGGCGGCCACGGCGCCCGGGTGGGCCGCGTACACCGTCTGGTAACGGGTTTCGTCATCCGTGCCCGGTGTGTGTGTAATATAAGGCGGCAGGGGCAGCAGGCCGTGCGATTCGGTCAGTTGCCAGAAATCGTGTGGCTCACTGTCTGGCAATGCCAGCGTAAAGAACTCACCTTGGCGGCCCGTCACCATGACCGTAAAAGCTTCAGCCAGATGTAGCGCTGTACCGGGTTTGGGGGATTTGCTGGCACGAATCTGGGCACGGGCTTCGCGACCCGTTTCACCAGTAATCCGCTCCACCAGCACCTCGACCTGCCCCCCGGTGTCCTTTTGCCCGAAAAAGCGGGCGCGCAAGACGCGGGTGTCGTTCATCACGAGCAGATCGCCCGGATTAAGCAGGCTGGGTAAATCCGTAAACTGTTTATCGGCGATGCTGCCGCTGTTTACAAGGAGCAGGCGGCTTGCCGTGCGCTCGGCAGCCGGGTGCTGAGCAATTAGCGACTCGGGTAGTTCGAAGTCGTAATCACTCAGACGGGAAAGAGGGGTTGCTGCAGTCGTGCTCATGGGGCGCAAGTATAAAGCGTGTCAGCCTTTGGCTCACGTGTATAATGCCAACCTCGTGCCTCGGTGGTGAAATTGGTAGACGCGCCGGACTCAAAATCCGGTTCCGAAAGGAGTGTCGGTTCGATTCCGACCCGAGGCACCATTTAACGTACGTGACATCGAGCTTCATAGAGCTTCAGTGCGTTTGGTCCTATTTACAGAGGCCTTCATTGATTGAACGATATTCCGACCACGCATCCAATGAGCGAACATTATTGGCTTGGGTGCGCACGGGAATCGCATTTATTGCGTTTGGTTTTGTTCTTGAGAAGTTTCATGTGGTGCTGAAGCATTTCCTGGTTATTACACCGGGCGCTGTAGCCGATTTAAGTGTGCACGATACGCGTCAAGCGAGTGAGGCGCTTGTGGTTTTCGGGCTTGTAACAATCGCTGGTGCATTGCTGCGATTTGTGCAAACAGCTCGTCAGATTAGTAGCCCCGATATTGCCGTATACAAAGCGTGGCCAGCAGTGGCTGTCGGCGCAGCATTTTTTGGGTTGGGCTGTCTGATTTTGATCAGCATGCTCAACTGGTGATATTGCTTGGCAGCACACCCCTGTCGTTTTACACGACGCTATGACCTTTAAATCGAACCGCTAGGGTTCTAGGGTAAAACAACTTTCGGATTCGTATTCAGTGTTTGGGTAATCGTCTCAATGGGTGCCGATGAAATGCTGTTCTCACCTCTGAAGGGATTGTCCAGCGAGATCGTTGAGGCGAATATAAAAGATACCGCAAAAATTTGAATGTTTAGAGATATAAAGCGAAACCAGGTGAATTGGGTCAGCATCAAAGCAGAAATGAGTAGCACACACAGATACCCGATATTGCTGGCCAGCATGAACTGGGGTGCCAACCGGTTGTCAGAGTTGCCGATACGCGTGCTTCTTGCCTGAATGACTTTGGACGTTGTTTCCAGGATTTGCGAATAAACGATCAATTCTTTACCTGATATTGGTTTGAGGTGAGCCAGATCGGATCGAAACTTGCGTTGGTAGTTCAGTGTTTCTTCACTTCCCATGCGCTTTGCCAGCAAAGGCCATTCCGTTTCTACAATGGAGTCGGCATAGTCGCGAAGATCCGCACGCAGCTGGTCCGATCCTCTTTCGCCATATAGCGTAAGGAGAATGTCCAGAGACTTAATGTCGTTAGCTTCAGCCACGACGTTTTGCTGATAATCATCGACGGTGTCGCTGGCATTCACTAGGCAGTAGCCCAGCGTGAGAAAGGTGATTGTGAATAGTGCGGCATGCAGTCCGGCAATGAAGTCTGAATCGACGTCCTGAACGATCAGGTTTGGCCAGAACCGGCGTAGGAGAAAAAAAGTGCCGTACATCACTAAGGCACCGCCTATGCAGTAAATCAGAATGATTTCGGAGTAACCAATTCGATCCAAGAAAGTAAATGACATTTCAAAGCACTCAGCATTAGTCCTGATCGATAGAATAAATCAGTGCAGATCGTTTTAATTTGCCTTTGAATTTATAAGGCGTTTCATTATCGGTGTCTGTGTTTGGAACAGGCAATTCATCAGAGACCAAAGCGATTTCGTCACCAAAAACGCCTTTGATGTCCAGTTTGCATCTAGCGTGAAGCACAAGAAACGAAGGGCCGTCGTCTGTTTCGAAATCCACTAAATCACGATCCTGCACAGTCGTTTTCTTGACTTTGAGCTTGAGTGATTTATGCACTTCCAAACGGCTGCTGCTCAAGTTGATGCCATCTTCAACGGGCGTTTGAACCTTGAGGCGGTCTAGACTAATGTATGAGTTTGTCAGGTCGATGCCGTCATCTGCTGAATAAAAGCTGCGGACTTCTGAAATAGACCACTCGGCTGGGCCAACACCCAGAATCGATAGGCCATCAATGTCATCTTGCACGGCCAGAGTGCGTGATGTTTCCTTGATGGGGTCCAGTCGGCCTAGATAGTAAGTGGCTATGAGATCAGCTTTGAATGATGAACGTATGCTCTTACGTTGCGGCTTTACTGTAACCGTGTCTTTGCTGGCACGTTGAAAGTGACCCAGAAACCAAAGCCCAGCATTGTCTGCATGTTTGGTTTGTTTAAAGTCGTTGGTGCACGCCTTGAAATAAACTCGACGGGCGCGTAGCGCGGAACCTTGATCAAAAATCAGTGCAGCACGGCGCAGCTTGCTGTCGGCGACCAGTCCGTTCTTAATGAGAATCGTCGTGCCGTTTTCGATGGTCAGTGTGGCGTTTTCCTTGACGTGTACTTCTGTTGTAACCACATAGATTCTGCGGGCTGAAAGTCGGCGATTATCGGAAATATCCGTATCCAGAATTTCGATCTTTTTGGTCATGACGTGGATTATCTAAGGTTCGCGCAATTTGGCAGTATGTTCCCATAAAAAAATGGTCAGGCGCATGAAATGTCGCAATTGGTTAGTTTTGGTTTGAATATTCTTTGCTAGCATTCGCCTATGAATATTCGTGTTTTGCCCTTCTTAAGAATAAGCCTCTGCGTGGTTGTGCCTGTTTTGAGTGGCATTGCTCTCGCCTACGAAGGGCATGATCCGGATAATGAATTCGCTGGGCCCGTGCTGGGTTTTTCCATGGGCGACACGTTGTCGTTTACAGAAAACCACATCCCCGTTGATTCAACCGTGTTGGGTGATTGGACTTACCAGGGTATCGCAACCGGCTTAAGTTTTCGTCAGACAAATCCGGTGGCAACGAATGCGTCGTCGTACTCAGGCTTTTCCAACGCTCAAGCCATCATCCAGAAAGAAAGTGGCCCGATACGGGTCTTTGCCCAAGCCGGTCTTTATGCCATACCAACCTTGGGGAATGCATTCAAAAGGGCGCAGCCGGAGACTGAAGGCAGTTTTGGTTATCTCCCCCACGCCTATGTATCGTTAGTGCCTAATCGAAACTGGTCGTTAGCGATTGGTAAGATCCCGTCCATGGGTGGGTTGGAAGCCACTTTTACCTTTGAAAACCCCAATATTCAGCGCGGTCTCCTCTGGGTGCAGACGAATTCGGTTAGCCGCGGTATGCAGCTGAATTTTGAAGAGGGTATGTTTTCTGCAGCTGTGACCTGGAACGATGGTGCCTATTCCGGGATCTATAATTGGCTAGGTGGCTTGGCAAGTTTGAAACCGACCGACAACAGCACGTACACCGTGAGTTGGACGGGGGCTGTATCAGGTAATTCAACCAATACGCCCACGACACCGTTATTGACCAATAACTCTCAGATTACCAATCTGATTTATCAGTATGCGGGTGAACGCTGGAGCTTTTCGCCTTATGGGCAATACACCTATGTACCTGCCAATCAGAGTATTGGCATTAATGGAAGTTCAGGCACCTACGGTTTTGCGGTGCTCAGCACCTACCATGTCACACCGTTAGTTAACGGGCAAGCCCCCAAGAACCATATCTCTATTCCCGTGCGTTTTGAGTATGAATCAAGTTTCGGCAATAGTCAGGTTCCTGGAAACAGCTCAGGCCTCATGTTCGGCCCAGGAAGTTCTGCGTGGTCAGCTACGCTGACGCCAACCATGCAATGGAAGCGGGTGTTTGCTCGAGCAGAATTTAGTTACGTGAAAATCTTTAACCCGCTCGCAGAGTCAGCTTTTGGCGCGAACGGATTAAATAACAATCAGCTAAGACTCATGTTAGAGGCGGGGTTGCTCTATTAGCTATTCGTCTCCATCTGATGCTTAAGTTGTTTCTCGGCATCCTGCAGACTACTGCTGACACAGCGTTTCAGGTTGTAGTAGTGCCGCATGTGTGCGGCACCAACCCAGCAGTGGGAAACGCCGATTTCAAGCGCTTGAAGTTGTTGAATGACGGCTGTTGTTTCAGCGGGCGTACTAGAGTTGCCCAAGAGATCTTCCAGGTGGCGCAGCTCCCAGAAGTGTTTCCATAACAATTTTTCTGAAGCGCCAGAGCGTAGGCCTGATATTTTTTTGACAAAGGGGAGGGCGATCAAAAAGATTGCCAGCAATAAAACCCAGAAGTTGTCGATTAATGAAGCTAACCAAAGTGGTAGGTAGCTAAAGAACGATGGCACACCATGCTTGTAGAAGCGTTCGGCAACAGGGCTAAGCGGAAAAGCTTTGTCCTGGTAGGCAGGATAGGGGCCTGTATTCGTAAAAAAGCGTTGTGTCTTCAGGTTTCTATCCTGTGCTGCTATTAGAAATGCCCATTGCACTGCCGGATGTAACGTATTCTCGACCAGTAAATTAACGCTAGTAGCCAGAAGCGCTATTTCTTGAGAGGGAATGGTTTCACTCAAATTAATAGAGGCTTTGGGAATGGTTACTTTTTGCAGATAGGGTAGTTTTCTGACATACGCGTCCGCCAGCGTAAAGTCCATAAGGTGGATTTCAGGATCGTTGAGTAACGACTGAATGAGCGATGAATCAAAGCCATCGACAATGAACATGGCATCAATTTCTCCCTTGCGCAGTTTGTTTGCTGCGTCACTGTGGGCCAAGCGGAGAAAATTGCTGCGCTCACCCGTACCAGGGTTGCTTAGCGCCATCATTGTGGTGAACATTCTGTGGGTGACTGTATGTTCAGTGCCAACGGCGATCGACTTCTGGCTGAAATATTCGAAAGGATCGTCAACATGAATTGGTTTGCCACGATAAAAGAGCCAAAGCGGTGCAGCTTCTACTGATCCTAGAGAGACGAGCCCTGGATATTGTTTTGCTGTCGCAGTCCCGGATGTGACAAAGCTAGAATCAACTCGGGAAGTGTCATCATGGGCTTGTTGCAATCCAGATTCCAGGCCCTCTGTTTTAACAAGTTCTAAGTCAAGATCCTGGGTGACGAAGTAGGCCTGGTAGGTTGAAGCCATTTGTTCATACATACCTCCGCCCTGGCCAATGGCGAGATAGGTTTTCGTCAATGGAATAGGCTTGATATAGATAAAAACGGCAATTGCTGTAGCGGCAATAGGAATTGCAACAGGCAGATAGAATTTGACAATTTTGAGCCATGCCAGTGACTCACGCTTGAGATCATAGCGGGAGTAGCTGCGAATGTAATTGATAATGTTGTTGGTAATCTTAGACATGGCAAAATGCGTGTGTTTGGATTTTTAAAGTATAGACGAGAGAGTTAACGCCATGATGTATGAAGTACTGCCGCAAATAACGATTGCCATTCTGGTGTTCATCTCGACCAACGTCGATGACATTTTCCTGCTGGCGGCGTTCTTTGCGGATAAAAAACTCACGGCGCGCACCGTCGTACTTGGGCAACTTCTTGGGATTGGCACGTTGGTTGCTGTGAGCACGCTCGTGGCTTGGTTGTCGATGGCACTGCCAGAAGGGTGGATCTCCCTTTTGGGGTTTGTGCCGCTATATCTAGGCCTGAAGCAAATCAAATCACTTTGGACTGATGCCGATGACTCGGCTGAAGATGATGAGATTCAAGGCCAGGAACATCAGATGGAGCAAGGTCTTCGCTCGCAACTGTTGGCTGTTGCCGGCGTCACCATTGCTAATGGTGGGGACAACCTCGGTGTTTACATCCCCTTGTTTGCCAATTCGCTCACTGCAATTCCTTTGTTCGTTGTCGTGTTTGGGCTTATGACGCTGCTCTGGTGCTTCTTGGGGCATGTGCTCGTGAACAACAAAGTTTTTGGTCATTGGATTCGGCGCTATGGCCATAAGATCCTCCCCGTTGTGCTGATTCTGCTGGGGTTCGACATTCTCAGGGGCGCCCTCGTTCTGCTTTAGGAAAAGCAGCCCCGGTGTGAGTGGGGCTGTTTTTGTCAGGTTGGCATGAATTCACAGACTATCTGACACTCGCGCCTGTAGCGCCATTGGCGACAAAGGTGAAAGACTGCTGGCTGACGGACCAGTTCTTCGCACTGACGACAACTTCGATCTGGGCTTCGGGAATCGGCGCCTCAGCGCTGCCACGATTAACAGTATTGCTAACCTTGGCAATGCCATTTAATTTATATCCGTAGTCTGCTTTAATGTTTTTAAGCTTGACGTTAACGTTAGGTAGCCATTGACCTGGTGCGCTGGTATTACGAGCGTCATAATCTGCATCCAGCATCAGGTCGATTCGGTAGGCTTCACCTATCAGCTGTTTGCCCACAAAGCTCACGACCGGAGACGTTGAAGACTTGGCATAAGCGTAATTGATCGAAGCAGAATCATTAGAAGACAGAATTGATGTGCTCGCGTCTGCCGGTTTCCCGTTTTCAGACATTGTTACAACGGCCACATTGTCTCGGAGGAAGTCCCAGACTTTTTTGCCGATGAGCAAACCCTTGTCTACCGTGCTAATAGCGGCGTCTGCGGTTTGGATCCAACCGTCAACAGTATCCTTTGCAGACGGGACGACAGCTGCTTGGGCAACGACACGTGATGGCGACGCAAAGGCAAGGAACCCAGGTGTAACGTCTTTGATGAGATACGCACTAACAAGTTTCAGCTTGCTATTGATGGCAGCAGCCATCGGTGTCGGCCGGCTCATGTAATCGCCAATATATTGCTCAAGAGAAAGCCCTGAGGGCGTGAAACCATTAATGAACTGGGTACCATCGCCTTTGTTTGCAGCTAACTTGGCGATGAAGTTTTCCCAGGTGTAGCCCTTCTTCGAGAGTGCGCTGATGAAAACTTTCGGTGGCACATTGAGTACCACAAAGAATCGGACCATATCGGCTTCAATATTCGGGCGGCCGGGGTAGAACTTGGTTACCGTCTGGAACAAGGCCACGTATTCATCGAGTGACATACCGGATGCGACAGCGTAACCGCAGAGGTCGTTGATTGACACACCAAACTGGGCAATGCTCAATGCAATTTCGTGACGAGATGCATCTGGTTTAGCTTCTTTTAGCTTTGCCCAGATGTTGCTGTAGCAATTTTCAACCTTGGCTTTATCCATGGCTGGAGGACGCTTCTTGGGGCCGTCGGCAAAGTTAATTACCGTGCCATTCATTTCAACCTTGGCAAGGGTGCTTACTGATTGTTTGATGAGCACATGGGGGCGTTGTGCTTCCTCGGTGACATTTGAAAGTGGTTGGTCCGTGAGTTTTCCATTATCGTCAGCAACGCTATACGTCATATAGCTGGTTTCGTGAACCGGCTTATCGTTCACCAGGACTGTCGTGGTGTAGCTGTCACCTGCTTTGGGTGCTGGCTTGTCAGAACCATTTCCCGGGCCACCGGTACCTGTGCCGTCGCCGCAGCCAATCAGGCTAATGGTGGTGAGCAACGCGGGGATTAAGAGCTTTTTGCGATGGTTATACATAATTTCTCCAAACGATTGGAGTTATGTTACCCAAAAAAATTGTGAGCAAAGCCGACCAATTCTGACAATTCGATTGTGCCGACAGTATGAAACTAAGCCGGTTAATGTCGGAATTTGTCGGAGCTTATTCAGTGGATAGATGCTAGCTTTAGTGTGATTGTTTACTCCAAAAAATACTAGCTTTATGTCTACTTCTCATTCTGAATCGCCAGCCAAGCGATCATTAGCGATTGCTTGCTGGATTTCTGCGTCTAGCCTACTTTTAGGCGCGTGCGGTCAACAAGACACGGATGGACAGCGACCCATAGTCAAAACCGATAATGGCCAGATTATGGGAGTCCAGAGAAACGGCGCAGATGAGTACCGGGGAATACCTTATGGTCAATCAGGTCGGTGGGAGTTGGCCAAACCCGCACCAGCATGGAACGGCGTTTTCGATGCGGCTAATTTTGGTGCGCCGTGTGCCCAGGAACGGCGGTTCGAGCTCACCGAAGAAAGTCTTGAAGAAAACTGCTTGTATTTGAATGTTAGTGCGCCTTCCGGAAGCAAAGTGGGTGACGCATTGCCCGTTATTATCTGGATGCCGGGTGGTGCCTTTGTTGGCGGTGGTGGCAATCTCTATCGACTTGATCAGCTTGCCCGAGATGGTCAGGTGATTGTTGTCTCTATCAATTACCGGTTGGGTATTTTTGGCTTTATGTCACATCCGGCTATTAAGGAAAGCTGGAACGGTAATCTTGGGCTTGAAGATCAGCGTCTCGCGATGCGGTGGGTTAAGGAAAATATTGCCAAGTTCGGTGGTGACCCGAATAACGTCACCATGGCAGGTGAATCAGCCGGTGGTGGTTCTGCCTGTATGCATTTGTTAAGCGGCGAAAAGTCTGCAGGTCTATTTAACAAGGCTATCGTGCAGAGCGCCAGTTGTTTGCATCCACTGCCGACCCTTGCCAATGCCATGCATCCCAGTACAGGCGATCAGGGTGCCAGCTGGTATCAGCTAACGAAGCAGATGGGCTGTGCTCCAGATCCTGTTGGCTCTGAAGAAGAACTGAATTGCTTAAAGCGCAAAACCGGCAAAGATCAGATCAAGGCCCTGCTTACAGCGCAAGGGTCTATCGCAGGGACGAGTGTCATGGGGTTTTCTCCGGTGATTGCCAGTGGCACGGTGCCCCTGCCGGACTACCAAGCAGCCTCTGTCAAAAAATATTTGAACCGCGTGCCGATCTTAATGGGTGGCACCAAGGATGAAGTACGTCTTTATGTCGCTTACGATAATCTTTTTGGCGAAAAATGGAACGTGAAAGAAATCACCAAAGACGATCTTGAAAATAAATGGCTTGCGAAGTACTACCATGGTGCATCAACGGAATCGAAGCGAAAGATTATTGAGCAGTACTTTCCAACGGTAGCCACAGGCGCTTCGACCAATGGTGCGAAAGTCGGCTCGATGATCTCTGATTTTAATCCGGTTGCGGGTCTTAATAACTGTGGATACTTACGGACGGCCGGTGTGTTTAGCGAGCAAACCACACTATATGCCTGGGAGTTTGCAGATCCAAAAGCGCCCGTATTGGGTGTCGGAATTGCTAAAGGCA